>Ga0114933_10001403_pt1 | contig 26919 bp, 21 predicted proteins | sample 4SBtaG_FD_89691 | JGI IMG/M metagenome (GOLD analysis project Ga0114933, IMG submission 89691) | Deep subsurface microbial communities from Kolumbo volcano to uncover new lineages of life (NeLLi) - 4SBTROV12_W25 metaG | ecosystem: Environmental > Aquatic > Marine > Volcanic | place: Kolumbo... | reverse complement strand
TGGTCCACAAGACTGGTCAGGGCCTTTTGTTATTTAAACCGCGGGGCTTGGCGCAGCCAAACCCGCAGGGCTCCATCGAAAGACCCGACACCCCACACAACCGCAGGGCACCACCCACAACCGCAGGGCTCGGCAAAGCCAAACCAGCAGGCTAGACACCACACACAACCGCGGGGCTCGGCGCAGCCGAACCCGCAGGGCACCACGCGCACCAGCAAGGCACCGTACCCTCCCAACACCGCACGCCTCACAAAAATTATCCTTGTGCTCTTTACCTAAATTAACTTTACTAAACGCATAAGGATTTACTTATTCATAACCAAATTTGGTTTAGCAGCTTACAGCTGCATCAAAAATTCAGGGGTATCTAGCAAATGCAAAACCGGAGGAGATCTGGATTTACACTAGTTGAATTACTAGTAGTGATCGCAATTATTGGAATTCTCGTTGCTTTGCTACTGCCGGCCGTATCCGCAGCACGCGAAGCCGCCCGAAAAATGTCCTGCCAGAACAATCTCAAACAGCTCGGTCTGGCACTACGGACGTATGAAACCACCTATAAGAGTTTTCCTCACACTGGCGTTTATTTTTGGACGCGTCAGTCCAAGAACGGCTATACATGGGAAGATAGTAGTCACGGTAGCCAGCTAGTAAAACTGCTACCGTTTCTGGAACAGGATCCACTATATCGCCAACTAAACTTTCAAATTGTCGGAAAGACGAACCCTGGTATCGGCCAAAACTGGGCTCCCAACTTTGAACGCATCATTCTCCCCGGCCAATCACGAGCCTTCTTTTGGTCCGAGATTATTCCAGTGCTCATGTGTCCATCTACCGATAACGATATCACGGGCGATGGCGGCTTCGACATTGATCAAGCTCCATTCCTACATAACTATGGCGCATCAATTGGGTCTCAGCTCATGAATTCTCAGGGCAACTGGTGTGTGAGCTACCCTGGAAACTACTTTAATACTGGACCTGCGAATCACGGTACCGATGGTCGCTCATACCGCGCATCCGGCGTATTCCTTCGCGGCGCATGGGCAGCTCGCCTGCAAGATGTTACCGATGGTGAAAGCCAAGTCATCGCAATGGGTGAAATGCTTCCGATGAAGTCCAGCTACGCTAAATCGGGAGGCTTTGCACACTGGCATTCGCTATGGTTTGCTACTGTCGGGCCGATTAACTATCCCAGTGCAGGTCTCGGGGAACCCGGATTCAACCAGAGCCCCAGTGCTCAGTACCCGGGGTGCTCCCATTGGAATAACTGGCAGACATCACAGGGATTCAAGTCAAATCACAAGGGTGGCGCTCAATTCGTCTTCTGTGACGGTTCAGTGCAATTCCTTTCTGAAAATATCGACTACATGACGTATCAACGGCTTGGTGATCGCCGTGATGGCCAGCCGCTAGGAGAAGAGTGGAAGAATTAGTGCAGCCGGTACAAAGTATGCCACCAATCTCCATCTAACGAAATTCATGCATCTTCCAACACCGCGTCCTTCACAAAAACTTAATGTGAAGTTCGCGGTGTTGGCATGCGCGACCATGTAATCTTGGGCTAAACTAGTGATTGGCTCCAGCAGAGTGGTGAAATCCACATGTCTGTATCCAAAACTCATCAAATTGCTACTCAAGGAGGCTCCGTTGGCAACTCAGTCCAAAATTCATATCGGGCTGGATATTGGCGGCACGAAGATGCTTGCCGTAGCCTATGACGAATCTTACAACGTACTGGCTCGCAGCCGCTGTAAGACCAAGGGAAACGAAGGCAAGGAAGCGGTACTCAGCAGAGTCGAGCAGTCCATCACCAACGTCGTTGACCAATCCGGCGCTTCGGCAGATTCGCTTGCTACGATCGGTATCGGCTGTCCTGGTCAGGTCAACATGACTGACGGCACCGTAATCGGTGCTGTCAATATTGGTTGGGATCATGTCAATCTCGCCGAATTTGTCCGAGATAGATTCGCTTGCCCGGTTACCGTCATCAATGATGTGGATGCAGGCGTCTTTGGTGAGTCTGAATTCGGTATAGCAAAAGACGCTGTTAATGTACTTGGCGTCTTTCCGGGAACCGGAATCGGTGGGGGAGCAGTCATTGACGGAATGATCGTATCCGGCAATCATCATTCAGCCATGGAAATCGGTCACATGCAGATAATTCCAAATGGTGTCCGTTGCGGTTGTGGGCAGATCGGTTGTGCTGAAACCGTCGCCAGTCGACTTGCCATTGCCGCACAAGCCGCACAAGCCGCGTATCGCGGGCAAGCCCCGTGGCTGTTAGAGAATGCTGGAACCGACATCTCGCTCATTCGCAGCGGTGTTCTGGCCAATGCTATCGCAAATGGGGACACGGTAATTGAGCGGATCATTAAAAGGGCATGCTGGCATCTTGGCCACATCATTGGATCTGTTGTAAATCTAATTGATCCCGAGGTAGTCGTACTCGGTGGAGGGCTAGTCGAAGCCATGCCAGAGTTGTTTGTAACACACACTCAAAAACATGCCCGCAAACATTGCATCCCAGCACTCAAAACTTCATTTGAGATTCGAGCCGCATCACTTGGCGATGATGCCAACGTACTCGGCGCAGCTGCTTGGGCAGTGAACAATCAAACATAGCCATGCTGTTAGCATAAACAGACAAATCATCATTTCATTCGACCATCCACATGTCCATCGATCCAATTACAGAACCAACCGTCGCATCAGATGCCCACGCGGTACGTACTGTGGCCGTGATCGATATTGGCACCACATCGATTCGTATGGCCGTGGCAGAGATCACCGAAAACAGTGCTATTCGTGTCCTTGAACACCTCTCACAGGCGGTCAACATTGGAAAGGACACATTTACACGAGGACGTATTCGCCGACGGACAATCGAACAATGCGTTGGCGTCCTGCAGAGCTATCAGCAGATCTTATCGGAATACCAGGTTACTGATTCGGAAGATATCCATGTCGTAGCAACAAGTGCAGTGCGTGAAGCCGATAACAGCCTCGCATTTGTCGACAGGATCTACATTGCAACCGGGTTAATCGTCGATGTGATTGATGCGGCGGAAGCCAGTCGTATTACGTTTCTCGGAGTACAGTACGAGTTATCCGACGCGATTGCTAACGAACAAACCGTGATATGTGAAGTCGGTGGAGGCAGCACAGAACTGATCATCGTTGAAAACTCGATGGTCAGTTATTCGCATACATTCAGACTTGGAGCGATGCGACTTCGTGAAGCCATCGATGCTCACTCAGCCGCAATTAAGAAATCACGGCGAATCATGGAATCTCAGATTCGCCGCACACTCGAGAGTATTACCGAACACGTAAATAAAAGTTCACGTCTGCGGTTGCTTGCTCTGGGAGGTGACATCCGGTTTGCGACCACCATTATTTCAAAGCCGTCTGCAACAGACCAGCCTCGATCAATCAAGACGAGAGATCTTCGTTCGTTTACCGACAAGATCCTCACCATGTCTACAGATGACATCGTAGCGGATTTCGAAATGGTACTAACCTATCCCGAAGCGGAGACCCTCGGGCCGGCATTACTCAGCTATGTGGTTTTAGCAGATCTACTTAATATCGAAGAAATCGTCATTTCTGAAGCCAACCTTCGAGACGGATTACTACGTGAAATGGCACAACATGAAAGCTGGATCAGTGAATTCCAGAATCATGTCATAGGCTCCGTACTCGACTTAGGGCGCAAGTACGGCTTCGACGAGTTGCACGCGATCCATGTCGCCGACCTGTCACGAACACTCTTTCAGCAACTGCAGAGCATGCATAAGCTGGATCCTCGATTTGAGACAATCCTTTATGCAGCAGCGTTGCTTCATGAGATTGGATTATTCGTCAGCAACAACAGTTACCACAAACACACGATGTACCTGATAAACAATAGCGAATTATTCGGTATGGGAAAAACGAATCTGATGCTCATCGCCCTGGTTGCGAGATACCATCGACGCGCTTCTCCACAACCGAAACACGAAGGCTACGAAAACCTTAATCGTGATGAACGAGTGGCCGTCGCCAAACTCGCTGCGATCTTGCGTATCAGCGTTGCGTTAGATGCAGCGAGATCTCAACGCATTCGCAACCTGGACACCACAATTACAGATCAACAGTTGGTGATTACCACCTCGGACTCTCAGGATTTGTCCCTTGAACAACTCGCGATTGCTGAGCAAGGTAATTTATTCAACGAGACGTTTGGCATCAAAGTACTGCTAAGCGAGCCGACTGCCTAATAACCTTACGCCGTTAACGTGCGATGACAGATCATAAGCCTCAATTTTTCAATCGTGAACTGAGTTGGTTGGAATTCAATCAACGTGTCCTCGATGAAGCGCTCAACAAAACCATTCCACTGCTGGAACGCCTGAAGTTTCTAGCCATCACCGCTTCAAACCTCGATGAGTTTTTTATGGTACGAGTCGGCAGCCTGAAGATCATGGTCGATCAAAACATCGTCAAAGCGGATCAAGCCGGTTTATCTCCATCTCAACAACTCGATGCAATCAGCCAACGCGTCCACAAGATGGTGGCCGATCAATACAAATGCTTTACACAGGAAATACAACCGGGACTCGCTGAGGCCGGTATCCGGCAACTTACTGTCAGCAGTTTATCAGACTCTCAACGATCCGCTCTTGAAGAACGATTCCTTCGAGAAATCTATCCGGTAATATCACCTATGGGACTCGACCCGGACGGTGATATTCCATTGATTGCAAACCAAGTGTTGCAACTGGCGGTCCTGTTAAAAACCGATAACCAAGAGACACCATTTCGGCTCGCCATTATCCCGCTTGGCGCACCCACACCACGTTTTATCAATCAATCGAGTGATGGTGGTCGTGATTACCTGCTCATTGAAGATGTCCTAAGCAAATTGGTACATCATTATTTCCCTGCAGGAAATGAAACGGTAATCGAGTGCACTCCGTTTCGTATATCTCGCAACGCGGACATGGCCGTCCGCGACGACTTAGCCGCTGACCTGATGCATGAAATGGAAGAGATACTCGACGCACGTAAAATGAGCGAGTGTGTCCGCCTTGAAATGGATGCTTCGGCAAGCGAGCAAATGCGCAAAATGCTCAAAGACGTTTTCAAACTTGATGACTCATTTGTTTATCCTTGTAACGGACCGTTGGATCTGAAGAGCTTTTTTGAAATAGCTGGTACGCGGGGATTCGATGATTTGAGGTATAACACGTGGGCACCAACAAATTGCCCGTCGGTAGATCTCACCGAAAGCATGTTTACCCAGATCGCAGCGAACGATATCTTGCTCGTCCATCCATTTGATAGCTTCGACTCGGTTGTCCGGTTGATTGAAGAAGCTTCGGATGATCCCAATGTACTGGCAATCAAGCAAACGCTCTATCGCACCAGCCGATCCAGTCCCATCGTGGATGCACTAGCAAGGGCCGCTTCGCGAGGCAAAAACGTAACGGTCATCGTGGAACTCAAAGCACGATTCGACGAAGCCAATAATATCGAAGGAGCACGGTTCCTTGAACAATCCGGCGTACATGTTGTCTATGGTGTACGCGGGCTTAAAACACATGCTAAATGCTGTATCATCGTCCGCCGGGAACCGCAGGGTGTGAGACGATATATGCACTTCGGCACCGGCAACTACAACGAATCCACCGCCAAGCTGTATACAGACGTAAGCCTGATGACAGCGAATGAACAACTTGGCTCGGATGCTATCACATTTTTCAATTCCGTTACGGGGTTTACGCAACCTCGAAGGCTCGAATCCCTCGATATTGCACCGATGGGAATTCGCAATAGAGTTTTAAAGCTAATCGAGTTTGAAACGAAACGTGCAGCAGCCGGCAAACGCGGTACGATTGCTGCGAAGATGAATTCCCTCGTTGATCCGAAGATAATCAAGGCGCTGTATCGGGCATCACAAGCCGGAGTGAAAGTAACTCTGAACATTCGCGGCATTTGTTGTTTAATTCCAGATGTGCCTGGGTTAAGCGAGAACATCCGAGTGACCAGCATTATCGATCGATTTCTGGAACACAGTCGAATCATTTACGCATATCACGGCGGAGATGAAGTCGTATATATCTCCAGCGCCGACTGGATGCCACGAAATCTGGATAGTCGCATCGAATTGCTCGTACCGGTTACAGACTCTGAGTGCCGACAAAAGCTCATTAACACGCTCAATACGAGTCTCGCGGACAACATGAAAGCCAAGGTGCTGCAAGCCGATGGTTCTTATGCGTCAATATCTACAGAAGATAAACTCTTACGCAGCCAGGCTGTTCTACAAAAAGACGCTGAGGACCTGGTAAGGCACGCGAAAAACTATCAGGCCACGACTTACGAAGCACATCGCAGTAAATAACAGCAGGCTACTATCATGGCGAAAACACTCATCATTATGCGTCATGCCAAGAGCAATTGGGATGATCCAAGTCTGGCTGATTATGACCGTCCACTAAATAACCACGGTCTGCGTGACGCACCACGCATGGCTCAGTGGCTTGCAGACTCCGAGTTGATTCCCGATCAGGTTATCGCTTCCGCCGCGTGCCGTGCCAGTCAAACCGCATCGATTGTCGCAAACAATCTCTCGCTGGAGAGCGACATTCTTGAAACACGCGACTTATATCTCTCCGGTTATGACGCATATCTCGAGCAGATTTCATACTTGCCGAATCACGTAGACACGGCACTGATTATTGGACATAACCCGACGATGGAATCTCTGGTTTATCTACTAAGTGGTGAATCGGTCTCGATGCCGACTGCTGCTATTGCTGTGATTCAGCTGCCTATTAATTCATGGTCAGATCAAATCACCTCTGCATCAGCAAATCTGGTAAAACATGTTTTCCCGAAGAGTTTGGACTTAGGCTGAACCAACCGCCTGAATTCACAGCGTGGATCGAACTGTCCAAAATAGAATTTAATCGTCTATATTTGCGGAGCCATCACAAATGAAACGTCACGCCAGCCTTCATTTTTTTCTGTTGAGCATGATCATCGGGGCGATGGCCCCAGTGGTAATTGCGGCACCACCTCAACTCACGCCGGAAGGCGAACTACCAGCAGACAATCGACTGGAACCACTTAAAGATCTCAATGGATACTTTCCGTTGCAGGTACCAAGCTCTAAAGCTCGTTGGGAAATTCGTGCTGAATCGATACGCCGCAGAATTCTTGTTTCCCAGGGACTCTGGCCCATGCCCGAAGCAACCCCGCTTAATCCGGTCATTCACAGTGAACAGGAAATGGACGGTTACACGCTTTCCAAAGTCTACTTTGAAAGCATGCCTGGCTTCTATGTAACGGGAGTGTTGTACAAGCCAATCGGATTCAAAGGCAAACGCCCCGGAGTACTATCTCCTCACGGGCATTGGCGTATTTCAAAAGAACTTTCCGGCCGTTTTTATGATCGCGGAGTCACAGCAGCACAAAAGGAAATTGATAACGGTGCTGAGGAAATTCTCGAAACAGCCCGTAACCCAATTCAGGCACGCAGCGTGCATCTGGCGAGGATGGGGTGCGTGGTATTTCAGTACGACATGCTGGCATATGCGGATAGCCATCAACTTGGTTATGACGTCGTACACGGCTTCGCTAGTCAACGAGCGCACATGAATACGCCAACTGGATGGGGGTTATTCAGTCCGCGCGCCGAGTCAAATCTGCAAAACGTAATGGGATTGCAGACCTATAACTCCATCCGCTCTGTCGACTTTCTACAGTCGCTGCCAGAAGTTGATGTCGATCGCATTGCGGTGACAGGTGCAAGCGGCGGCGGTACGCAGACTTTTGTTTTGTCAGCCATTGACCCGCGTATCAAAGTTTCCATGCCCGCGGTTATGGTTTCCACGGCGATGCAGGGTGGATGTACATGTGAAAACACTTCGCTGCTTCGCGTTGGCACAGGCAATGTCGAATTCGCAGCGTTATTTGCTCCAAGGCCATTAGGCCTTACGGCAGCCGATGACTGGACTGTCGAAATGGAAACGAAAGGTTTTCCCGAGCTACAAAAAATCTACAAAATGTACGATGCGCAGGAAAACGTAATGCTTGAAGCCCACACGAACTTCCCGCATAACTACAACCTGGTATGCCGCAAAGCTCTCTATGGCTGGTTTAATAAACACCTGGAACTCGGGTTCAACGAAGTACCTGACGAACAACCGTTTCCATTTCAAGCAAAATCAATTCATACCGTTTGGAACAACGATCACCCGGAACCGGAAAGCGGGGATGCGTTTGAAAAGAAATTAGTCAAACAGTGGCACGACGATGCACAACAACAGCTTGATCACCTTTTATTCTCGAACAAGCGTGGTCTGGAATCTTACAAGTCCGTCGTCGGCGGTGGGATTGATATCGTGATTGGAGCCCGCCTGCCCAAAAGCACTGAAATTGATTACGAGCAGGTACATAAAATCGATAAAGGGCACTTCCTGGAAATCGGTGGATTCTTAAATCACATCAAGAACAAGACGTCGACGCCGATATTATTCCTGTATCCAAAAGAATGGAATCAAAAGACGGTGATTTGGATCTCAAAATCAGGGAAGGCCGGTCTGTACGCCCAGGACGGAAACCTGACCGCTGGTGTCAAGACTTTGGTCGACCAGGGGTATACCGTCATGGGTGTCGACTTGTTGATGCAGGGAGAATTCCTGATTGACGGTAATCCCATTCCAAAAACCCGTAGAGTCGCCAATCCGCGTCAAGCAGCTGGTTACACGTTTGGCTATAACTCCACGCTATTTGCACGCCGCGTTCACGATGTGCTAACGGTGATTTCATTCGTAAAGCACCATGAGACCAATCCCGAATCCATCAGTTTGGTGAGCCTCGATTCGACCGGGCCGATAGCAATCGCTGCACGTGCACAAGCACGCAGTATCGTCGATCACTTGGTCGCTACGACAAACGGATTCCGATTTCACCAGGTCGATGATCTGCATTCGCCGGACTTCCTGCCTGGCGGTGCCAAGTACCATGACCTACCCGGCATGCTGGCAGTCGCAGCACCGTCTGCAACCTATCTGGCAGGAGAAAAGGCGTTGCCGAAAGTCACCGCTCGCGCATACGCTGCCTCACGTCAGGCAGATCAACTCACACTCGGAGAGAGTGATACTGCCACAGCCCTTGATTGGCTGATGGCTCAATAGCAAAGCCGCCTAGTTAACGACCGTTCCGCACGTTACGACTGCTCGTGCAGATCCGGGTCATGCGCAGAATTAGGTAGTATCGAATTGCGACGATGTCCAAGACGTCCGTCATTCGTTTGTACGCCTATATGAGCGAAGTCGTCCTCGAACATTTCAAGTCGCTCTGACATATCAAAAGTGAACCGGAAGTACGCCTCCATCGGAACAGAAATCATACCGGCCAGTCCATCATCCACCAGTAATACACGAATATTCTTGGTAGTCATGATCTCCTCCTTCTATTTGTTTCCGGAGGAATCCTATATCGGAGTTAACTCAGCCCTGCATATGAGATGCCCATTCCTCCTTGCCCTTATTATATGAATCGGCCACTTTTAGTTCATTTGATTAGCCGGCACGACAAGCTGCGTGCGAATTTCACACAAATTCAGTCAAGTGACCTTGCGATCAATTGCCTTAAATCCCTATACTTCCACCGCAATTGGATGCAGGACAGTTGGAATTTTGGCTGTTTTACGCGTCTTTTTTGTTAATTGAACTTCCTAATTCCACTCGACACTTTCCTCTATAGGGTAGTATTTAGTGGTGTTTAGAATCACTAAGCGGAGAGCTTACAATGCAGATTCACGGTGTAAATGGCGCACAATCAGTTCAGGGTCCACAGCAAGTGGATGCTACAAGTGCAACGAATGCGGCAGAACAAGCTGCACCCACCGATCAGGTTGAAATCTCCGCACAGGCAGAAATGGCGAGTCAGGCAGCTGAAATGGTGGACAAGATTCACCAGTTACCTGAAATTCGTGCTGACCGTGTTGAAGAGATTAAGGCAGCAATTGAAGCTGGTACATACGAAACGCTCGAGAAGCTGGATATCGCCGTTGATCGCTTGCTCGATGAAATCGCCTAGAATCGTTATACTTTAGGCCAAAGCTGACTTCAGCTCGTCCGGATGCGATCACCAAAGCAGCCGGTTACACACTCATTTCCTAGACCTTGATTGCCGCCGGTTTGTTGCGCACATTACGCGACAACCGGTTGCGTCGGTGCCCGCACATAAGCTCATGGCTAAGGACTATTCTCTACAGCACGTCTCCGTGTCACTCTCTCCACAAGAGAGATTTGATGAGTACCTGCAGAGCAGGGCCATGCGAAATACGCAACAGAGGCGTACAGTGTTAGAGCACGTCTTTAGTCATCATGATCACTTTGATGTTGAGACGCTTATCGAACAGTTGCCGGAAAAGGGGGAAACAAATCATGTCAGCCGGCCCACGGTATATCGTACGCTGGCTGAGTTTGTTGACGCTGGGTTACTAAGAAAATTTGAACTTGGCGGACGTGCCATCTATGAGCATGACTACGGGTATCCCGAACACGATCATATGGTCTGCAATCAGTGCAACCAATTCTTTGAATTCCATAGTGACGAGATCAACAAAATACGTGAAAGCGTTGCTCAGGATTATCGGTTTCGCGTTACCGGTCACCGACTATTGATATTTGGCATCTGTAGCGATTGTGCACAACCGCGTCGTCAAAAGCGTAAACAGGATCTGATTTAGATTCCTGTTTTACATGCACCTAGACACGAAGTTCCGCGTCCATTTCACCGGTCAGGAACTCATCGCGAATGGGATCCACCACATCGCGGATAAACTCATCTACCTGTTCCGGTGCTCGACCAATGAATTGAGATGGGTCCATCAGGGCTTCTAAGTCGACAGCTACAAATGCTTCATCAGAAGCCAGTCGATCAAACAGATCGTTTTGCTTGCCGTGTTGCTTCACTTCAGCTGCCGCTGCCTGTGAATGCTCCCGAATCTTCTCATGTAAATCCTGGCGGTCACCACCGGCTTGTACTGCCGCCATCAGAATATTCTCTGTGGCCATGAACGGTAATTCACTTGCCAGATGCTTAGCAATAACAGCAGGGTAGGGTAGCATCCCCTGTGTGACGTTTTGACAAAGGATCAGAATCGCATCGATGGCAAGAAAAGCTTGCGGCAGTGTGAGCCTGCGGTTCGCACTGTCATCAAGTGTCCGTTCCATCCATTGCGTCGCCAACGTATTGGCCGTACTGGATTGCAGACTCATCACAAATCTGGCAAGAGAGCATATACGCTCGCTCCGCATCGGATTACGTTTGTAGGCCATTGCCGATGACCCGATTTGTTTCTTCCCAAACGGTTCTTCAAGTTCCTTTCGATGAGCAAGCAATCGTATGTCTGTGGCGATCTTGTGGGCACTTTGTGCAATTCCACTTAGCACATCTAAAACCTGAGCATCAATCTTACGGCTGTACGTTTGACCTGTGACACTGTAGTTTGCTGCAAATCCGATTTTCTCAGACACGCTTGCTTCGAGCGATCGCACCTTCTCGTGATCCCCGTCAAACAATTCAAGAAAGCTTGCTTGCGTCCCGGTTGTCCCTTTAGTGCTGCGTGCTGCGAGCGTGTCAATGCGATGCTGTAACTCTCGAATATCCATCGCCAGGTCGTAAGCCCACAGACATGCTCGTTTACCAAAGGTCGTGGGTTGTGCTGGCTGCATATGGGTGAAGCCGAGGCAGGCAAGATCACGATTCTCACTGGCAAACGAACCGAGACTGTCGATCACGGCCGCCAATCGACCCCGTACCAGTAAGAGCGCTTCACGCAACAAAATCAGGTCAGTATTGTCAGTGACATAACAACTTGTCGCACCAAGATGGATGATCGGGCGGGCTTCCGGACAGGCATCTCCGTATGTGTGTACATGTGCCATCACATCATGCCGCAACTGCTTTTCGTAGTCAGCTGCCTTTTCGAAGTCGATGGAATCCTGATGATCTCGCAGTTCCTGCAATTGCTCATCGGAAATATTGATTCCTAATTCCTGTTCCGCTTCCGCTAGAGCGATCCAGAGCTTTCGCCACGTAGAGAATTTACGCTGCTCGCTAAATAGCTGGGCCATTTCAGCGGATGCATAACGCGTAATGAGTGGGTTTTGATAGCGATCGTGTGACACGTGTCTGTTCCCGTCAAAAAGTCCCGTCAAGAAATCCTGTCAATCAGTCTCGTTAATTCAGCTGTCTTAAATCGTTGTTAATTTCTATCGCTGTACACGTCCGGAGGCATTCCCCGACATGAGGGCTTCCACCTCGTGCTGCTCAATGTAATTAAAATCACCTTTGATTGAGTGCTTCAGACAACTGGCTGCGACTGCATAATCAATCGCTGTGGCAGGGTCCTTGAATTTCGGGGTGTTCAGGGCATGCAGCAGCCCGGCTGCGAACGAATCGCCTCCACCCACGCGATCAACGATGTGTCCGATTCGGTAGCTCTTATATTCCCCGTTTTCGTCGAGCGGTGCGAAATAGCATTTATCCGTTGCCACATCAAATAACATGGCTCCCCAATTGTTGTGGTCTGCCGAGATACTCTCGCGCAGCGTGATCGCAACACGACTGACATTGCTGTAACGGTCTACAATCTGGCGAGCTACATTTTCATATGCGGCAGCGTTGATGGTCCCGGCATGCACATCCGTTTCACCGGCGCGAATGTCGAGCATATCTTCCGCATCTTCTTCATTGCCAATTACTAAATCGACATACGGTAATAGGTCTGCCATGCATTTTCGCGCCAGATCTATACCGGACAGTTCATCGTCCCATTTCCAGAGCTTCTTTCTGAAGTTTAAGTCACACGAGATGGTGACACCGCGAGCCCTGGCTCGTTGTACTAATGCCAGATTCGATTCGCAGGCTGCTCGACTGACCGCAGGTGTGATACCAGATACATGCAGCCAGTGCACATCTTCAAGAATTGCCTCCCAATCGTATTCCTCCGGACCGGCAAGCGATACACTGCTGTGACTGCGATCGTACAACACCGTGGAGCCTCGCTGATTGGCGCCGACTTCAACAAAGTAAATCCCTAGTCGCCCGTCGCGTTGGAGTATTTGGCTGGTATCCACACCAAGCCCGCGGAGCGATGATATGAGGCTGGCGCTCAACGCGTTATCCGGCAATGCAGAAACATACCGTGCCTGTTGACCGTACATCGCCAGGGATGCACAAACGTTAGCTTCACCGCCTCCCCAGGTAACTTCCACCGAACCGGGTAACACCTGTCGTAATCTGAGTTTCTGATCAGGAGCGACCCTCATCATCACTTCACCAAATCCCAGAAACATCTATCGTCCATCCTTGCTTTGGGCACTGTTCTTTCGAGACAAACGTCGTCCACACAAACTGATTGTCGACAATTCCCACTGAGTTGTGAATCACTGGTAATCACATATTCGTTAGATCATCGCCCACACTTCCGCTGATGATCGCATCAAGTGCCGCGGAGATCTCCTGCGCGTGCTCAACTCCATGTGAGTACACTCTACAAATGCGATGGCTTACAGGGAGTTGATTCACTAATTCATGGCTCGACAACGCTCGAATGGTCCCCGTAGTATTGTTTTGAAGGAAGTTCTGAGCCACCACCGGACCAGATTGCTGAGGTCGAAACAACTGCCGTGCGATGTCAACTCGCAGTGGGATTTCAATAAGCGACGAAGGCAAGTGCTGACGGATCTTCTGTTCGACCATGGACGATTCGCTAAATATGCTGCTGTCTTCCGAGTCGCCCGGCTTAAACACAATCGTGCGCTGTGCAGCCATTTCCCAATTCAGCCGGCCATCAATCAGTTGGCACCACGCCTGCCCAAGTTTCGACAACTCCTGATCGTCTGCATCGGCCCATCGGCGCACATCGACAAGCAACGACTGTTCTGTAAGACCATGGTAACGATCCAGATTTGTCTTTGGATCACAGTCGAATAAACGATTTATCGTCTCTGGAAACAAATCAGCCAGTGTTAAGTCGATCGCCCGAACCTTGCGATGAAAGTAGATATTTCTGAATAGCTCGGCACGGGCGGCCATGAATCTCAGTAACGACTCAATTCCACGCTCATGTATCGTCAATCCGGATTCGGAGAAGAAGCTGTACCGTAACAGTCGATCCATGTCATATGACTTTTGGCTGTAACCGGACATGTATGCGTCACGAAGTACAAAGTCCATGTTGTCGATGGTGTAGATTCCACTCAGCAAACTCCGGACCATGACAAGCCATCCAGGCATCTCCGATTCTGACTCTTTCGGACGCTGAATGATCCAAGCTACCTGCTCGGGATCTATTTGTTCATCATCCGTTAATCGGGAGTTTGGATTGGATCGAATGCCTCTGATGATCTCAGCCAACGGACCACGAATGATCGCTGCTCCGATGGACTCGTGAGTGTGACCCAACGGTTTGAGAAAGTGGTCGTCAAAGAAATGACCAAATGGACCGTGACCAACGTCATGCAACAATCCACTGACTCTCATCAGCGTTTCCACATAGCCAAGGCTCGGGGCCTCCGGACAAATCTCCTTGAGACTGGGAAATAACCGATCCACCCAGCGACTGGCAAGATGCATTACCCCAACACAGTGCTGAAATCTCGTATGCTCGGCACTCGGATATACCCACCAGGCCGTTTGTAACTGGTGAATGTAACGCATGCGCTGCATCCACTTGCTTTCGATTAAATCCCGCTCTGTCGTTGAACCTGCAATAGGGTCTCGATCAGTGTATGGAATGTAACCGTGTATGGGGTCGTGGATTAGTGTTTCAAGGCGAAAGTCATTCATGCAAAGAATTATGAGACAATGAGCTTTTTACGTAAAGCACTTAATAGATAGCAACAAACCTACCATCAACGGGGTTTATTAGTATCAAAGGATGAATTTGCTGCTTTAGAGCACTAAACCAATGTTTAATCCCTCTACTGGGGGATAAACAATGGTGTCGGCGTTAATTTAGGGCGAATATGACTATTGTTGCTTTGCAAATAGTCAAAATGCTGTGAATTCTATGCTGTTCTCGGTAACCATTTACCAATAAAACCGTCGATAGTGCATAAGGACAAATTGCTGTAAACCAGTACTTATACAACACCTCGGAGAGCAAGGGCCACACTAAAGCTCTCTATAAGACTGGATTGTGTAGCAATACGATTACGAGTTGGAATGTAGTAGCAAACTTATATACACCGACATACAATTGCTGCGGGAATCGGTGTTTTTTGCTTTTCTGGTCAACTTGTAAGAACAGTGCCACCGTTACCACCACAGGATCGCTGATGTCAGTACCGGGACAACTGACCGCTCGCTTTCCAGCCACCTATTTATAAGGGGATTTGAGCTGTGCTTCGCCGAATCTGCTTCATTGTTGTTCTCCTATTACTAACATCTTCCAATCGTATTGACGCCGCTCCGTCAGTCGAACACCTATTGCCAGGTACTACCAAAGCGTATTTCTCAGTCCCGAACGTTGCCGAGCTTCAAGCTCGATTTGAGAAGACGCAAGTCTACCAGTTAATGGAAGATCCCGCGGTAAAGCCATTTGCAGAAGACCTAAAGAAGCAACTTCGCGAACGATTCGATCAGGCCAATGTCCGCCTTGGGATCAATCTGGAAAAAGCACAACTCTTCAATGCAACAACGGCATCCACTGCCATCATTCGTCCCGATGACAAAGAGCAACCACACGCAATGACTGTCATTGCAGATGTAACTGGTGAAATTGAAAATGCTGAGAAGTTCCTGCAGCAAGTGGGCGCTGAATTAGAAGAGCGTGACGCCACAAAATCGATGACCGCAATCGCCGGCCAACAAGTAATCACCTACACCGTTCCAAACGAAAACAATCCGGACGAGAGCCACAAGGTTTTCTACGTGATCTTTCAGGATCACTTAATTGCGGCAGATCACCAGCAAGTGTTAGCAGACATTATTGGTCGTTTTGACGGTCAAGCTAAAGACACCCTGGCTGAAGTCAAAGCATACAAAGCGGCGATGGCTCGATGTGCAAAAGCCGCTGGTGAAACTCAACCACAAATTCGCTGGTTTGTTGAACCTTTTGGATACGCAAGAACCATACAAGATGCAGCTGGCGTAAAACCAAAAGGCAAGGACTTTCATGAACTGCTAATGAATCAGGGATTCGGCGCAATCAAAGGTCTCGGTGGTTGGGTCATGGTTTCTGAAGGTGACCATGAATTCACACATCACACATGGCTTCACGCACCAGCCGATGATGCTGGCGTACTGGCAGCAATTAAACGTCAGGAAGAACTTGCTGCGGAAGGCATCGATCCAGACGAACGTATCGCAGCCAAAGAGTCTGATGTATATGTGAATGCTGCCAGAATGCTGAATTTCCCGAATCAGGGAGCAATGGCACCGCAGTCATGGATTCCCAAAGATGTCAGCTCGTACACTTCGATGAGTTGGAAGATTAGCAACGCATTTGAATATGCCAAGAGCCTCGTCAACGAGATGCTTGATGCCGAACCAGGCGAAGATTTGTTTGAAGAGATTCTCGATGGCATCGCCAACGATGTAAACGGGCCGCAACTGGATATCCGCGAGGAATTCGTCTCCCATTTAAAGGAACGAATGACCATACTTGCTGGTCACACTGAACCTATCAACCCGAACAGTAAGCAATGGATTGCAGCACTTGAAGTTGATGACCACGCAGTCGTGGCCAAGGCTGTAGAAAAATTCATGAACGCTGAACCAAATAAAAAGGTTCACCAACATGGTGACGTGGTTATTTGGGAAATCATCAACATTGAAGAAGAAGTCGAAGTCGATACGATCGATATCGACTTTGGAAACGAAGGCTTTGAAGATTTCGGAGCTGAGGATTTCGGTGCACCAGAAGACGAAGAAGATGCCGCTGAAGAATCCCCGTTGATCACTCAATGGGCCATCACCGTCACACCCGACAATCATGTGCTGATTGGTTCCACTGCCGACTACATCAAGTCACAACTGGATCGCAAGGAAGCCGGCACACTCAGCGAAGCAGAGGACTACCAACGCATGGACGCAGCTCTGTCGGCAATGGGTTCCGGCGACAACAGCTTCCGTCTGTTCTCACGCCTCGACAAGACGTACAAGCCAACGTACGAATTGATTCGTCAAGGTAAGTTAGCTCAGTCTGACTCACTATTAGGAAAGCTCACAAGCCGACTACTTGGGGGCAAGAATGATGGCGGAGCGATTGAAAAGGTCGATACAACAAAAATGCCTGAATACGACGTGGTTGCAAAATACCTTGGGGTATCCGGTGCTTTTGTTGTGAGCGAGTCTTCCGGTTGGTTTGTAAGCGGATGCCTGCTAACCAAATAAGCGCGTTGTTTAGTACAGCTTGTTTAGTACAGCTTGTTTAGTACAACGATTGCTTCTCTGAAGGAGAGCTACTCGCTCTTCAAGTACACTCGTATATCCCGATGACGGTCGAACGTCTCCCGCGTCCATCTGTATTGGTGATCCGCAAACCAGAATTTTGCGTCCGTTATCACTCGGTTTAGCGTGGTAATGTGCTCGCTACGCGGGCTTTCAGGACGGACAACATTGTTGGACAAGATGACCATATAGAATGACCTGTCTGTTGGCACTTGGAACTCAAAGCGACCATCACTTCCCGTTCGAGTCACGACACCACCGCCTTGCTGCAAATCAAGTACAGATGCATTCGTGTACTCAATGGCATCCGTATCTGGTTCTATGGCCTGGTAGTCCATCTTCTCGCCGGGTGTCCAGTCGGTCGGCACTAGCAACAGTACCGCACCTGCATCAGGAGCCTCTGGGTTATCCGACAGAGGATAGGTAACCCGCCCGCGAATGGTAACTTCGTCCACCTGGGCGAAACCAACATCGTCGTTGCTCGTCGCTGGTCCATCACCGGACATCATGCCTAGAAAAAATGAGAGTACTGAAACACTAAGTAGCAATGCACCGAAACCATAAATCGACGTACGTGAAAACGCCACTCGACGGCGATCCACACCAAGTGTCGCGCTGCTGGACTTGCCACGGCGAATAACTTCAGTGACTTCCTGTTCCTGATCAAAAGGATTGGATGTCGGCTTTTCAATCTCTTTTTTAGCCTCAGTCGCATGAGGCGCGACTCCGACTTGCCGGCAATTTGGACAGCGTATCGGGTCGCCAGCCTGCATTTGCGGCACTTGAAGTGGTTGATCGCAGTGCTCGCATTGGAATTGAATTGTCATAGTAGTCCGATTGCGTCGAGCATTACAAGAAGGGCTGAACAAGAGATGTCCAATGAGCACATTCACGTATCTGCTACTCGGAATTCATCTTACTCACCAAGCACTGACTCGTCGAATTCCTGATCCGCTTCAGCCGTGCGACCGGAATTGGCACTCTTGTAAGCGACTGCCAGCCCGAGTAACAGGAAGTCCGTCACCGCAAGTATGACGACGACCACTGTCGTTCCGGTAAGAATCGCAATGAGACGTGATCCGGATGTCCGTTCTAAGAGCAGCAACGCAACGACCAGTACAAAGAGCAACGCCAGCAGCGATACAAAGACTGCTAATAGAGTTGTGATGGCTTTTCGCATAATTAAATTTCGGGTCGCCCCAGCACTACTTCCTGTTTACCGCATCCCCCCTAAGTTACCAATTTTCAAGCCTGCTGTCGTCTCGTCCGGGAGATATTCCACTTTGTGCATTATATGAAACAGTTTCTGAATGAATACCACAAGCCAAAAAGCTATATGCGGAATACGGGCTTGATTAGTCGATATAATAACGAGGCAGCTAATACGGACACTCTAGCCCCACATAAAGTGACCAGGATGCACCATCGTTTATCAAATCTGAAACTCAACATTCACCAACGGCGATACTGTTTGGTGATCTGGGCGTTGATTCTTTGCCCATTTGTGATCGGTCACGCTGCGACGTACACGCTCAAGAATAATGTTCAGGTGAAAGGTGAACCGGGAAGACTCAATTCCATCGTCGTAGAGCCTGGCACTGCCGTCTCGCCCAATCCGGATGTGTCAGAAGGCATCCGGTCGGTCTTATTTACAGATGATGGCCTCCGCCGCACATTTTTCTCTCAATTTCAGGTGCGCACGGTTGCACCGTCTGAACGTGAAAACCTCGAATCCATAAAAATAGACCAGCGGGTGTCCACCGCCGGTAAACGCCTTGTTTCCATCGGCGCCATTGTGCGAATAGCACCTTTCGACGAGTACGGGCGTCGATCATTTCACGTGATTGGTGTTCGCGGGCCAATGCAAATCGTGCAGGGAATCACGGAGATCACGCCACGCTATACCAAGCTAGAGGCGCTGGCAATGAAAAACTCGATCGTATGGGAGTCCCGTGTTTCCACAACGTCCATTCCCACAAACGTGCTTCGCAACGTTCTCTACAAGCAGCTCAATATGAACGACGCCGGCGATCGACTACGGATCGTAAGACTGTTCATGCAAGCTGAACTCTATCAGGATGCCTTGGTCGAGTTACAAGCAACACTAAAGCAATTTCCAGACTTGAAAAACCTGGGCAAACAATCACAGCTTTTACATCAACAGGCTATTGAGCGGCTCGTCAGTGAAATTGAAAACCGAAAGGAAGCTGGCCAGCACGAGCGCGTTTTCAAGTGGCTGGCTAATTTCCCAACCACTGGCGTTGCGGTGGAAACGCAATTACGGGCGAGAGACTTGCTGAAAGAATTTGCCGATGAAGCACAACAACACAAACGCGCGCTTGATCTTTTCGAATCGCTGCTCGAAGAAGTCACTGATGCTGATATGAAAAAGAAAATGGAACCGATCCATCAGGAAATCAAGGACGAGCTTAATCTAAACACGCTCAATCGAATGTCTGATTTCTTACGTCTCTCTACCGACACCAGCATTTCACCAGAGTCGAAGCTATCAATGGCAATCAGCTCATGGTTACTAGGTGCCGGAAACATCAATGAGAACCTCGCCGTTACTGTATCACTTTATGATGTCCGAAATGCCGTCAGGGAGTATCTTGCCGCAGATGATATCGCTACTCGGCAAAACCTGTTAGAGAAGCTGAGAACGCTTGAAGGCTCGAGCCCAGAGAACATCGCCATGATGCTCAAGGCGATGAAGCCTGTCACACCCTATGAACTGAGTGAGACCGAAATCCCCGGAATGTACACCGTCTCCATTGATGGACTTGGCAGCAAGCCGGTTGAATACACCGTACAGTTACCACCGGACTATGACTCCTATAGAAGCTACCCGTGTATCGTGGCGTTACATGCTGAGGGCAAATCTCCGATAGACCAGATTCAGTGGTGGTGCGGCAATCTGAACAAACGCATGAACATGCGAATGGGTCAGGCAGGGCGATATGGATATGTCGTCATTGCACCTAAGTGGACGCGCGATGGAAAGACAAATTACGGCTTCACGGTTCAGGAACACGCTGCCGTCTTATTGAGCCTTCGCGATGCATTGAAGAAGTTTTCAATCGACAGTGATAGAGTCTTTTTATCAGGGCACAGCGAAGCAGGTACTGCCGCCTGGGATATCGGGCTTGCCCACCCCGATCTGTGGGCGGGAGTCATCCCGATCGTCGCAACCGCTGAAAAGTATATCGGTCGCTACTGGCAAAATGGCCGTCACGTCCCCTTCTATTTTGTGATGGGTGAAATGGACGGCAATCAACTCGAGATCAATTCCGGAGAGTTTAATCGCTATCTACAGCGGACGGGATTCGACTCGATGATTGTTGAATACCGGGGCAGGGGACATGAGCACTTTCAAGACGAAATTCACCATCTAATGCGGTGGATGCGGGCTCATCGCAGAGCCTTTACACCGGAGAAGTTTACATGTTCAACGCTACGACCATGGGATAACTTCTTCTTCTGGGTTGAGATCGACGATATACCAGAAGACAACATCGTGATGCCTATCATGTGGCCAAAGCAAAACGTGCGCGATGTGGAGGTGGTTGCGGAGATCGTGTCAGACAACCGCATCAGAGTCAAAACCGCTGCAAACAAGATTACCATCTACTTCACACCGGACATGATTGACTTTGAACAGCGGGTGAATATTTACACTAATTCCTCAAATACAACCAAAGCGGTTGTCCCGTCAACGGAAGTCATGCTCGAGGATGTTCGCACGCGTTGTGATCGCTTTCACCCGTTTTGGGCGAAGCATGAGTACACGCGAAGCAGATAACGGCACATTAGTCTGTGGCTGTGACTCGCAAGTCATCTACGTACATTGTGCCCGTACCACCAAAAAGCCCAACTCTGATGATCGCCTCTCGCGTAGCTGATGGCACTTGGATTTCCTGTGACTCCTCATGCCAGTCCTGTGTACCTTGAAATGGACCGAGCATTGCAAAACCAACGGGCTGGCGATTGGAGTCATAAAACGCCACGACGACAGCCGGCCGCTCTTCACCATTGCGTCCAGGCTTAAGTCCGTAGTACTTCAACTGCCCGGTCAGTGAGATGCGTGGTACGACCCCACCATCAATCGCAAATCCCTGCATCAGGTGAGCGTGCTTGCCCGCCAGATTATTTGTAATTCTCAAGTAGTGCTCACCTTCGGGCGCAGATTTCGACTTAACAAGTCGCGTTTGCCGTTGGTAATACCAGCCCGGGACGAATCTAGATTTTGACTCTTCGGATTGCTCTTCAAAGTTGCCGTTAGTAATCGCCGGCCTTGTCGGGTCAGGCTTTACTTGCCGACTATCCTCAGCTGCCCCTGTCATTGGAACAAACAGGGTAGGGCGGAGTGCCTCTGATTTCATCTCACCATTTTCTTTTCTTAACAGGTAGAGCGTTTGCTGATAGCGTTCACCTACTGGGATCACGATCAAACCTCCTTCCTTGAGCTGTTCTACCAATGGCTTTGGTACACTCTCTGGAGAACACGTGACAATGATCTTGTCGAATGGAGCATGCTCCGGCCAGCCCTTAAATCCATCGCCATGTCGTGGGAAAACGTTTTCATACTTAAGCCGAGCCAAGTCGCTGGCCGCTTGTTCGGCCAATTCTTCGACGATTTCAATCGTGTAAACCGATTTCACTAGGGGGCTCAGTACCGCCGCCTGATATCCGCTACCTGTTCCAATCTCAAGTACTTTGTCTTCCGGTTGCGGGTCCAGTGCTTCGGTCATATATGCGACAACAAACGGCGCGGAAATTGTCTGCTTTCCACCAATCGGCAGCGACATATCCAAATACGAGTGGTCTCTGTATGGAATCGGTACAAACTCGTGTCGCAAGGTAGACCGCATTGAGTTAACCACGCGTGTATTTTTTACACCCGCGCTGATGATTGCGGTACTCACCATCTTGCTACGCTGCCGAACCCATTTAGCTTGATCCTGTCCACGTAGCGATTCGCCTGAAACGATGATCGATAAAAGTAAAATGAGCGTTGTGACTTGCTTTCCCATCTCTGATCCACCCTTTCTCACAGTTGCTTCTTACTGTGTTTACCTGAGTACATAACGACTTTGGCTGGACGATACTTATATAACAATTGGATCGTTGACCGTTAACTTATAATTGCCATCCCCTTGTTTCTAATAAGGTAGTTTGAAACACTAGAGGTTGGCGATACCAATCCTACGTCGGTTGGGTGCAGATTTCAAAAAACCCATTGAATTAGATTCCAGGCATGAGAACAAATCCAGTTAAAGAAAAACTACGTAATGGACAACCAACCTTTGGTACATGGCTGACACTTGGCGATCTCTACGCCACGCGAGTCGTTGCGCGACTTGGCTGGGACTGGGTGACTCTGGATATAGAGCACTCTGCCATTGACTGGCAACAAGCGACAACGATCTTTGGTGCAATAGCCGATGCCGGGTGCGTGCCACTTGCCCGCGTACCGGAAGGCAGTCATCACTACATCAAACGAGTACTGGACGCTGGCGCCTGGGGAATCGTCGTACCGATGGTCGATACTGTCGAGCAAGCCAAGACTGCAATCGCAGCTGCGAAATACCCACCAGAAGGCAACCGCAGCGTTGGCGGTGGAATGCACTCAATGAATTTTGGTGCAACCGCTGGCGACTATCGTGCACAGGCCAATGATGAAATACTCGTCGTTCTCCAAACAGAGAGCCCGGAAGGCGTGGCTAACGCCGAGGGAATCTACAGCCTCCCTGGTTGTGATGCGATTTTCATCGGTCCAAATGACCTGAAATTCCAGATGCGGGAACCCGATGGCACATTCCCAACTGATGAAGAACATGAAGCTGCCATTCAACGCGTTATCGAAGTAGGCAAGCAAGTCGGTTGCCCAACGGGAATCCATGAAATGGACACTCAGGGTGCTCTCGCAAGAGCAGAGCAGGGTATGCAGTTCATCGCTGTCGCGAGTGAATTGAAATTCATGACAGAAGCTGCAACTGCCGCCGTGAAAGAAGTGCTCCCAGAGAACGTCGCCCTGGATGTTGCTCGGTATTAATTCGATGGCCGCAATCGCTTATGCTTCTATCCGCTGTTGAAGTAGGATAGAGGCTAACCGATTGGCCCGATTAAAATCAGGCTCCTGCCAAGATGGTGCCAATAGTTGAATCAAAGGAATTCGAATATGTCTGCTGCCAAGAAGTCGTGCTTTGTACTCATCGTTATTGCCATGACATTCAGTACATCAGCCGTTAAAGCTGGATGGAGCACCGTTGATTGCTGCCGCCCGGTCGTTTGCTGCAAGCCTGTGATCCTTGATTGCTGTCACCGTCCACTTGCCAATGCACTGCGGAACGCTCGGCTCGCATTGCATTATCATGCCAATTACCGTGTTTACCGGGATGTTGTATTCGCCACAGACGCACCGGCAACCGCAGACCAGCCGACACCAACGCAATCTACGATTCCCGCCACACCACTGGTGCCCGCTCAACCGGTACAGCCAGCGACTCCACTTGAAGAACCAAAGCAACCTGAAAGCCTGCCGCCGATTGACCTGGGCGAAGGAACAAAGGAAGCACCAGCTGACAGCGAAGACGATGCTGAGGGAAATGAACCTGCAGAAGACGACAGTGACGACTCCTTTCAATTGCAGGATCCAAATGCGACGACTTTTAAACTTCAAGTCCCTGAAAACGCTCGTGTATTTGTAAATGATCGTGCAACAACCAGCACTGGCACCGAGCGGGTCTTCAGTGCCACCAATCTTGATCCGAATCAACAGTATCGGTTTAGAGTACGCGTAGAGTGGACGACGGACGATCAGCAACTCATATCCAGTCGCACACTTATTCTACGCCCCGGCACCTTGGTATCGGTCAATATGCGATCCAGTGGTGTTGATCTGACGATACCCACAGCTGTGCAAAAATAGCCGGACTTTGTAAGTCAGGTTTGGTTTACAGTGCATGTCCTTGCTAGGATCTCCGTGATTTCTCAGGGACAATTAGCTCGAAATTCACGACCACAACCATGTGGTGCATTTGGTCATTCCCCAGATTTCCGGCCAAAGTTATACTGACCTGTTTGCAGGTTTGCATTGGTAACGTGCAGGTGTCCGCATCCGTGCCATGTGAAGTGAATCAGCCAAGAACAAGTAAATAACGAGGAAAGAACCTGTGTTTGACAATGTCGCGTTAGTCGGCGCAACGGGTGCTGTTGGCAAAATCGTCCGTCAATTACTCGAAGAGAGAGAATTCCCTTACGAGACGATCAAATTCCTGGCATCCGCTCGCTCAGCAGGTACGAAACTCACATTCAAAGGCGAAGAACACACTGTCGAAGAACTATGCCCCGAAGCATTTGAAGGTGTGGATCTAATCATCGCCAGTACGCCTGACGACGTAGCAGCAGAACTTGTACCCTGGGCGAAGGCTGCAGGAGCAGTCGTTGTTGATGAAAGCGGCTATTGGCGCATGAATCCAACCGTGCCGTTAGTTGTACCTGAAGTGAATCCCAATGCGGTACTTAATCACGATGGCGTGATTGCGAGTCCAAATTGCAGCACCACACAAATGGTCGTTGCCATGAAACCTCTGCACGACGCGGGACGAATCACTCGAGTTGTCGTTAGCACCTATCAAGCAACCAGCGGTGCAGGGGTAGTTGGTGAAGAAGATCTCGAATCAGGCAGCCGGGCTTCGCTCGCTGGCGAAAACTATGACTATCAGACCTTCTCTCATCCGATCGCCTTTAACCTCATTCCTCAAATCGGTTCAAGTAAGCACAAGGGCTATACATCAGAGGAAATGAAGATGGTTTGGGAAACTCAGAAGATATTCGATGATGAGTCGATTTCTGTTTGTCCAACGTGCGTTCGAGTACCGGTAACCAACTGCCACAGTGAGAGCATTCTCGTGGAAACCGAACGCAAGATCACCGCTGAAGAAGCACGTGAATTGTTCGCAGCGACCGACGGCATTACAGTGCTTGATGACTTGGAAAATGGCCTTTATCCTCTGCCATTAAGCTGTTCCGGTAATGATGATGTTTTCATAGGTCGTATCCGTGAAGATATCTCCTGTGAAAATGGTATTACTTTTTGGTGCGTCAGTGACAATCTCCGAAAAGGGGCCGCTACGAATGCCGTTCAAATTGCGGAATTACTCGTTCAGAACGCAGGTACACCGGCCGAACCGGTCTGATAATTATGGCACGCTTCAGGGGCACAGTTTCATATAACGGAACGCCATTCGCCGGTTGGCAAGTACAGCCGGGTCAGCTCACCATTCAAGGTTTGCTGGAAACTGCCCTGAATACCATTCTTGGCGACAGCTCACGCGTTACTGGAAGTGGGCGGACAGATGCCGGCGTTCACGCCGTAGGTCAGGTTTTTGCATTTGATGGTGAATCGCGGCTGTCCGCAGCAGATTTACAGCGAGCAATTAACGCAAATACGCCTCATGACATCTACGTACGCGATTTACATGAAACTCATGCTGACTTTCATCCCATTCGAGATGCTATTAGCAAACAATACAGATATGTGATTAACCACGGATCGGTCATCGACGTGTTCTCACAAGACCTCTGCTGGCATATCTATCAGCCATTGTGTTTAAGTGCGATGCAGCAAGCTGCCGAGTTCCTTAATGGGACTCATGACTTTGCCAGCTTTGAAGCAGCCGGTTCTGACAGGAAAACCAGCGTGCGATCAGTTTCTAAACTAAAACTCATCGAAACGAGTGAAAACGACGTCAACATGATTTCGATCTATGTTCGGGCTGATGGCTTCCTTTACAACATGGTTCGCAATATCGTTGGAACGCTAGTGGAAGTTGGTAAAGGAAAACAAGAACCAAGTTGGGTTGCTGACGTATTGAAAAAGTGTGATCGGCAGTGTGCCGGTCCTACTGCACCACCAGATGGCTTGTGCTTGATGGACGTGCAATATGCAACATGACACGGAACTGCATCAGCTGTGGGATATAACAATTGCGATTAAAGAAAGCTGTTTTCCGCCTTTAATCCAGCTCATGCACTAACCTACACCTCGACTAAACAACGGACTAATTATCGTATCTTCCTAGTAGATAGTACTTCATGAAAATCGCTCACATTATTACGCGAATGATCATTGGTGGTGCCCAGGAAAATACGCTACACAACTGTCAGGATCTCGTCACAGAATTTGGTGATGAAGTTCTGCTAATGACAGGGCCAAGTGAAGGCCCCGAAGGTGAATTGCTAGAGCAGGGGAGAGCCTCTGGTATTCAAACTCAACTAATTCCCTCTTTGACTCGTAACATCCACCCCTGGCACGACTGGTGTGCGTACCGCCAAATCAAAGCTGCGCTGAAGGCCTTTAATCCGGATGTGGTACACACACATTCGGCCAAGGCTGGACTACTAGGACGGCGAGCAGCCCATAAGCTAGCGGTGCCGACGATCGTGCAC
>Ga0114933_10001401_pt1 | contig 26942 bp, 15 predicted proteins | sample 4SBtaG_FD_89691 | JGI IMG/M metagenome (GOLD analysis project Ga0114933, IMG submission 89691) | Deep subsurface microbial communities from Kolumbo volcano to uncover new lineages of life (NeLLi) - 4SBTROV12_W25 metaG | ecosystem: Environmental > Aquatic > Marine > Volcanic | place: Kolumbo... | reverse complement strand
CAGAGAAATCAAAGATGATATCAAAACGCTCGCTAATCTTTGAAATGTCATCCGCAACATGGTCAGCTCCGAATGCAAAGGCGAGTTTGCTGCGATCATCATCAGGCTCAATAACTGAGATTTGCGATGCTCCTTTGGTTTTGACAAAAGCAATGGCGCTTAATCCAAGCATTCCAGCACCGATGATCAATACACGCTTGCTGGAAACTTTCGGGACCTGACGTATTGCTGCAGCCACGGTTGCCGTTGCGCAATTCGCCGGGCAAAGAACTTCATCCGGAACAGCGTTTGAGATTCGAAATATCGATGTAGATGCGGGAAGGAGTACATATTCTGCGAAACCTCCGAGCAGCCCGGAATCACCGTCAAGGACTTCATGGCCAAACTTCTTAACCGACGCACATTTTTGTGGAATACCGGACTCACACTGTTTACATTGCCCGCAGCTAATACAAATCGACCATGTTATGCGATCACCGACCGAAAGCTGATGTCCGGAGTAATCCTGCACGGAATCACCGCCGATTGCTGCTATATGGCCAATTATTTCATGCCCCAGAATAGTTGGGCTCTTTTCAATGCGTCTGCCTGTGATGGTATGAAGGTCGCTGCCACAAATGGTGCAGGCGCTGATTTTCACAAGTATTTCTTCTTCACCAACCGGCGGAATCGACGTTTCTTTAATGTCGAGAAACGCATTTGGCTTATCAAATACGGCAATTCGGCCTTTAACAGGATTAGCTTCTGATTGCGTCAATACTAGTCTCCTATCATACGTCCAATTTGACGTCTGCTCTCTCTTTTGAAAGGGCGCGGTAAAAATAGACCGCTGCGATACCAAGAAAGATAATGGACAAGACTGAAAGAGAATACAGTGCATTTTGGAATATCGCCAATTTGTCATTTGACGCTTCCAGTTGTGACTTTGCAGCAAGCAATAAAACGTATCCGAGGTAGCCAATTGAATCTGCCAGATACATAAGGAATACAAGGTTTCCACTTAGGCTGGAGGCAGAGACGATGCGTTCGAAAACAGTTGTATGGAAGGCAACGTAAGGCATGTAAAGACCCACTCCGCACAATACCATGAAGCTTAGCGGTCCAATCAGGTTGTGTTCTTGGGCAATGGTCACTCCGATTAGCAACAGAAATGAAGCAGCCATGATAGAAAATGTCACAACAAGCGCTTTGATGTTATTTCGAAAGTAAATGGCAATCGCATTTATAAGTGTCACGAATATCATCACGATCGTCTCGGAGTGCGTATAAATTGCCGGTTTCCCTGAAACACCTAATCCCTGCCAGATTTCCACACCAAAGTCATCTCTAAAGGACCTGACAATAGTAAGGATGACGTAGACGGCGAATAGTGCGGTCAGTCCCGGCCAGTATGCCCGAAAAAATGTCCAGCGGTCACCACTCGACATGGCAACACGTACCTTACGTGCTTGGATATCGTTGGTGCTTGGGGGCGGGGTTTTGTGCAGAATGAAAACGGCTAGCAGCAGCGGGGCAAGAAATATCAAACCCGTGATCATCGGCATATTGAATTCATTGACGCCCTGATCTTGAATCAACCACTGGCCAACGGATTTAACCACACCGGATGACATGATGAAGCTGGCGCAAAGTACTGCAGATAATGCTTCAGTTGTGGTGCGGCCCTCAAGGTATGAGAGTACGAAACCGAATACCATTCCCAACGGCAGTCCGTTTAAGAACATTGCAAATACTTTGTATTCAGTAGGAAGTACTGCAAAGCACAGTAGAGCCAACTCCGAGAAGGCGATAAGCCCCAGAATAGCCAGGGCGCGATACTTGCGATTTAACTCTGATACTATCCTGATTCCAATAAACTTGGAGAGCATGTAGCCAATCAGCTGTGAAATGATAAGCGTCGACTTCAGGTCGCTACCAAAGACCACCTTTCCTTCAAATTCCGCGGCGGTGAACGGTTTGCGGAATGCGTACATGCAGAAGTAGACGCAAAAGGCAGCAGCTGCTGCGATTAGCAAACTTCTGGAGTCATTTTTGGGCCGACTAGTTTTCATGTGTCACGACAGTGAGTGTGCAAAGGCGGTCTGAAATGTACATCATGTTATCGAAATGATATCTGCTCGCTAGACACGCGACTGGCTGTGCGAGTAATCTCATTGTTTAGCCTCTATATCTTTACAGCTATTCTTTGAAAGTCGACGATATGCGATCCGTGCTTCTGGGCTTGTTTGCGATTTTATCTTGCGGTCATGTGTTAGTGGCATCAGAACGACCGAACATCATTGTGATTCTCGTGGATGACATGGGGTTCTCTGATATTGGATCATATGGAAGTGAAATTCCCACACCTCACTTAGACGCATTGGCGAATAACGGGCTGAGGTTTTCACAGTTCTACAACACCGGCCGTTGCTGTCCGACACGTGCAACATTGTTGACGGGATTGTATTCCCATCAAGCGGGAATTGGTTGGATGACGGCCGATCAAAACGTACCTGGATATCGTGGCCATCTTAATAAAAGCTGTGTCACGATCGCAGAGGTTTTATCAGCGGCCGGCTACTTCACGTGTATGACAGGAAAGTGGCACGTTGGATTTAATCACGGTGTGACTCCTGCCAATCGTGGATTTCATCGTAGTCTTAATCTGCCAGCCGGTGGGCTTCATTATTCCGATCAAACCGGCCCCAAGGGTGGAACGCAAATGTTTCTTAACGGTGAGCAGGTAGCTCGTGACCATGCCATGTTTAACCCGCCCTGGTATGGATCGGATCTATGGACTGAGCAGGGTATCAAGTTCATTGACGAAGCATTGGCCGAAGACAAACCATTTTTCTTTTACCTGGCACACGTCGCCCCCCATTTTCCATGTATGGCGCCGGAGGAAACGATCGCCAAATATCGCGGCAAATACATGGCTGGCTGGGACAGGCTGCGCGAAGACCGCTATAAGCGACAGATTAAGTCAGGGCTAATTGAAAAAGGATGGCAACTGGAATCGCGACCGGATGATGTTCCTGAATGGGAATCGCTCTCGGACGAGGAAAAAACGCGGTACGACGACATGATGGCCATCTATGCAGCAATGATGGACGAGGTTGATAAGAACATCGGTAAGCTTGTCACTGCACTGGATGACCGCGGCGTACTTGATAACACATTGATCCTGTTTATGTCGGACAATGGTGGGAATGCTGAAACCGGCGTAAAGGGAAAATACGAGGGCGAGAATCCCGGCGACCCTCATTCCAATGTATTCATCGGGAAGTGCTGGGCGCATTTGAATAACACACCGTTTAGAAAGTACAAACACTTCAATCATGAAGGTGGAACGGCAACGCCTCTCATCGCTCATTGGCCTGCTGCGATTAAGCCGCGGACTGGCCGAAATGGCTGGGTAACGACTCCGACGCACCTGATCGACATTATGGCAACGTGCGTTGATCTGGGAATTGCTGAATACCCGAATGAGGTTGATGGCGAGGCGATTACACCGATGCGGGGTCAGAGCCTGACCCCATTGCTCACCGGCGAAGGAGCATTTGCCGAGCGGCCGCTTTACTGGGAGCACGAGGGAAACGCCGCCATTCGCGTTGGTGATTGGAAACTTGTGAGGCAGGGACTGAAAGGGAAGTGGGAGTACTTCAATCTTGATGAAGATCGGACCGAACAATCTAATCTGGCAGAGAAGTACCCTCTGGAGGTCGCAAAACTGCGTGAGCAATGGCGCACCTGGGCTCGTAGTGCTAACGTATTTCCCAAGCCGCAAAAGAAATCTAACTGAGACGAATCTCTTATTACCGAACTACACGGATTTCGAAACGCAGAGTTTGTATTAAAATGGGTCCTATGAGAAGAGTTATCGCCCCATATCTACTGATTCCGGTTATTGGCTTAATCTGCGCAGTGCCAAGTAATTTGTTGGCTGCAAAACCAGGAAAGCGTTTTAATTCCGTCATCTTGCCGATTCTTCAATCGAAGTGTTTTTCATGTCATGGTGAGGATGTACAGGAAGCGGAGGTCCGATTGGACACGCTTTCGATCGACTTTGTTAATGACCGGGCCTCGGTGCAAACATGGCAAGAAGCTCTCAACGCGCTCAACAAAGCTGAAATGCCACCGGAAGATGGTGATCCGCTAACAGCCAAAGAACGGCAGTTGCTGACCAATTGGATTCGGGGCGAAATTGACCGGGCAGTACAGATGCTTAAGAGTACAGGTGGTCGTGTTGTCATGCGGCGTCTCAATCGTATTGAGTACCAAAACACCATGCGTGATTTGCTGGGGTTGGATATGGACTATGCGCGTGACCTACCGCCGGAAGGATTATCTCCAGATGGCTTTAGGAACAATGGTCAGTCTTTACAGATGACTTCCATTCAACTGGAGTACTATCTGGCCGCAGCCCGTCGTGGTCTTGATCGCATCATTAAGACCGGTCCTGCACCGAAAGTGTTTAAGCATAAGTTTGATAAGAGCAACGTTAATAACTGGTTCAACGTAGAGATAGCAAATTACCTAGGCCGCAGTCAGGCGTTTTACGGAAAGATGGTTGATGACTATCCGGAACAAGGAAATTACATCGTTCGTGTCAAAGCATCTGCAAAAATGGCAGAAGGGGTAGGCTTTCCAATCCTAGAAGTGTCTGTTGGATATCGACCGGATACAAAAGACTTGTGGGAAGTAACGTCCAGCGTCGAGATGACGACAGAAGATTCTCAGGTGTTTGAGTTTACTGGTAGAGTTGAAAACCATCCGCTGCCAGTACGGGGACAAGGTAAGTTTCCGGGGCTCGTGGTACGAGTTCGAAATATGTATGACGACTACACTCGCAAACCCAAACAGCAAGACGTGGAGCGAGGTGGTAAAAAACAAAAAGGTTATCCGTACGAAGAACACATGCCTCATATCCAGGTGGAAGAGGTTGAGTTTATCGGACCGGTATTTGACCAATGGCCACCTGCCCTGCACCGTGCAATCCTTCATGAATCTGAGCTAAGTGATCAAGATGAAGCTGCCTATATGGCTGAAGTACTTGAGCGTTTCATGAAGCGGGCATTTCGTCGACCAGCAACCAATGCTGAAGTGATGCGCATGGTTGGCTTCTACCAGTCGATTCGGCCGGAATTCCCCAGCCTGGAAGATGCAGCGATCGAAACTCTTGCAATGGTACTGATCAGTCCACAATTCCTATATCTACTTGAGCCGGACAGCAGCCAAAAGAGAAAACTCAATGATTACGAGATTGCCAGTCGTATGTCTTATTTCTTGTGGAGTACGATGCCAGATCAGGAATTGCTGGATTTAGCAGCCGATCGTCGGTTGTCAAAGCCTTCAGTTTTGGAACAACAGGTAACTCGCATGCTGGAAGATGAAAGAAGCTGGCGATTTGTGAACCAATTTACTGACGAGTGGTTGAAACTCGACAACATTAATCAAATCGCGATTAACACCGACGTCTACCAGGGATTTAACGAAGCTCTCAAAACAGAAATGGTGATGGAAACACGTCACTTCTTTAGAGAGTTGTTGATGGAGGACTTGAGTGCATTGTCCTTCCTGGATTCCAACTTTACGATGTTGAACGAAAATCTGGCTCGTCACTACGGAGTGGACGGTGTGTTAGGGCGTGAATTCCGACGGGTTGATCTAACAGACGAAAAACGTGGTGGTCTACTTGGTCAGGCAAGCGTTTTAATGCTTGGTTCGACAGGGCAAGATTCTCATCCGATTCGTAGAGCGGTCTGGCTTCGTGATCGGATATTGAATGATCCCCCTGCACCGCCACCACCGGATGTTCCCGATCTGGATGAGTCAAATCCGGACTTTGCCAAGTTGACTGTGAGGGAACAACTTGAAGTACACCGGCAAAAGGAATCCTGTGCATCGTGCCATCGTGGCATTGACCCCTGGGGCATCGCGATGGAGCATTTTGATGCGGTTGGTAACTACAGGGAGATGATCCGCATTCGTCACAACGATGAAGTTGGAGAACGCGAGGTTGTAGCATCAGATGTGTTGCCTAATGGCAATGAGCTCGATGGAATGGAGAGCCTTAAAGACTACTTATTGGCTCAAAAAACGGGCGATTTTGCCAATTCCTTGGTTTCACGCATGGCAGTTTATGCACTGGGTCGGAACTTGGAACTCACGGATCAGGAGCTGGTGGACGATCTTACTAAAGAATTCGCAAAGAGTGGATACAAGATGCAAACCTTGATTAGCGAGATTATTGCGAGCAGTGCATTTCGAAGTAAGTAACCTGACGCAATGTAAAACGCCCAGATTGATAGAGATGCTATACTTGTATAAGTAAAACACGATGATGGGATTTGTCTTTTGTGCAGAATGGAATTCTGCGACGATACAGATCCTCATTTTTCAGTTGAGCGATTAACCGACTTTTAGACTTCGGGAACTAAGTAATACGATGACAAAGAAATCCTGGCATCTAGACCGACGTACATTTCTTCTTGGCACAGGTGTTTCCATGGCATTGCCGTACATGGAATCTATGGGGGCAAATGTAAATGCATCCGAATTGCCAAAGCGGATGTGTGCGATGTATTTCCCATTCGGGATCAGTCTACCGAAAGAAGGTGGTGATCTTCACAAGTGGCGTTGGTTCCCTAATGGTGAAGGCCGGGATTTTACCTACAACGAAAGCTCAAAGCCATTTGAAGCACTTCGAGAGAAGGTCACGATTATCGGCGGCATGTCACACCCGAATGGTCGAAGAATGGGTGGTCATGATACCGGCGACACGTTTCTTACCGCTGCAATGCTCGACGGTAAATACTTGCACAACACCGTTTCTGTCGATCAGGTAGCTGCAAATGCGATCGGTTCAGACACGCGTTTTTCGTCAATTACGATGTCGACAGATGGTGGCGTTGGTGAACCAACCCGCTCAAGTACGCTGAGTTATGACGACAAAGGTCGTCCGATCCCTGCATTGAATCAACCTCAAATGATCTTTGATCGTATGTTCGGTGCTCCGGATGCTGATCTAAAAGCACGTCATCGACGATTGCGAAGTTCCTCAAGCATGCTGGATATGGTCCTTGAAGATTCCAAGAGTTTACGTCGTCGACTCGGGCGACAGGATCAGGAGAAGTTTGACGAATACCTGGCATCGGTACGCCAAATCGAACAACGTGTAAAACGCACGCAGCGATGGCTCGACATTCCACTACCGTCCTTAACCGACGAAGAGCGAGATGTCCTCAAACTGGAAGCCGATGATCAGGCACCCAAGGAATTCATTCGTACCATGTACGACTTGATCTACCTGGCTTTTAAAACAGACTCAACGCGTGTTGCAACGTATCAGATTGCCAGCATGGCTGATGCTTCGAGCAAAGCGGGCCCATTCCCGTTCCGGGAAGGATTTAAGGCCAACCTGCACTCCCTTGCACATGGCTGGAATAAGCCGGAAGGTGCAGTGGCTCTCGGAGAGTGGGACAAGTTTATGAATGAACAGTTGGCGTACTTCCTTCAACGACTCGATTCGCACAAGGAAGGTGATGGTACGCTTCTTGATCGTACTATGGTGCTTCATGGCAGTAGCAATAGTACTACGCATAACAACAGTAATTATCCGCTCGTATTTGCAGGCGGTTCCGGAATTGGCCTGCAACACGGTCAATTCCTGAAGGTTGCTGATAACGTCCCGATGTCGAATTTGTTTATGACGATGCTCGATTGCATGGGTGTTGATGCACCTAAGTTTGCTGACAGCACTGGCGATCTGACAGCTGTACGGGCGTAGAACCTCATCCCAGTGAATCTGATGACCAGTAGCGTGGAATTAACTGCGCCGGTGAGTATACAGGTTGGATTCGTAGGCTGCTGAGTTCCTGAGAACTCATGGCAACTTTCAAATGGCTATGCAGTCAGTTCTTCAGCCTTCGTCTTCAGGCCTTTGAGATCCAGCTTACCTGTGCCGAGGATGGGGATCTCGTCAACTTGCATGAAGCTCTCAGCAGACGGGATGAATATGTTTGGTAATCCGTGATCCGTTGAAAGTGCCTTGATGATTTCTTCCACCGGTATCGAGAGTTCGGTATGAAGTACGATTAGTCGTTCGCCCTTCTTCTCATCAGGGACACTTGTAACGGCTGCACTGATGCCAGCTGCACTGTCATCATCATCCGCATCGCTGTCTTCTGTTCCCAGAATCTCATTGATGGCTTCTTCCACTTTGATATGCGGTACCATTTCACCACCAATTTTTGAGAAGCGACTCATGCGACCGGTGATCTTGATGAATCCATCCTTATCAATCAGCGCGACATCTCCCGTTTTATACCAGCCGTCTTGTACGACTTCTGCAGTGAGATCGTCTCTGCCCATATAGCCCTTCATAATGTTAGGACCTTTGATGTAGAGCATTCCGGATTGTTCTTCGCCAAGTTCTTCATCGGTATCTAGGTCAAGAACTTTGGCTACAACACCTTGGATAGGTCGACCGACTGTACCGTCTTTGAACTCAATTTGATCTTTCGACGTGGCACGGTTCCCAGGCACATTGCAACTGGTGATTGGAGAAGTCTCCGTTGCACCGTAGCCTTCAACCGGTCGTACACCGAATTTCTCTTCAAAAGCATCTGCCAGATCCGTTGGTAGTTTTTCAGCACCTGTGATAGCGACATCAAGCGTGGACATTTGTTCCGGAGTACATCGTTTGAGATAACTCCTGAGGAATGTCGGGGTAGCCAGAAGGATAGAGATTCCGTGCCGGTCACATAACTTACCGATCATACGTGAATCCAATGGATTCGTATGGAATACGGCACTCATATCCAGGCACATACTTCCCCAGAGTGTCACGGTGAATCCAAAGGAATGGAAGAACGGTAGTACGCCCAAAACACTATCGTCTGAGTCGATTCTTGCAACTTGTTGAATGGCAGCGATGTTACTTGAGACATTGCCATTGGTGAGCATAACGCCTTTAGGCACGCCGGTTGATCCTGATGTAAAGATGACCGTGGCAATATCATCACCACTGATCTCCCGCAACTTGAGCTTCTTGATTAAGCGACCGGCTGGAGTAACGAATGCGTTCCAAATGCCGGACAACTTGTCACCAAATGTAGGTTCTTTGTCCTTATCTTCCTTCAATTCTTCGAGGTAAAAAATGTCAGCATTGAGATCTTCTTCATTGAAGTTGAATTTTTCCATCGCCTTACGACTGGAAATGATGTGCTTGATTCCGCATTGTTCGATACACGAATTTAGCACTTCGGCTGAAACGGTGTAATTTAAATGAACCGGGATCCTTCTATCCAAAACCAGGGCCATGTTGGTTACGGTTGCAGCGACCGTCGGTGGTACAAGCATTCCCACATACTGATCGTCGTCGCTAATGGCATGGCGTTTTAACAGATTGCGTACGACTAAGGACTTAAGCAGCAAGCCTTTACCGCTCAGTTTAGCGCCAGAAGAATCGGCAATTTTCACTTTCTTATTGCGTTTCGCTTGATAAATAAAATCAGCTGCTAGGCAACCGTCATTGTGGGCCCGTTGATTCATAGCGTTTGCTCCTAAATCCTGAACGCGTTGTCGTACAATGTGAATGGACTCATCTTTGGAAAGTGGTGGGCCAAAGTGTATCCATACAGGGTAAGGGATTTGTTTCGGTAATTTCCAGAAGTATTTTCCACGATCGAAGCTAAAAATGCTTCCCCAAAGCCCGTCTAGATAGATAGGGATGACAGGTACATCCGTCTTAGTTCTCTCAAGGATCCTCGTCATTCCAGGTCGAAAGGCCTGAACTTGACCGGTTTTACTTAGCGTGCCTTCGGGGAAAATGCAGACCAACTCTCCATTGTCCAGAGCCTTTGCGGCGGTATCGAGTGCCTTCGTGATGGAAGATTTTTTGGCGGAAATAAATATCACGCCAAACATCTTTCCAAGGATTTTGATAAACGGATTCCTGAAATTGCCAGAAAACACGACCATCCTCACAGGCCTATCGCTTGCAAGGAGTAACAGGATGCCGTCGATCCAAGTCACGTGATTCGGCACAAGGAGTGCTCCACCGGTTTCAGGCAGGTTTTCGACACTCTTAAGGCGGATCTTGTAAAACGTTCGACTCAATACCCAGACTACAAAACGGATGGTCGTCTGTGGAATGAGCCAAACGATGTACAAGCAAACGGGAATGGTCGCGATGCCGATGGAAAGAAATACTCCACGTGCAGATAGCATAGGCTCACCGTCAACTTCCTGACGTAAACCAACGAAGATGCCGTTTAGCACGAGCATGCCAACGAACGTGATCAGATTTGTCGCGGCAAGAATTGCGCCAAGGTCTTTCTTAGGACTGCGATGCTGGACATAGGAAGTCAGTGGTACTTCAAAGAACCCGCTGCTGACTCCGATCATAAACAGGAAGAAGCATGCAAGAATAAACTCCGTTTTGATTTGGGATTGTTGTTCCAGATTGATATCGAAATCTAGGTGTTCCGCCATGGATAGTTTGGCAGATTCGATTTCAGCAACTTGCTGCATTACATCGATTTGAAATTTACCAGGTGGCAGTCGTAGTGTCTCAAATGAAGCGATCTTACCGAGATTTGCTTCAATGACTTTGCGGTAGCGTTCAACTCCTTCCGACAAGTCGTACTTGGTACCTTCAACCGTTATGGATTTGATGATGTCGCTTTCACGAAGATCGGTTGCGATGGGCATGCCATCGCTTAGCTTTGTAACAACGATGCCAAGATAATGTTCCTTCTTGGGACGACGTACGTCACTTTTGATTGGAGGCGCCGCTTTGACTTCTGCAGGCACATGATTCGACGTGTCTTCCGCGACGTTTCTTACCACTGCGCCGAGACGGGTTTTGTCAAAAATCGTGCTGTCAATGGTGAACATTAGCAGGCTGGTGATGGCAATTCCCAGGGCCCCGATCGGTAGTAATCCCAATTCGACCCGGCCGGCTGAAAGAATTCCGGCCAATATGCTTCCGGCGCAAACCCCCAGGACAATGGTGACCATAAAGGTGGTCTTGTCGACTTCTGCTCCACCTCCGGCTTCGACGACAAACTGATCGATGGTGTTTTGAGCCACTGCACTGATAGCCCAAAAGAAGGCAATTCCAAAAGCGATTTTTAGCATGGCTGGCTGGCGTGCCAGTGTCTTTACATCTCGCTTCATCTGCTTTGGAAGATTCCATGTGAAGTCCTTGTTAGGTGCAGCGATTTCCAGTCTTTGAATCAGCAGACTAAAGCACGTTCCAACCACTGCCGTGCCAATAACAACCGAGCCAATAATCCAGACATCCTGAATACCATCGACCCCCAGGTATGCCATTTCTTTAAAGTGTGTTAAATCGGCCAATTTCATGCCGAGCATCATCCCCAGCAGCGTTCCACCCACGGTGGCCATGTTGTAGACGCCGTTTGCGGAAGAAATCTTTGATTCCTTTACGATCTCCGGGATGGCGCCGAATTTCGATGGATAGAACATCGCACTTTGAGCTCCCATCAAGGTCAACATGACGAAGATCAGTGGGATGTTCTGACTGGCTATCGCGATTGTACCGCCGAGCATAATCAGGATTTCAGCGAATTTACAGCAAATGATTACGTTGCGTTTGCTGTGGCGATCCGAGATGAATCCGGCGTGGGTTGCCAGCAAGATGTATGGGGAAACAAAACATGCCAATCCTACACCGAGCAATGTGCTTTGATCCATCTCCAGCATATCGGCATCGATGTAGTACTTGCCAATGCCGATGACTAGCCATCGAAAGCAGTTGTCATTGATACCAGTGAGAAACTGAGTTATTACCAGCGCAACAAAACTACGGCTTGCTAGGTTCTGCGAACCAATAGCAAGATCGTGCTCGATTGCCGATGTGTTGGAGTTACTCAAGGTGTTGAATTCCGATCACTGGAACGACGCGACATCGTCAATCGACATGATTCGCGTCCCTCATGACCCACAACAATGTCACAATCCGACTTTTGCAGCACTCAGTATAGATGTGCGGCGATTTGAATCGATGTTGATAGTGGAGCCTTAGTGCCTTTATCAGCACATGAGGATATCAGGAATACGCGTTTGATTCAGCGCGAGATTTAATCTGTTTTACGGTAGTTAGGGTTAGATGTTACGCAGAGTATTTGGATTTCAATCGACACAATTCGTTATGGCCGCCGTACTTATGGGGCTCGTCGGCTTTCAGTTGTTGTATATCGACTCTTATATCTTAACGGCATCGGCGAGTGAATCCGTGTCCGAATATCTACGACAAGATGCTGTTGATGTAGCAGAAATGATGACAACATCTGATGATTCTTCGACGGAGCATGACATATCGGCACCTGAACGTTCAACGGTCATCAGTGACGTGCCGATAAGTGAAGTTGCTATTCAAAAGGTGCGATTGAAGCTACCCGAGTGGTTAATGTATGTGGCCTTTTCCACAGCCGGTTTGTTCTTGTTCCTCGGCCTGCAATCTGCCAAAAGAGAATAGAGACATATCGCATTGCTGAACGTGCGTTGACAGTTTCTACTAGCGAGACGTATTATTAGGCGAGCGTTGTGTCATGCGAGACAACGCAGTTTTGGGTCGGGTTACCCGGCAATTCTGAGCAGAGGTATAAAGTGAGCAGCTATCAACATTTCGAAGTTTCCGAATCAGGCGATGTATCCATCGTTAACTTTAAGTCTGATCGAATCATGGAAGCTGATATGATTGATGAGCTCGGTGGTGAGCTTATTCAGTTGGCTGATACCGACACCAGTAAAGTTCTGTTGGATTTCTCCAATATTGCATTTCTTTCCAGCGCAGCACTGAGTCGGCTTATTGTGATGCACAAGCACTGCCTTGCAAATACTGTGTCGCTTAAGCTATCCGGAATGACATCGGATATTGAAAAAGTTTTCACCGTTACTCGGCTGAATACCTTGTTCGACATTCATGCCGAACAAGCCGGAGCCTTGGCCAGTTTCTAAACGCCGCTCCTAGTCAGAAAAGCCAGATCCTACACGAACCTATTTGGACAGCGCAGCGGTGCGCACCGACGATTCGGCAATCGCAGTGGTTACTTTGGAAAGCCGTTTGCGTATGGCTGGTTGGCAGCGGGTGAGCTTGGTAATCAATCGTTGCATACCGTCTGGCTTGGTCAATGCAACATCGTAGACCTGACCAACAAACTTGGTGATTTCATCGTAGTTCCACTCAGTTACCTTCATGAACAGCGGTACTACCACTCCTTCGACGATGTCACCAATTCCACTGTCTAGATTCATAAACAGATCAATGGAATGCTTCGTGATAGGTTCGCTTTTATCGTTCAATTCAAACGACGAGTGAACGACGGCGACTGTCTTGGCCTTGATATTCTTAACGAGCAACGGTCCCTTATAATTCCCATCTATCAAAAACACGTGTGTGTTTTGTGTGCCGTAAATTAGCTCTACTTGGGACGTGTTTCCCTTTAGATCACTTACCGTAAACTCAAATTCCCCAATTCTATTAACTCTAAGCTTTGCCGCACCCATTAATTCCCACATGTTGCAAACGAGCTCGGGGTAACGAATGAGCTGGATATATAATTCAGGACTGCATTGAATGGTGGATTTAGGAAGATGTTTATAGATCGCCTTAGGATTGATTGTTGATTTAATGCGCTCTGTAGCTGACGCGGTCATGCGCTCAAAAGGAATTTTTGCGACGGCTTTTTGTTTAGCTGATAGCCCGGGGTCTTCAGCGGTTGCTGTGTCGGGCAGCACCACGCTCAATGATGCAATGACAAAGCACATGATGATTATGCAGTGACGTGCAACAGTGGAATGGGTGGTGCGTGGCGGCATTTAGCGTGCTGGAATATTTGAATAAGACATACGTATACGCATGTCTTTTCGGCACGTCTGAGTAGCAGAATCTAGTACGCATTATAAATCAGCGCATATTGATACAAATCACTGTTAAGACAGAGAAGCTGGGCGTCATAGGCCAGAAGTTGTGCACAATGAACGCGATTCATAGTCTCGCACATGTCTGAAATCATACCGAGTGGGTTATTCCATGTGCCTGGCGAGATCCACGATGCGGTTGACGCTGATGTGCGGAGTTCTCAGGCGGTGCAGATAACCGCGACGCCCGAAAATCCCCACATTTTTGTGGATGTAATGAGAGAGATTGAGTCCAGGTGCTGGTGAGATGAACACAATCACATTGCCATCGTTATCAACCAGGGCATACGGTGGTGCGTCTGTTCGTGATGAGCGAACGTTTACCAACCAACCTTTGGAGTCGTAGTTGGTCGCAGCAGCTTCCGAATTGAGTACACCTGTACCGATCGGTCTGTCAAATCCACTTGCAGCTACATCTAATCCAGTTGTGAGCGATGCTGGGCGTACATTTGAGTTTGTCGATGCTTGTGCGACATTGAGCTGACTTCGAGATCGTTGTAAGTCCTGGAATTTTTGTACTCTGTCGAGGATCGACTGAGCCTTGGCTCGTTGAGCGTTCGTGAGGTTCTGTTGTAACAGCGTCATTAATCCATCGCGAATCGGGGAAAGGTGCCAACGACCTGAAGGTTGGCTAACCGTTGCAGATAATTCCTTATTTAGCTTATGACATGTGGCATCAGCATCGGAGTTATTGGTGATCTCAAATGAAGCTGTCGCGGGCCGAATGTCACCTGCAGAACGGACGGAAACTCCGTTGCTGGCGAGTCCCTGACCTCCGCTCGGCTTCACCCAACGTGGAACGAATGACTGGCGAGGTGCGCCGTACATATCTGTCGTATAGGAGGCTGGTTGTATCTCGGAACGAACCGTTTGATAGTTTCGCATGTCCGTGTGAGATTCCGTAGCACTGGGATTTACTTGTGCGACGGGCTTTTGGTTAATAGTTAGGTTTACATGCCGTTTGTGTATCCACCGGAATTCACCGTTGGGGGGCAAAATCTTAATATACGTTTGAAGTGGGGCATCTGGTGTAACTCTCATTCGCCGTGTCGCTTGCACGCGGACGTGTTCATGTTGTTTGAGTGTTATGACGGATTCGTAATTCACCACGAGACCCTCATACCCACCGATCCAGCTCTTTGCTTCATGAGATCGGATTTGTCCGGATGAGTTGGTTTCTGACAACTGAACATCGCTCGCGTTTACAAGACTGAAGCAGTCTGCCGGCGGTCTAATCGCAAGCCAACCATCCGCAGTCTCATGATAGATATCCACGGAAGCTCCAGCGTCTAGGCGGCATACGACATAGGCGTTGGGATTTGTAGAGGACATGACTGGTGCGCGAGGTGCGATCACTTGCACACGCACGGCCTGTGTTGCGTAAAGATTAAGCGGAAAGAACGCAAATGCTGCGCAAATGATTGCCGAGAAAACACGTTTCATCAAAACTGCTTCCGTATAGTTGAGGTGGAGTTTTTGCGCAGACCCCCCCCAGCGCACAGGGACTTTTAAAGGAATATGCCGACCACAGCAAGATCAGAATTTGTGGCCTGGTCGAGGTCCCTGAGATGTTTGAGTGAGGATTTCAGGACCCTCTTCGGTCATTAAGATTGTATGTTCAAATTGAGCAGACAATTGACCGTCGATGGTTCTTACCGTCCAGTTATCAAACGGGTCGACAACACCCATGAATTTGCCAACGTTGATCATCGGCTCGATGGTAAAACAGAGGCCTGGAATCAGCTGAATCCTCTCGAATCGTGGATCAGGATAGTGAGGAACGTTCGGCGGTTGGTGGAATTCCAGGCCAAGACCATGACCTACATAGTCGCGTACAACGCTAAAGCCGTATTGCTCCGCAATAGCAACAATTGCATGGCCAATTTCGGTCACACTGCTATCAGGTTTTAGAATATCGATTGATGCGTTGAGTGAATCAAAGCTGCATTGGGTAACTTGCCGTGCAACATCGCTCACATCACCGATCAGAAACGTCTCAGATTGGTCACCATGCCACCCATCGACGATAGATGTGACATCCACATTAACGATGTCACCGTCTTGAAGCACTTCGTCACTTGGGATTCCATGACAAATCACTTCATTGATGCTGGTGCAACAACTTTTGGGGAATCCGTGATAGTCCAACGGTGCAGGGATGTGCCCGTGGTCGGTGGTATAGTCGTGTACAAGCCTGTCGATTTCATCCGTTGTGACTCCGGCTTTGACATGAGGGCGAACGAAATCAAGTAACTCAGCATTGAAACGACCGGCAGCACGCATCTTCTGCCGGGATTCTTCGTCGAGCTGGAATTCTCTAAGGGACTTAATCATCTGACTCAGGAGCTTAAATCGTGTGGCTGGGCTAGTGCCGCTAAAGAACGTCTGAGTCTAACATGAATCCGTTATGCAGTGTATGTCATGCGGGTTGTCGACTCCGTAAGCTGCCAAGTAAAATCACGCTTTGAACATTGCCTTTGTTTTTGGATTGACGGCATCATTATTTAACCGTCAATTCCGAATGCACACGAGACAGGATATATAGAAACATGCCACGTTATAACCCAGCACAGATTGAACCCAAGTGGCAGCAATACTGGGATGAGCAAAAGACTTTTCAAACGCCGGAGATGCCGGAAGGTGAGAAGTTATACGTACTAGATATGTTTCCTTATCCAAGTGGTAATGGCTTGCACGTAGGACATCCGGAGGGGTATACGGCGACCGATATCTTCTGTCGTTTTCACCGGATGCGTGGTAAAAGTGTTTTGCACCCAATGGGATTCGATGCGTTTGGGTTACCGGCGGAAGAGCATGCCATCCGCACAAACACACCACCACGCGAATCCACAGAGCAAAATATCGCGAACTTTACTCGTCAGTTAAAGATGCTTGGATTCAGCTACGACTGGGACCGCTGCATTGCCACTACAGATGTTGAGTACTTCAAATGGACCCAGTGGATCTTTCGACTGTTATTTGAAACCTGGTTTGATCCGGAACAAGAAAAGGGCCGTCCAATCGATGAGCTACCGATCCCTGCTGATGTAGCGGCAGTCGGTGAGGATGCCGTACGTGAATTTCGTGATGACCATCGTTTGGCATATCAATCAGACGCCTTAGTAAATTGGTGTCCGGCGCTTGGAACCGTATTGGCTAATGAAGAGGTGATCGACGGCTTAAGTGAGCGTGGCGAGCATCCAGTACAACGTATTCCGCTACGGCAGTGGATGTTGCGAATTACTTCGTATGCGGATCGTCTCGAGCACGACTTGGACGATCTCGATTGGTCCGAGGGCATTAAGAAGCTGCAGCGTGATTGGATAGGTCGTAGTGAAGGTGCGGAAGTTGATTTCTACATCGGTTCTGAATCTGAATTTGATGGATGGAAGTCAGAGCGTGCATCGAGTGGTTTTACGAGAAAAACTAGCGATGATGTACTGCGAGTCTACACGACCCGGCCCGATACACTTTATGGGGCTACTTACATGGTGATCGCTCCTGAGCATGCCGCCGTAGAGCGATTGACAACGGATGCCCAACGACAAGCGGTGCAGGAGTACTGTGATAAAGCTGCCACTAAGAGTGACCGCGAGAGGACCGAAGACAACAAGCAAAAAACAGGTGTATTTAGTGGTGCGTATGCTACTAATCCAGTGAATGGTGCCCAAACTCCGATTTGGATCGCTGATTATGTGCTGATTAGTTACGGTACCGGTGCCATCATGGCTGTGCCGGCACACGACGAGCGAGACTATGAGTTTGCGACAGAATATGACATTGCCGTGCAGGCAGTCGTTGATCCCGGTGAGCGGGACAATATGGATCGCGATGCTGTGCTAGCCGGCCAAGCGTGTTTTGCCGGCACCGGTGTCGCAGTGAACTCCGGTGAGTTTGATGGTATGCCTACCGGTGAATTCAAGTCGGCGATTACCGATTCGTTGACAACAGCAGGAACTGGCCGGGCGGCCGTAAATTACAAGTTGAGGGATTGGCTGTTTAGTCGCCAACGGTTTTGGGGAGAACCGTTTCCAATTTTGCACGAACTCGATGAAGCTGGTGAACCAACCGGCGTGATTCGGTCTGTTGACGAAAAAGATCTGCCTGTAAATCTCCCATACCTTGAAGATTACAAGCCACACGGTCGTCCTGAACCACCGCTGGCAAAAGCGGATGATGAGTGGCTAAAACCGGTTATTGACGATGTGACGTATCGTCGCGAAACCAATACGATGCCGCAATGGGCTGGATCATGCTGGTATTACCTGCGATTTATTGATGCTGAGAACGATGAGGCGTTTGTTGATGCCGAAAAAGAAAAAGCCTGGATGCCAATTGATCTGTATGTAGGTGGTGCAGAGCATGCGGTGTTACACCTGCTCTATTCGCGCTTCTGGCACAAAGTACTTTTCGACCGCGGTTATGTAAGTACTACGGAGCCGTTTCAACGACTCATCAATCAAGGCATGATTCTCGGTGAGATGGAATATACCGCGTATCAGACTTCAGATGGTGGATGGATAAATCCAAACGACGTGAGCCGTAATGACCTTAATGAATTGGTCGACAAGGACGGTTCAGCAGTGAGTGCTGTGACTTTGGATGTCGAACAGGTTACCAAGAAGGGCGATGGGTTTGTGAGACGCGATGACGAAAACGTCCGAGTGGAAGGGCGCGCATTCAAGATGTCAAAAAGTCGCGGGAATGTCGTAAATCCGGATCAAGTCGTCCAGGATTATGGCGCTGATTCACTGAGACTCTACGAAATGTTCATGGGACCATTGGAAGCCACGAAGCCATGGAGCATGAATGGGGTAAGCGGTGTTCGAGGATTCCTGGATCGGGTCTGGCGATTAATAGTAGATGACCGCAGTGAGCAACTGCAGCTAAACGCAAGTGTGCAGGACGTAGAAGCGGATGCTGATGACCTACGTGTACTACACAAAACCATTCAGTCAGTTACTCGGGATACCGAGACTCTCAATTACAACACAGCAATTGCACGGATGATGGAATTTGTGAATCACTTTACAAAACAGGAATTCCGAGCCAAGTCGGTGATGGAGTCTTTTGTGTTATTACTTGCTCCCTATGCCCCCCACCTGTGCGAGGAACTCTGGCAATTGCTTGGTCACTCTGGCACACTGGCATATGAAGCATGGCCCGAATTCGATGAGTCTCTGACGGTAGATGATCAGATTGAGATTCCTATTCAGTTTAAAGGCAAGGTGCGATCTAAGATCACCGTGCCTGCTGATATCAGCCAGGACGAATTGGAAGCAGCAGCCAGAGCTGATAAACGTGTCGCTGATTTGTTGGCCGAATCAGAAGTAATCAAAGTCATCGTAGTACCAGGGCGGATGGTAAACTTCGTGACCAAATAATCATCCTGTACGGAAATAATCGTGAAAGAGACTATCGCATTGGTAGAGATACAGTGATCCGCAACAGTGTCGTGATGGGCGCCGACTACTACGAAACTCAACTGGAACGGAAAGATGATTCCGATTTTGGTGTCGGGTGGATCTCTGTAAGACGACTACCAGCTACGGCGCAAGTAAAAGCCGGCTAGGTGCTTCCAGATAACTGATTACGTCATTAAGGAAGCGTGCAGCGTCAGCACCATCCACGATTCGATGATCGTACGACAGGCTCAGGGGCATCATTTCCCGTATTACCACTTCGTCATCTTTGACGACAGGCATTTTCCGAGTGCGTCCAATCAGAAGTATTGCGACTTCCGGGACATTGATAATCGGTGTGGCGTAACTGCCGCCAATCGCGCCGAGATTACTAATCGTGAAGGAACCACCGCGTAGATCCTCCATGCCAAAACTGCTTTCGTGCACGTCAGTTGCGAGCCGTCCGAGTTCATGAGCAATGTCAGCAATGCTCTTCCGGTCAGCATTACGTAAAACCGGTACAACCAATCCTCGATCGCTATCAATGGCAATTCCAATGTTTACATAGTCTTTGTAAATGACACGGTCGTTATCCAGATCTAAGCTGGCATTGACCACCGGGTGATCCCGCAATGCCATGGCCACTGCCTTGATAATGAATGGCATAGATGTGAGCTTGATCCCGTTTTCTAGGTAGTCCTGCTTTGAGTTGCGTCTTATTTTCTCAAGTGATGAGACGTCCGCATCATCAAAGTTTGTAACCCTGGGTGCAGTTGTCCAGGACAAGTGCATCTGATTGGCAATTGTCTTTCTGATTTTCGAGAGTTTTTGCACGTGCACCGGGCCGTACTCGTCGTTTCCAGGTTCGCCTGGTGCCTTGGACGCGGTGGACTTGTTTTCATCATCTTCCATTGCATATGCCATTTGATTGGCTTGCCTGACGACCGACAGTACGTCATCTCGAGTGATCCGATCTCCTTCACCCGTTCCTGTGATCGTGGTCAAGTCGACGCCGACCTCTCGGGCAAACCGCCTGATGGCCGGTCCCGCAGCCACATTTCCAGCTGACCCAGTAGTTGATGGCCGTTGTGGAGCAACTAACGGTTTTGTTTCTGGTGAACTGGTTGCAACAGGTGGGGACGGTGCCGAAGCATCTGGTGTTGCCTGTGGAGCCGCTTCAATAGGTTCAACAGGTTGTTCTATTGCTTCTTCTCGCGTTTCTTCCAGCAACTCTTCCTGCGATGGCTCATCGTTCGTGGTTGTTGCCTCTTCTGAAGGATCACTACCGGGTGATTCATCGGAACCTGCTTCGTCGGGTGAGTCGGTGACAGCTGTAACAGGTACCTCTTCTTCTGCAGTGAGCGTTAAAAGCACACTCCCGATTGCTACGGTGGAACCCGCTGTTGCAAGGATGTTTGCGACAACGCCGCCATGGGAAGAGGGCACCGCGACTGATGCTTTATCCGTTTCGATCTCAACAATATCATCGCCAGCATTGATGGAATCTCCAACACCTACCAATACGTCCAAGATGTCACCAGATTCAATACCGTCACCTAGCTCAGGTAATTTGATTTCGATTTCCATGGTTGTTCGATTCTCGGTTATGTACGATCTGATGCTCGCCGATTTAATAACGACTTATTGATTCGCCAACGCGGTCTTATGCAAAAAGCGGATCAGCTTTTTCAGGATTGATTTCTAGTTTCTTGATTGCATCCGATACCGTTGCATCATCAACTTTTCCCTGTACGTTGAGTCGATGCAGTGCAGCCAGTGCGATATGTTGGGCATCCACTTCAAAGTGAGATCGAAGCGCTTCACGTGTTTCGCTTCGACCCATTCCATCGGTGCCAAGTGCATAGAAATCATCCGGCACAAATGGGCTGATTTGTTCTGTCACTGCTCTCACGTAGTCTGATGCGGCGATGACGGGCCCCTTAATACCTTCAAGTTGCGATTCGACATAGGATTTTCGTGGAGCTTCACCTGGATGGAGCATGTTCCATCGACGTGCTTCATGTGCATCGCGACGCAGTTGGTTGTAACTTGTGACACTCCAGACATTGCTTGATACGCCGAAGTCATCAGCCAAAATTCGTTGTGCATCCAGAGCACTACGTAGAATTGCGCCACTACCGAACAGTTGAACTTCGAGGTCACGACCAGCATCAGCAGCATTGAATTGGTACATACCGCGAATGATGCCATCTTCCACACCCTCGGGCATGTCAGGCATCACGTAATTCTCGTTTTCCACCGTGATGTAGTAGATCGCCGTTTCATCTTCCTGGTAAAGGCGACGCAATCCGTCCATGACAATTGCAGTCGTTTCATATCGAAAGGCCGGGTCGTAAGCCCTGACAGTTGGGAATGCGATGGCGTTGAGAATACTGTGACCATCCTGATGCTGAAGACCTTCGCCGTTGAGCGTGGTGCGACCAGCAGTTCCTCCGATGAGGAAGCCTTTGGCTCTCATATCGGCAGCTGCCCAGATCAGTTCTCCAATGCGTTGGAATCCGAACATCGAGTAATAGATGAAGAACGGGATCATGTTGATTCCGTGTTGGGAATATGCCGTCGCAGCAGCGGCGAATGACGACATAGCACCCGCCTCTGTAATTCCCTCTTCGAGGATTTGGCCGCTTTGCATTTCTTTGTAGTAGAGCAATAGCTCAGAATCTACCGGTTCATAGAGTTGTCCCTGATGAGCATAGATGCCTATCTGGCGGAACATGCCCTCCATTCCAAATGTTCTTGCTTCATCCGGTACGATGGGCACAATCTGTTTGCCGATTTCTTTATCACGACATAGCTTTGTCAACAAACGGACAAATCCCATCGTCGTAGACATTTCCTTGCCTTTGCTGCCTTCAAGCTCGCTCTTGTATTGCTCAAGTGTTGGTACCTGAAGGGTTGGAAAATGCTTTGGACGACGTGGCATTGCGCCGCCGAGTGCCTGGCGTCGTTCATTCATATATTGAATTTCAGGACTCGATTCCGCCGGTTTATAAAATGGGGAATGGGCAACGTCCTCGTCTGAAATTGGAATCCCAAATCGACTTCGAAATTCCAGTAGCTCGTCTTCGTTCAGCTTCTTTTGGTTGTGTGCAACGTTGCGCCCTTCACCTGCTTCACCCAATCCATAACCCTTGATCGTCTTCGCCAGAATAACGGTCGGCTTATCCGTGCTTTCTACCGCTGCTTTGTACGCCGCATATACTTTTTCCGGATCGTGACCACCACGGTTGAGCGATTCAAGTTTTTCATCCGAGTAATTCTCTACGAGTTTGAGCAGTTCGGGATACTTTCCAAAGAAATGCTCGCGAATGTATGACCCGGGCATGCAGGTGTACTTCTGGAACTGACCGTCAACGACTTCGGCCATGCGTTTTGCCAAGAGTCCAGTTGTGTCGCGGTGAAGCAACTCATCCCAGTCGCTACCCCAAATCACTTTAATGACATTCCAACCCGCTCCGCGAAATAGTGCTTCGAGTTCCTGGATGATCTTGCCGTTTCCGCGTACCGGTCCGTCCAGACGCTGTAGGTTACAATTCACCACGAATATCAGGTTGTTGAGTGATTCGCGAGACGCCAAAGTGATCGCACCGAGTGTTTCCGGTTCATCACATTCACCATCTCCCAGAAATGCCCATACCTTGGTATCGGATGTGTCTTTCAATCCACGATCATTCAGGTATTCGTTAAATCGTGCTTGGTAAATCGCCATGATCGGAGCCAAGCCCATCGATACGGTTGGGAATTCCCAGAATTCGTCCATGAGCCATGGATGTGGATAGGACGATAGCCCTTTCGTTTCACGTAATTCTCTACGGAAATGTCCAAGGTTGTCTTCTGTCAGTCGACCTTCGAGAAATGCTCTTGAGTAGATCCCGGGTGATGCGTGGCCCTGAAAATAAACCTGGTAACCACTGAAATTGTCTTCGCCACGACCTTGAAGGAAGTGATTAAAAGCAACTTCGTACAAGGTTGCAGCAGAGGCGAATGTTGAAATATGCCCACCGATTCCTGAGAAGCGGGTATTCGCCCGTTGTACCATCGCCATGGCATTCCATCGGACGATACTTTTCAACCGTCGCTCGATTTCACGATTGCCGGGATAGGCAGATTGTTCAGATACAGGAATCGTGTTGATATACGGCGTATTTAACGCCATGGGTAAATCGACGCCGCGTTGTCGAGCGATGTCAGTTAATTTCCCCAGCAGATACTCCGCCCGATCAGGCCCTTCTGATTCCAATACGTATTCCAATGAGTCTAGCCACTCGGCTGTCTCTACAGGATTTATATCGTTGATATCAGCACTCTTCAAACCTTCGGATGGATCCTGTGCTTCCATATTTAGATCGTCGACTCTTGCCATTTCTCTCTCCGCGCCTATTCCAAGCGCAAATATGTATAGAACTGCTTACGGCCCCAAAAATCGACTGCGAAGTGAAGATGTGTGTAAGCCTTACAGTCGACTACCAATTTAGTATTTCAAGGAATTTGAATTCTGTGAAGGACACTAACTCAAAGATTAAAAGCTAATTTAAGAATCCTTTTGAGAATTCGAATTTTTTCCGTTAGACGCGGGAAAAATAGCTGAAACCGTATTACATCAATTGCGTTTTGGCTTGTACATTTCTACAGCTGATCCAAAGAACAACTCGCCAGCGTTCATTACCGTTTCACTCAATGTTGGATGCGGGTGAATTGCCTCGGTGATATCTCGGGCTTCACATCCCATCTCAATAGCAAGGACTGCTTCTGCGATTAATTCACCGGCACCAACACCGACAATTCCACATCCAAGGACGCGATCGGTGTCCGGGTCAATCAAGAGCTTTGTTAGGCCATCGGTTGCTCCGATTGCCTGAGCTCGGCCACTAGCTGCCCATGGATAACGAGTTACTTCCACCTTGACAGCGTTCGCTTTGGCTTCAGTTTCCGTTAGCCCTGCCCACGCAATTTCAGGGTCTGTAAACACAACGGCCGGAATTGCCCTGTGGTCAAAAACCACATCGTGACCTGCCAATACTTCAATTGCCACTTTGGCTTCGTGCGATGCTTTGTGTGCAAGCATAGGTTCACCAGCGACATCACCAATTGCAAATATGGCAGGGTCATCCGTACGCTGCGACTTGTCGCATTTTACGAAACCTCTCTCGTTTATCGCGACATTGGTGTTTTCTAATCCCAGGTTTACCGAATTGGGTCGGCGGCCAATGGCAACAAGGACTCGATCATAGTCCTCGACTCCGAATTTAGACGGACCTTCAAACGTGACCTGAATGTGATCATCCACGATGGCTAGGCTACCGACTTTGGTATCCAGAAAGATTTCATTAAGTGTGTTGTCGAGCTTGCGGGCTAGCGGTTTTACAAGGTCGCGATCTGCAAGCGGAAGCAAGCCACTAGCAAGTTCTACGACGTCGACCTTGCTTCCAAGGTTTGCATAGACGGTAGCCATTTCCAAACCGATATAGCCGCCACCGATGACTAACATCCTCTCCGGGATATCGGTAAGTGCTAAGGCACCGGTTGAATCCATAACGCGATCGCTATCGAGCTTAAACTCTTGCGGAACAAAAGGTGTTGAGCCAGTTGCAAGAATGCAATGATCAAATGAAATTTGACCACTATTTGGAATGGACGGGTCATCCCCTTCGAGAGTCAAGGTGTTCGAGTCAGCAAACCTACCACGTGCACGTATCACGTTGACATCGCGACGTTTGGCAAGCTGGCCAAGACCGCCGGACAGCGTTTGGATTACGGACTCCTTCCGTTCACGCACTTTGTCGATATTGATCTTGGGAGCATTAAAAGTGACTCCCCAGTTCTCCGTCAGCTCGCGTGATTCGTCGATCACTTTGGCAACGTGCAGTAGCGCCTTGCTGGGAATACACCCACGGAGCAAACACGTGCCACCCAGTCCACATTCAGAGTCCACAATGGTGACGTCCATCCCTTGGTCTGCTGCAAGAAAAGCTGCAGCATAGCCCCCTGGGCCTCCGCCAAGTACAACGATGCGCGAATGCATATTTGAATAACGCTAATCTTCTAACGTGACATGAATTCGACGACGATATTTCCATCGACCGGAAGACTGATATCTGATGGCCCCGGAGCACCCTGAACGGTAATCCGAAGTGTTTCGTTGTCGAACGTGATCCAATCAACCGGCTCGCCCTCAGCACTTTCTGAAATACCTTGATACGCTTGTAGCAAGTTATTGCGTCGACGGACGGTGATCACATCACCAGGGCGAACCTGATATGACGGCTTTGTGACTTTCACGCCATTGACTTGAAAGTGCCCGTGTGCGATTCCCTGGCGTGCTTGTGGACGCGTCTTACACATACCGGCGCGACGAATGACGTTGTCCAACCGACGTTCACATAAGAGTAAAAGCAACTCAGAGGTGTTGCCCTTTTTGTGTGCAACGTTATTGAAGTAACGTCGTAATTGGCGTTCACCAAGACCGTAGTAGTGCTTGATCTTTTGCTTTTCCATCAAAGCCAAACCATAGTTCGATGGTCGGCGGCCGCGGGTGTGCATACCAGGCGGTGAAGGGCGTCGATCAAACGCGCGGCTTGCACCGCTGTTCTCGTAAACTAAAGTTCCAAGTCGCCGATTAACTCGAGCTTTTGGGCCTGTATATCGTGCCATGACGATGTCTCCTAATTGGTGCCCCTGTGGGAGCCACACTCAAAAGGTGTAAGGGATAGTGAAACCGCATCGTTACCGGGAAAAACCACTATCCACGGAGGTAATTAATTAAGTTGTATGTCGTCTATCTTCGATCAAGCACACGATCCCCTCAAGGGGGGCATTACAGATTAACTGGAGAAAACCGTGGTCTGTCAAATGCCTAAAAATACGATTGGGCTGCTTTAATCAAGGATTCTCAGGATGAGACTTGAGGATCGCTCTGCGCCAGTTTTTCAGGTTACCGGCGCAATAAGCTGTCTTTGCCGCTCATGTACGCTTCTGTTACTATGGAGATTAGTCCCGCAGGAAAACCGGGATCCTTCGCACCTATCCCTGTCGCACCTGTCGATGGTTTCATGGCCCAGGTGCAGCAGTCTCCCACCCGTAATTCAAATCAATATCAAACCGTTGTAGGTGAATCCGAAGCGTGCAGATGTTGAGCATTGTTGTTTTTAAAGAACTAAGGAAGCCAATGCGTCTGTTTGTTGTATGCACACTCTGGATCGTGTCATGTATGTGGATGTGCGGTTTAGCATATGCTCAGGAACTGCTGCCGGCGGACAAGCCTATTAATGAAGCGATTGATCATTATATTGACGCCGAGCTTAATCGATTGAGCATTCCAGTAGCACCGCTTGCAGATGACTATTTGTTAGTTCGACGTACCACGCTGGATTTGGTCGGTCGAATACCGACTACGAAAGAATTGCTCGACTTCGTAAATTCTGAAGATGCAAATAAGCGAGAGCTGCTGGTGGATCGCTTGATGGCAAGTAAAGAGTATCGCGAGCATCAGGCTGACACACTTAACATCGTTTTAGCCAATGGTCGAAATGAGAACCTGCGTCCATTTCTCCTGGATGCGATTGAAAAAAACGCCGGTTGGAGTGAGAT
>Ga0114933_10001400_pt1 | contig 26947 bp, 33 predicted proteins | sample 4SBtaG_FD_89691 | JGI IMG/M metagenome (GOLD analysis project Ga0114933, IMG submission 89691) | Deep subsurface microbial communities from Kolumbo volcano to uncover new lineages of life (NeLLi) - 4SBTROV12_W25 metaG | ecosystem: Environmental > Aquatic > Marine > Volcanic | place: Kolumbo... | reverse complement strand
TTTTTGGTTACTCGTTTTTCTCAGTCTTGGGGTTCCATTTAACCCACCCTTGATCGGGCAACCAGTTTCCATCGCCATCTTTGCGTCTTGGGAATAACCCGCCGCCCTTCTTGTGGGCGCCAAACGCCAGTCTAGCTCCGCAGTTCGTACACCTTAGCTCGTAGTATTGGTTGTCTTCAACCGTTCTGACTACGAAGCGTAGATTTTCGTGGCCACATTTGCCACATACACTCTGCTCAAACACTTCTTGAAATTTACTGATCTGTTCAAAGATGTCTCGTTGTGAGTCACCTTCAAACTCAACAGCAATACGTTTGTTACTTGTAGTATAGTTTACTTTCATTGACTACGCCACTCCTCTATATAACCTAAAATTGCCTCTGGGATAGTTGATTTATCCCTCTGATAATTATTCAACGTGTCAATTATATCACTAGCTACCTTTTTAGATATCTTGCGATTGTTATCTACATTGAAAACCGTTTTAAATAGTTCACGACCATTAACATTCAACTGCTTGCACTTAACATCAATAAAGTTGTACTGTGCATCAGACATGCGGCCAGAGTCATCATATCCACCGTCAGAGGTTTCCTTTTTAGATGACAATTCTCTCACTATCTTAGCAGTGTCTTTTTTGGTCATTTCTTCCGCAGCTACAGCTCTAATCCTCAAGGCTTTGCGCAAAGCTCTACCCTCAGCACGAGTGCTTGCAGTTGCAATAGCATAGGCACAGAACATATCGTCTGTGTTGCCTTCCCAGCAGTCCGCTACCTCTGAGTAGCGCATTCCATTTTCAAACTCCACAGTAAAGACAACAGTCGCTCTACCATGATGATCGTCACGTTGAGGTGGAAAGACCTGAGTTGGGCCGCTATAGACAATGGGGCCAATAACAAGTTCCGCCACACGACGTAGACCATTTACAAGTGGATTGCCATCATACAACTCTTTAGGAGTGAACATTGACATAACGTACTCGTTCCACTCTGGATCTGTAATAGACGGCGCATTTTCATCAGTACTGATTACATCCTTAACGGAAGTATCAGCATCAATAGGAGTTTCCAATTCTACAGTTTCAAATAACATATCTTCCATTTCTTTATCCTTCTTAATCATAATTCTATTTCAATAAACCTCTTTGACTTGGGTGGAAATTTCTTATCAATCTTTTGCAATCGCTGCAATAAATTATTTATCAGTGCCTCCTTCTTGTTTAATGACACAAAGTCAGACAAATTCTTAACTCGGATAATAATATATCCTTTACTTAGAATAAGCCCAGACTTTTGGCTGTCTGCGATGATCTGTTTCTGGAGCTTCTCTTCTCCCCAAATTGGAAAGAAGTGGGAAGGCCCGTCTATCTCTATTATAGTCTTATGGCTAGGAATATACAGATCTATTTCTAATTTTTGTGTAGGAATCAGGTTTTTTTTATGAAACTCCACAGAGTACCCTTGATCCGAAAGGGATTTAGAAACAAACTTCTCAAGTTTAGATCCTTCTTTTCCAGCCCTTTGCACAGCTTCAATAGCCAGCGAGCAGATACGATCTCGTTCTATCTGAGGCATATCGTGCCATCGCCGCTTTGCTTCTAAGCATCTGCCGTTGTACTCATCTTCGTCCATAGACGACCAGTATTCTTGAACCGATGAGCTGATTTTTAATCGCTCCTCTTTGGTTCTCTTTTTTCCGCTAGTCGGGTGAGTTGCCCGTCCTCTTTTTAAGGCGTTTTTCTGAGCTTGACTGCGCGTCTTTAGCTCAACGCCATTTTTAGTAAGTATCCTTCTTATCTTATTAGGGTATGTATTGAAGTGTTCAGCAATTTGATATGTGCTTCTACCTTCTTCATATAACTGTATTACTTTTTGATCTTTCATTGTATAGCCTCTAAAATATTTATGTTAAAATTATCTACGACATGCTTAGGCTTTTTGCCTGTGAGTCTGAAGAACTCTTGCTTGTCTTCCTCTGATCTACATATAACTTCAACATTTGGGTTGTTGCTAATTGTTATCAACCCTAGAACGTCTTTATCGCCTTCAAATCCATAGTAGAAAAATATAGAAAACTTGTTACCAACATTCAAAGCTTTTGAGGTAGTTTCTACCGTCGTTGTTACAAGCTTACCTGTAAAGTTCCAAAGGTCTGCGGAATTAAAAAGCGCGTATTCCATTTGCAGATGACTTGGCCCTATACTATCATAAAACACACATGCGTCAGATACTTTGCTGGCTTTTACAGCGGTATTTAGCATCTTTGACATATCTATTACTGCTTCATTTTTTGTAAAGTGTGGTATATATACTCCTAAATTCATAATCACCTTCTTTCCTTGTTGTATTTATTTGCTGCTGCCAGTATATCCTGACTTACGTTATTATCTTCAAATATTTTTATCAGACCCATAAGGTCTTTTGGGAGGCAGTGCCCGCCAAATCCGCGCTTTCCGTCGTGTCCGGGCACTTCCCAATGCATGTCGCCAAGTCTTGGGTCTGCCTTTATGCCAGCGGAAATAAAGTTAGAATAGTCTATTCCAATCTTTTGGCAAAGGTCGTATAGCTGATTGGCAAATATTATCTTTATGGCAAAAAAGCTATTTGTTGTTTGTTTAATTAGTTCAGCTTGTGTAGCGCCAGTAAAAACACACTCAGCGTCTGGCCATATATCAGAGTGATACTTTACTAGCAGCTGCTTATGCTTCTCCTCCATGTTCTGACCAAGCCCAATCAGGTGTTTGTCTGCGTTCTTAAAATCCTTGTAAGCTCTTCTCTCAGTTAAAAACTCTGGATTAGAGCAAATTAACATGCTAGGATTTTTATCTTGTATATCCCTTATCGTACCTACGCTCAATGTTGATTTAATAAGGACTATTGGTGTTGTGCCCAGTTCGTTAGACAATCTATATATAAGACTACAACTGTCATAAACAATATCTGTAAAGCATCTTCCGTCTTCACCTCTTGGTGTAGGTAAACAAACATAAATAAAATCTGAGTCCTCAACTATGCTTTTATAGCCGACTTCTATATCTTTGTCGTCTTTAATGTCGTAAGACTTCACCTCGCAAAATTCAGACTCTGATGTGAATCTTTCTATTGCAGAGCCAACAAAACCTCTTCCAATGATCCCAACCTTATACATAACAAGATTCCTTGTACCAAGCTATGGTCTCTGTTAGCCCTTCTCTCAGCGTGGTCTCAGCTTTAAATCCTAGCTTATCGAGCGCTCGACTCGTGTCTAGGCACCTTCTAGGCTGACCGTCTGGTTTAGAATGGTCAAACTCTATTTCTCCGTCAAAGCACATGATTTCACCTATCAATTCAACTAGTTCTTTGATTGTCGTTTCGTTACCCGTGCCTATATTTATGGGGTCTGGAGAGACCTCTTTGCTAATCGCCAGATTTATTGCTTCAGCGCAATCCGGCGCATATAAAAATTCTCTTGAAGCCTTGCCTGTTCCCCAGACCTGAACTTTTTTTTCCTTGTTCGTAACGGCGTTTTTGAACTTTAATATCAAGGCTGGTATGACATGACTACTAGTCAGATTAAAGTGATCGTAAGGGCCATACATGTTAACAGGAATGAGGTTAACACCGTTAAAGCCGTACTGCTGATTATATGATTGCAACATTTGCATAAGTGCTTTCTTTGCGATGCCGTATGGTGCGTTTGTTTCTTCTGGATATCCAAGCCAGATGTCCTCCTCTTTGAAAGGAACTTGCGTATGCTTAGGATAGGCACAGACTGTTCCCAGTAAAATAAATTTAGAAATGCCTTGAGCCCTTGCTTCTTCTATTAAGTTTGCTCCCATAATTAAATTCTCGTACATGAACTTGCCGGGATTTTCTTGGTTTGCACCTATACCACCAACGCTCCCAGCGGCGTGAATAATGATGTCTGGCCTTACGCTATTAATTGCTTCTTGACATTCTTTTTGAGATCTCAAGTCCCAAAATCCTGAACCAATTCCAACCACTGCGTGTTCTCTTTGCAGCACTGGCATTAAGTTCTTTCCTAAGAAACCTGTTGCTCCAGTCAAAAGTATTCTTTTTGTATATTGCATATATCGCTCTCCTAAAGCGTAACGTCTTCTATGTCTACTGATTTTCCATATATGTAGTCGGCAATGGGTTTTATTTCAGAAAACTGATCCCTCATGTTCCTTAGAAAATTACACGTTACATACTGTCCGGCGTTTAACTTGTCAATGTCTACAGACCAGAAAGATCTATCAATCCACTGTGTCCTTACATCAACACCTCTACGTATGTGGATAACATCTCCCGCCCACTCCTCTATCAACACTCTTAATAGATACTCATCAGAAAAGTGTGGGTACGGCTGAGATATATCCTCTTTATCAAAGTGTTTTATTTTCCCCACAAACGAAGAAACTATTTCCGAGTCTTCTTTGTCTCCGAATATTTCTCTAAAAACATTTCCTGTGGCCGTGGCTGTGCTCATTGGGAAGTTATTATACCCTTGAGTATTGCCGTAGACCTCTCGTCCAACCGCTAGTATTTTGCCTGCTTCGTGGCTAGATGTACGCTCTTCAAAGAATGCTCTCTGTAGCGGTATTGTATCAACGTCTTCTAGCATACACACACTGGAGCCCTGTCGAGCTGCCATTAGATGTCTGCATATCTTTGCTTGATTAGAAGTTGGCACATCTGGCACGGTTGCAAACAAGCCTACGTCGCCGTACTGTCTCATTTTTTGTACCGTTTCGTCTTCTTCGTCTCTATCTGTGACAAAAGCTATGGCAAGTTCTGCTTCTGGAAAAAACTTTTTCCAAGCCGTTGAGACTATAGGTATAAAATCTATAAAGTCTGGATTTTCATCAGTGCTAACAACTACTTTATCAAACATCTGTTTTCGCCTTTGCGTATATGTACCCATCGCCACCAAGATTGTTAGATATGTTTTTTTTAACTTCATGGGTGAGGCTAAGCGTCTCTAATATTGCCGCATGAATAGCCGAAGAATGTGTCGCAACAACTATATTCTTTATTTTCTTTTGTTGCAACAGGCCTGTAATAGAAGCGATAATAGCAAGTTCGCTACCTTGAACATCCATGTGTAGCAAATCTATAGCGTCTATTCCTTCTTTGTTCCAAATATCTAAAAACTCTAGATTGGGGCCGACTAGACCGTTAGTTTCTCCAGCTTCAGGTATGAATTTTTTCAGATCTTCATTCTCTTCAACTGGATACTCTATATCAGACTCTTTGTTGTGCAGCGTGGAGGATTTGTCTATGCAAAACCCGCCATGATATGCTGAACAATCATAGTCGTTTAGATAGAAATTATATTTGCCAACGGAAAGCTGTCTTTTTCCCAGCTCAACTAGTATGCTCTTGCCGTTAGTGAATTTTTTCCTAAACAAAAGCGACCACAGTGCCCAGTAACAGCCAACCTCCATCATGACCGGATTCTTGCGATTATCTATGTCGAGCAAAATCTCCTCAAACAGCCGAATTTCTTCTTTGTGACTAAAAATATCTCCGCTTCCCGGATGGGTGTTCGGCCCAATGATTATTCTAAGCCCTTTAAAATCAATAATTTCGTTAGACATTTATAACCTCCAGTATTGGCTTTTTATTCATCGTTCTTTCTTCCTGAAATATAACTTCTATGCCGGCGTCTGCAAACTTATCTAATTCCATGTAATTCTTTCCACCTATGCCAGCAATGTATTTGTCAGCGCCATAGCGTTTGCATATGCTTACTAGCCTATCTGTTCCAGTCAGCTCAGATTCAAAATCAAGTGCGAGCTCACAGCGCAAATCAAGCACACTTTTTATTTTTCCGATTATGCCTAAATTTGTATCTAGAAGTGAGTCGCACACGAATTCATCAAACACTGACAAATTATGTTTATATAACCTCTTCTTTATTTTACCCCAATCTCTGGAATAAGACACATATTTTTTGTTTTTAATTGGTTCTAATCCTTTATTTACACTCATGGTGTGCCAAAGGCCATCCATATTAAATCTGTTTTGAAAGTTGCCCTTCTCAAACTGACACTCGGACAGTATAACAAATACGTCCGCCTGTTCCATCTTTTGAAAGAATGGATACCAAGGCATAAAATTGGGTTGATGTATTGATAATATCATTTTACCTCGTCAAATGTAAATAAATAATCTTGTTCGCCATGATCGCAGGCTTTACTGTCTATAACTTCTCCCAAAGAATCTTTTATGTTATTGAAATTTTTATCATACACATAGTTAAAACAACTTGTAGATTCAACTATAGTTCTTGAGGTAGTTCCTAAGTGCTTGTGTACGGATAGATACAGTACAGGCCTATGAGTTTTGAAAAAGTTTTGCATAGCTGGGAGGCAGGTTTCCTCTCCTCCTTCGATATCCATTTTAATAAAATCACAAGTTTTAACTTCCCACTCATTCATCAAAGATTCGATAGTCAGAGACCTTACCGGCTGTAAATGCTTACCCCTCAGCGGGAGAGAATGCTCCTCATATAGCGCAGGCTCCACCACACGGCACCCACTAGACCCCATTCTTTTTGTATGAATCCATACTTCACCATCCTTGTTATAAATTGCGGCGTGAGAAAGTTTAGCATTGGAGTAACTGTTGGTTGCAATGTTTTGTTTACACGCTTCAAAGGCGCGCAAGTCCAATTCTACCCCATAAACACTATTAACCTTTTGGGCTGCGTAAAGAAGGGTGTGTCCAGTGAAAGTGCCTATATCGAAGTACGACATATCTTTTTTAAGTATCTTATCAAAAACTTTAAAGGTATGAGGCTCCCAGTCAAGATAATTTTTTACCCAAAAGCCTAAGCCCTCGTTACAAGCATGAGACACCTTGAATTCTACACCATTACGATTTATGCCGATGTGCACTCCCGTCACATTTTCTATTTGACAGTGGCAGTCCCGCTTTCTTCGGGGCACAGCAATGCTGCTACTCTCGTTGGATACTATCCAGTCTTTAACCATTGTTTAAAATCCTCTAGTGTAAATTCTCTGCTGTGCAAATACCAAAGCTCTTGTTCTGGGTCAAAGTTATTGTATTCCATGCACAGCCATCCGTCCTCGAACTTAATTAGTTCTATTCCAAACTCCTCGCATATACTCTCTGTATTTTTGTCCCATTTGTTGAACGGCGGTATAAATGTCTTGCCTTGAGCTAGCGAGCAGCTAGTTATGATACTCATCTCCTGCGCTTCTTTTGTCAACAACCTGTGGTCAACGTGGATTAGTCCGTGACCCGCCGTATCAACGTCTGGTCTTAGTTCAGGTACTCCTACTTTTGTAGGGGTGTAAAATATTCTATGGTCAGAATGGGCATTAAATATCTTAGGAAATATTCTCTGTTTAGTTATTTCGCACTTCTCTTGAGACATGTCGTGAACCAAAGGAGACACGCCCCAAATAATTCTGCATCCTGAAAAATTGTCCAGCAAGAAATCTGTCATGTCGTTTATGAGCTGCATATCAGCGTTCACACAAACGTCATCAAACCTAAATACTCTGTTCATCATAAGTCCCATTCAATATATCAAGAACTGTTTTAGCCCTTTGTTTAAAAGTATGTTTTTCCTTGACTATATCATAGCCGTTTTTAGCTATTCTATTTCTTAGTTCTTCATCTCCCAGAGCCATCTCGCCCTTCTCTATCAATTCTTCTACAGAGCTGTACACCAGACAGTTTTCGCCGTCCTTTAGCCCAAGCTTCTCGTAGTGCTTATTGTAAGAAGTTAGCAGCAATGTCTCGCAACCCATAGTCTCAAAGTTCCTATAGTTTATGTCTAGCGATATATTCGCATTAAAATGTATTTTATAAGAGTTCACAGCCTCGACCATAGCATCACCAATTACGAAGTTGTCGAACTTGAAATTAAAGTTTTGAGCGACCGTTTGTAATATCTGCCCTCTGTTAACAACGTTGCCACAAAATCCAACGTCGTGTATTGGATCAATATCAAGAGGTTTTATTAACACGTCTTCGTAACAGTTTGGAAACCATATGCTGTTCTCCGTTAAAAACTCTGGAGTTGCTTCCAATATTAAATCGTAGTTACCCTCGTTGGCAGTTTGCGTGTAAACATCAATCCCTCTGCAGTGAGCGTCTATTGACCATAAGAATTTTTTAGTCTGCACCTTTGATAATGAAGGAACCCAACCAGTCTCGTCGTAGTTTTCTAGATTAATAACCAAGTCATATGCCTCATAGTCAGGTTCGCCTGATACATAATTATCATGACCTAGACCCCACACGTCGGCTTCGTAGCCGTGATGCTCAAGAGCCCTTTGTAGACAAAAACACTCTCTGTAATGCCGATTGGCTTCATGTCTTCCATTTTCTTGTATTAGAAGTGTCTTCATTATCGCAGCCTTATGTTTAAGATTCTAGTCGTTTTTGTTTTTGATCCGCCGTCGTGCCACGTCCACCCTTCAACCTTGCTAGACCCTGCAAGAATGCCTTCAATGATCCTTTGGCTATACTGATTATGATATATTTCTCCGTCAGTTCCCGCGTTGTCTAGCTGTATTTTATGATACTCCTCATCAATGGGGTCAATAAAAAATGACAATAAGATCTGCTTTTTAGCGACTCGAACCATTTCTTTCAGCGGCGTTTCAATTTCAGCCATATGCTCTGTAACATGGCGACTAATAACCACGTCAAACTTGCTGTCTTCATACGGCATGTTCATTAGCGACCCTTGTTGGCATTTAATACCTCGACTCACATTGTAGTCTACTAATTTTTGAGTGATATCCATAGCAAAATATTTGTCAGGGTCGATAACTTGGTGTTCTGGAGCTGCGCCACAGCCAGCGTCCAAAACGGACTCATAGTTATCTATCATTAGCAGACGTGCAACCTCTCGGTCTCGAGCCGTGTGGTCGCCCATCCAGCTCTCAAAAGTCTCCCGAGAAGGAGCGTCGTATCGCTGCCCGTCATGAACATAGGTGTCTGAGTCTAGATTGGTCTCCCACCACGATTCGTAGTTTTTCATTGTTTCTCCTTTTTGCCTAACTATATTCAGGGTTATCGTTTTGGTCGTATGCTTGACCTACAAAATATGTATTAGTTCTTGGTGGTGAGCCCTTTGGAAAAGGAGCCTTAGCAAAAAATTCGTCATGAACCATAGAGTCGTCTTTTACATGAGGATAGACCACTTCCCTAAGAAAGTTTTGGTCTATCTGGTAGGCGTGGTTATATATGTCTTTGTATTCTTTTATTTTTTCTACTAACCCTAAGAGTAAGCCATTTCTAGATCCCCACATTCCTCCAAGTATTTCAGTCCCGTGATACTGATGATCTCTCATTATATGAAAATTCTTATCGCTTTCTAGCCACTCGTTTACGGCGTAGTATTCTCTTAGCCCAATCCTAGAGTCGGTATCTCTGGATATCACCACATTTGTAGAATCAGCCGCTTCAAATCTCCAAAACATCCCATTCATTCTGTCTGACCTAACAATACACTTGGAGCCCAACGCTGTTAACCTTGAAGCTACATCTTGAGGCACATCTTCTCCGACGTAAAAGTGGCACTCCCATCCGGGCCAATATTCGTTAGCTATCTCTGCGTTTCTAATCGCCCCTTCTGTGTATTTAGGGTTATCGCCATACAAAGAAAAAGATATAATTTTGAGATCCGTTTTATTCATCTTCATACCAACCTTTTGCAGTTTCCAATTTCTCAGGGGTCAACTCCCCTCGTATGGTTTGGTCAATACTATACTGATTTAGCATCTCTGTTAATTCGGGATATTCAAAAGTGTTCCACATGGATTTTACTATTCCTGTTAGCGTATATGGAAATACGTTAGAATCAAAATGCAGAGTACCTCTTCTTTCCTCGTTGTTATAGTGATATAGACCTTTTATACCACACTTGTTCATGGCGTCTGTCCAATCTGCTCCCTCGCCAAATTTTTGACGGCCACATGTATTGTATAAATTAATTAAGTCCGTTCTTTTCCAGATTGTCGGCTGCATTGAGTAAGAAATTTCACCAGTGTGTAACTCTTCTGGATGTCTGACCCAAAATAGTGTTTCGTCTTCACGATATATGTATATATCTACACAGTCTAGTATCTGCTTCTCAAGAACTCCTATGGCTGCAAGCTCCTTAAAATGTTGAGGCCCATACACCTCATACGGCCAAGCTGGCTGTTTCACAAGTCTGATAAAGGATAATTCAGGGTCTTGTTCTAATACATTTAGATATCTGTTGAGCGTAAATAGATCTACAGGGTTATACAAAAAGAAATCTTCTTGCATATATATAACATAATCTTCTTGTATGCTGCTATCCGTCAGGCATTTTACATACTCTGCGCAGTAGTTTGCCTCTTCGTCATAAACTAGGGTCTCAGCTCTTTCAAGATCAAACTCTTTATCAATTATCATTGTATGCTTGATATTTGGGCTGAACTTTTCAAGCTGACCAAGATATATAGGCCAAACGTCTTCCATGTTTGAGTGAGTATACGTGAAGTATCTCAAGTTTTGCAGTAAGTTTTTCATTTGCACTCCAAGTGAGCAAAATAGTTATTAGGGTCTTGATAGGGTCTAGTTATTACGCCTTTAGTAAATACATCTAGTGGAGATCCAACATCTACATAACAGTTATTAGGATTACTTTCGTAAAGTTTGTCCACAAGTATATTTGCCATAGGCCCAGCAGAAATCAAAAAAAGCGTGTCTTGATGCCTTTTTGATATATCTCTTGTTACGGCCAATATATCTTCTTTGTGGGCGTTGTACCATTCGATACATTCTTCTGTCACCCATAGAGCATCAACAACATTAAATGGGTACTCTTTATCATACCCAACCTCGTTCGCTATCAACACTACTTTTCTATCAAGACGCAGCAAATAGTTGACAAACTTCCTGAAGTTACAATTCACTAGCAAATTTGCGAGCAGGATATTTTTGTTTGAAATCATATCAACGTACTTGTTCTGGTTTTCCTGCCCGTGACAACAAGTGCACGGTATTGCGTAGTAGAAGTTATCCTCTGTTCTTTCTAGTGACTGCCTTAAGTCTCTTGCAAAAACGCCTGCGTTTCCATCTGTGTGCCAACCGTCCACAGTATATGCTTGAGTATCTTTGGAGATTTCCCTACCTTCTATTATTGCTAGTTCACCATCTCCATACCTAGACAAGCAAAAGTTTTCGCCGGAAGATATTTTCTCCGTTATAAAGTCAACTTGTTGCTTAAAGGGAATATCTATCATAGCTCTTCCTTCATTAAGCCGTAACCTCTATCTCTGATATAGTTCCAATATTTGTTCATACCTTGATTATTTACATTGTTTTTAGATATGGCGTTTTCGTCTTCACCTATGCTGTGGCCTGTTTCTGGCTGTGAGCCCCACATTTCTCTGTCATTTATTGGATGAGGAGGAACATAGCTATGTAGACCAAGGTGTCTTTTGACGGCATATGACAAGTGCATATCTTCACCAAAGTGATGAGGAGCTGGGATTGGAGCTTCTGCCCAGAAAAATCTTAACCAGTCTGCCTCAAAGAACCAAGAATGGCACAGCATATCAACTCTTTCTGCCTCCTCGTTTGGGTTTCCCCACCCGTGTGTTTCATATCCGTTGTACGGATAGTTTCTATCATCTTCTGGATTCATGATGATGCCTCTAGTTCCTAGCGGGCCTCTATGGCTTTCCATAGTCATCAAGCAGTTTTCCAGCCATTTTCTTCCCGGTATCGTGTCGTCATCAATAATATTGACGTACTTGGTGCTTGCATTAAGAGCTAGGGCAAACCTTCCCCAAACTCCATAGTTGCTATTCGACATTGTAGACTCGCAGTTCTGTACTACATCTTTTGGGAAGTCTTGCATTTCTCCGTCTGGGCTATTTGTCCATAGCCAAATGTCAACTTCATCAACAGTTTGATTCTTTATCGCCTCATATTGTTGCTTCAGCGCGTGTGTTCTTTTATATCCACTCAATATTACGGTTATCATATAAGTTCTCCGATCTTTTCATCAAATCTGTTTTTAATTTCTGTCCAACCAAGCTTGGCGCATATTTTTTGAGTTCTGTTAAAGCATGTGTGTTTTTCTATTGTGTACTCTCTAACCTTCTGTTGGTCAAAATCTGCGTTCATATCAAAACATCCTTTGACGCCCCTATACATATTCTGCAACGCTTCCATAACTATGGATGCCTGAGTTTCGTATCTTCCTGAATAGACAACTTTTGCCCCTTTATAGACCGCCGAAAATAGCGACTGAGGGATAACTTGGTCGTTCCTAGAAACGATCACATTTTTATATCTTGAGTATAGAGATTGAAGATTAATTTCTGGGGCAGTTATGTCCAAAGAATCTGTCAATTCACTACTAGTTGATAGAAAATGATGGCTAATGCCTTTTAGCTTTGATGACAAAACACTTCTTGCGTCGTAGTTTGATACAACAGCGTGGTCTATCTCATATGGGGGAGCCACTGCCTCTCCGGTGGCAGCAAATAAATCTACTGCCGCTGGTAAGTCTATAATTTTCACTGAAGAAGAGTTTAGCTTATTGATTTCTTTAGGGCTGGACGTAAACGCAAATCCTACATTGATATTGGTATCTCTTATAAGACCTTCTAGCTGCTCTATGTGTTGCTGCTGCGCGCCCGTCATATTTAAGATCGTAGTTATATGTCTATTTTGAGACAGATACTTTATGCAGTCCGAAGTTATTCTTTGGAAATGCGCTATAAACAGGTTTGGCAAAAACGAGTCAAAGGTGTCATAAGCACTAGACTGGTCTGAGTTCCAAAGAACACTTTGTATGCCTACCGTATTAAAAGATTGGCAAAGGTACATGGGTTCAGTAGTATCAGGGCTTGAGTAATCTTGTATCAGTACGCGCATACGTCTTCCTCACTTGGTGGTATGTTTTTATATTATCTAGTTTAAGTATATGTTTCTGTTTGTTTGCAACGGCTTTTATTTTGTGTTTAGATTTTAGTATATCATTTATTGCCTCAAATATAAATTTATTTTTATACTCTAGGTTTGATATTAATTTTCTAGTAAACTCAATTATTAATTCGTTATTAAAAAATACAACTTCGCACCATTTATTTGGCATACCGTAGCATAAATTTTGAGGCTCTCCCCTGTTGTCGATTGTTATTCCAACGTCAAAACATTCGTTCTCTTCCTCATAAACCACTGAGGACGATCTGGTGTCGATTGTCTTTAATAGCTCATCTTGAATTATTATTTCACCGTTGCACACAAGTATCTTGTCGTTGAGAGTGTTGTTCAGGCAAAGCCTCAAGCTTTCACAAGAGTTAGAGTTATTATACATCTGGTTTTCTACAAACCTAGCAGATATTTTTTTATATCTATCTCTTATGTGCTTTATGACCTTTTCGGCCTCAAAGCCACCACATATGATGAGCTCAAAGTTTTTTATTACCCTCATGATTGAAGCTATTTGCAAATCAATTAGGGTAGTGTTTCCTATCTTGGCCAAAGGTGTAGGCCCGTAAGACTTCATCCTATGCCCAGCATTTTCGCACAGAAGAACAACCGTTACTAGGTCGTTGGATTCCTCTATAGGAACTCTATGAGGTGTCGTTAAAAAGTTATTGTTTCTAGCCATTAAAACACTTATAAAAGCCTTCTGCTTTTGACTCTTCTCGCAGGGCTTCTTCCGTCTTGCCATAATCATTGTGGTCTAAGTATCTACTGTTCACCGCTTTGAACAGGACAGTGTAGCAATCTGAGTCCTCGAAGAATAAAAATCTTTCCAGATTTTCGTTTATAGAGTCATCTATTTTTTTGTACGTGTCTTTATCAAGTGTTTGCCCGACATTTAGTCTGGTTATGTAGTTTTGACGCGCTATTTTTTTGAAAGTATCATAGTCTCTTTGTCTTTCGTTTCCATAGACTACAACATTAATACTGTGAAATCCGGCATCTTCTAGTGCACGCATTTGTTTTTTCATCTTGTGAGTGAACTTGGCTTCGAGTAGCTTATAAGAGTGTGAAATGCATACCGATACTTTACTAAGATCGTAGTCGATATTACAAATAGACTCAATCGTTTCTTGGAAACCTTCGGCTTTCTCATCTTCTATGTATATAGCTATTCCAAATGATTTTTTTCTTATCTTCTTAATTTGCTCTATAGACAAATCATATTTCTTTTCAATCTTGTATGAGCAAAGAGTGTTTATGACATAGAATTCTTTATCTTTATCATATGCCTCAAAAGCCATGCCTTTTTCCATGTATATTTCAGCTCTGCCCGCTTCGCAGCCGGTCTGTGTTTTGCCTTCATATATGGCAAACTTACAATCTTTGCAGCTGGTTTCGGCTATTCTATCTAATTGCTTCGATTTCATACCTATATCCTTGAAAGCTTGTTGTTTTAATATTTAGGTTTAAGGAGGTTAGTAAGGTTTGTACGGACTCTAGGCTAAGGCAAGACCTTCCGTTAAAAATTGTTTTGTTGGCTTCTGCAACGTCTAGCTCGCCAGTTATGACTGCCCTGCATATTAAGTTTATATCGCTCCCGCCTATACAAATTTTTCCACCTTTTCTCATCTTGCTTTCTAGCAACTGAATAAAACCCGGAGCAGAGTCAACGGTCATTTCGTCAAGTATATCGGAAGCCAGTATAAACTCACACTCATTTCTGGCAAATCTAGTTAGGTCAGCAGCTCCGTTCACAACTTCGATTTTTTCGTACCCACCAATGGCTTCTGAGCCCTGTGGAACTATGTGTATTTTAGTCATCTTATCCCTCTTTATAGAAATTGTTGTTCTTCATTTCGTAGGCCTCTTTGAATATCCTGTCCCAGCTTTTGAGAAAGGCGTGTTCTGAGAAATTTTTTATAACGGTTTCGCGAGCATTTTTTCCCAACTCTTCTCTAAGCTCCTTGTTAGAAAGAAGCTCTTCTATGTAGCTTCTTAGCTCCGATTCGTCATTTGAGATCATACCGTTGACACCGTGTTTAACCACTTCGGGTATCATACAAGTTGCTGTGGTTACAACCGCACAGCCGCAGGCCATAGCCTCTAATAACGATGTCGGTATTGGGCTTACAGTGGTTGTATTTAGATATATCTGGGCGCTCGCATACTCTTCAACAAGCTTCTGCACTGAAGGTGCGGGCTCTGAGAAGCCATCAGGGCTACTGCCAACTACTTTCGTATCAAGCCCCTTGCTTACGCGCTCCCAGCCTGAATAATTCAAGCAATAATCCCTATTTTTGAAATCATTGGCAACGGTCAAGATGACAGGCTTTCTCTCGACATCCAAGGGTCGGAAAAGGTCTACGTCAACAGCGTGGTGAACGATTTGCTGGTTCAAAGAATTTATCTTCCACTGTTTCTTTGACCACTCTGATATGAATACGTTTATGTCGCCAGCCATATTCTTAATTTCTTCAAGCCACTCCTGCTTAAGCACGGAAGTTGGAGCCGTATGCTCTAGTGATATGACGGGCAAGTTTAATTTTTGATTTATCAGTTCTCCAATCTGGAACTGGCCGAATTTGCTCTGAGCGAGAATAAAATCAAATTTTATACCTCTATATAACGTTTCCTTTGGTAGTGGGTAGAAGTTATCAGGCATTTTGCCATAGTCTTCATTCCACTCTTTTATGCCCTCTGTCAAGAAACCGTAAAAATTATGACCAGTCTTTGCCATTAATGTTTGGTATCTTTCATGGGTAGCAAATGTTAGTATATTATATTTTTCTTTCTTTTCTTCAGAGGTGGCGTCGTCAATCAGCCTAGCGACATAATCACTTGGTGGCATCTCAGGTACTCTAATTCTATGATGTTTAGGCATTTAAAAACTCCTGTATTTGCTCCCCTACGGACTCATAAGAAAATTGCTTTGCTCTTTTTATCCCAGCTTGTCTGTCTATCTTGTATCTATTTTCATAATAATATCTCATGGCTTTTTTAATTTCTACTTCGCTTGGGTTGAACCATAGTTCTCTGCCCGTAAGTATTTCTGGAAATGCTGCGTCTGGGCAGTCACAAATCGCCAACTGTCCACCGACCAATGTTCCTGTGTTTTTGTCTTCAGGATCTATGAAGTCCACTGGCCCGCCAAAATTACTGCATATGGGGGTTTTGCCGTAGGCCATTGCTTCAAACGAAGGTATAGACCAAGCTTCTCCATGCGAAGGACACACAAAACAGTCTGCGTATTGATGTATTGACTTTATTCCATCTTCTGGTACATCGTCCGCAATAATCAACTCTGGCTTATAGTATTCTTCTCTTCTGTATATTCTGAGTCTTGACTTCACTGCAGAAGAAATGGACTTGATATGTTCTATCGTATCACTTGGGTTTTGGCCAAACTTTTTGACCTTTATAATCAAAGATACATTATCAGACCTATGAAACTCAGAATGAAAACATTTTATAATAGATGTCAGATTCTTACGCTCATTAAGGTCTCCTATATAGTAAAATTTGAACGTGCTGTCTATTGATGGCATCTCTATCTTTGCAGCGGATTCCCCAAAAAATTTGCTCATCTGGCATGGGTGGGGAACCACTTTGACGCCATTTTTTCTGCCCAGTATGCCTTCATCTACCAATGTAGACCAAGAGCTGGTGTTTGGAACCCATATTTCATCGGCTTGTTTAAGGTGCACAGCCCAAGGCTGCATGTTTATATTTAAAGTCTCGCCTTCAAATCTAACAATGTTCTTTTTAAAAGCATCTGTTCCTACTATGTGATGAGGTAGAAGATGTTGTATACAATACTCGCAGCCCTTTACTGATTTTTTCTCAAGTTCTAGTATTTTTTCAGGTACTTCGTGCTCGACTCCAGTGAGGCTAATATGTCTTGGCACAACATCAATACCTACTGAATCCATAGCTAGGATAGCATCAATAGATGCGTGAGCCCAGCCAGTGCCCTCTTTGTAGTGCCCTAGATATAATACTTTCATTTAACTTTCCATCCTTTGTTTCATAGCGTTTACTCTTATATTTTCCCATTGTATCCTTCTTTGATTGAGCTGGGAAAAATGGTCGTATGCTATATCAAAGTTGAAGGGCTGTCTGGTGTTCCTGCCTTCAAACGCTGCCGACTCCTCATTGAAATACATCCCACCAGTAGATGCCGTAGTTGTATTATAGATTAAGTCTCTTGTTAGCCTAGCCTCAAAAAATGTGTTTAAGAATCTAGGTTCTCTAAGAACTTCAACTATAAGCCATTTAGCTACTTTCGACTGTGTAGTCTTGCTGTAATCAATCTCAATCTTTTGCGCTGACGGAAGCAAAGAAGGCGTAGACGCCCAAGTTTGTTCTATTGGGAGTATCTCTACGCTATCAAAGTAAGACTCCCATACTTCGCCGCTTTTGTCCCACTGATAAAACCGATTAAAGTTTTCACGAACATCATTAGCGTCTAAATTCTTCTGCTCTTTAGTCTTAGAAAAGAACTTCAGGAACTCATTAGCTGTGTTCTCATTGTTGGGAACTGCCCTAAAGCAGCCGGTTTCCAGTTCTTTATAGAGCGCTCTAGGAGGGAGGGGTGTGCCTCCTAGCTTTCTGATAACACTCTCCATCGCTGAATAATCTGTTGACATAACTGGTACACCACAGGCTGCCGCTTCGACTTGAGGTAAACCGAAGCCTTCAGAGTTGGCATACTGCACATACAAATCAAACAGATTCATTATATCTGACAGTTGCTCATAAGAAGCGCCAGACTTCACACTTGAAAGTTCGCAGTTAAACTTGCCGGTGAATGGAGACTCGGCTATTGCACCCTTAAATAAAGAAACAAAGGGCTGCTGTGTATCTGGGCATATGTAAGTAAATAGCACCTTAGAGGCTATACCGTGCTGATGCAAAAGTTCTGGTATATCCCAGCCCAAATCTGGATAGCTAGTATGGCAATACAAGTAGCAGTTATTGTCTTCACTCTTGTCTAGAAATATTTTGAACGCCTCAAAAAGGTCTGGATATAGCTTTCTCCTCTGATTGCGCATTACCGTGCCTATAATTTTGGCGTCTGGATCTAAGCCGTATTTTTCTCTAAGCTCTTTCTTGTCTTTAGGCTGGTAAGCATTGTGGGCGGAAGGAGGCGCGCTACCAAGATAATTGATTTTGTCACCTGATTGTTCGCTCAGTATCCCGCCTGCCCAATCGGAGTATGTTAAACATGCGTCAGCAGACTGATACGTGCCTATCCACTGCCTCGCCTGTGGTCTTGCGTCAACGGTGGGCATAATGCACCACCTAAAATATGGACGATAAGGAGATCTTTCCGCAAAATCCAGCATCCAAAAGTCTCTAATATCACATACAATGTCAGGTAGGAAGTCTAGACATACTCTTTCAAATGCCCACTCTCCAAATTGATTCGTCGGCCTTGAGTTATATTCGTTTATTTCTTCCTGTGAAGATTTTGGCTCTGAATTTACGTTTGGCATAGCTCCGTAAAACCTCCAAGGCATTGGGTCACCTCTTCGATCATTGAGCTCTCCGTAGGCAGATAGCTCAGCAAGTTCGTACTTGCCGGTGCTGTGCAGATAAGTTAGTATTTCCCTGTTATATGTGGCATATCCAGTATTTAGGAATGTTGCCTCGCCGCAAAAAAGTATACGTTTTTTCCTCATCTATTCTTCTTCTCCAGCATTAGCAAAGTCAAACTCATTAATTCTAAAAATAATACCCTTTTCGCCCTTGCCGGGATTTCTAGCAGATGCGTGGACAGAAATCTTAGAGCCTTTTCTAGCAAATTTTTTGATCGTCTCTCCGCCCGTGTGCCAAGCTTCACAGTTTAAGAAGGTAGGTATCCTGCTCTTCTCTCCTGTGCTTTTTGTTTTTCTGTAGGTGTAGGTAATCAACGTGAATTGTACCAAGCTGACGCCATTGACGTTTGATATCCTTGGGTCTTCCGCTAAATAACCCGTAAAAGAACAGATGTTCATATTTTATTTCCCTTTTTATTCAAAAGTTATATTGATAACTTCGTTGCAATTTATATTTTCTTTTTTAATGTGGTGATGCTTTTCATATATTTCTTCGCTTACCCACCAATCCTCTACTGGCCCGTATCCGCTTAGTTCTACATTTCCCCAAAGTATCTTGTATCCATGTTGTTGCAAAATTTCACGATAATGGTGATACTCTGAACCTATCTTTTTCATATAGTCTGGCGAGTTTCTTGTAAACTCACATGAATCTAATGACTGATATAAGTTATGCTCTAAGGTCAACACCTTGAATCTGTACTTAGACCAATCAAATTCATTAAATACTTTGTATTGCGCCTCGTCTACATCTAAAGAAATGTAGTCTATGTTCTCTTGACATCCTATGGATTCTAAAAACTCGTTTATATTTACTTCTAAAAGATCCTCACAGTACACGGTGTCCGGTCTTGCCTCTTTAACTGTGTCGTACCATAATCTATCGTAGTCTATGGCTATCCCATTCCATTTTCGATAATGCTCAAAAAGGTATGTGTTGCTAAAATCGCCAGCGTGCTGCGGCGGTAGACCGCCAGTTCCAGCACCAATGTCTAGGAAAAATCCCTCATCTTTGTCAAGCAACTTATCGACAAACATATCTTGTCTTACTTGTGAATTATATAACACAGTCTATCCCCATATTTATATATTACCCAATACATGCGAGTAAAAACACATTAAATCTCAAAAATATTACTAACAATAAAAGAATTATCTTGTTCGGATACGCTACCGGAGAATAGGAGGTTATTACCCTCGTATAATTGATATTGAAATTTATCTCTACATTCTGGAAATACAATCACGCTATCTAAAGAACATGTCTCGTCTTCTATAGTTAAGAATGACATGTATTTGCCTTTAGATTTGCCCTTCTTTATTTTGTAATCAGACACTCTTTTTATATTGCCCGCAAGCATCAGGTTCTTACCTTTCTTTCCATCAAGCACTTCTTTACATGTGCTATTCGCTCCAGATGTGTCTGCAGTTTCTACCTTAGACATGCTAATTGGGCAGCCAAGATACTTTACCTCTTGGTCTATGACCCAAGAAGGATCATCTGAAAGGTCGTAGGGAGGATTGTTCAAAAAGTAGATCTCATTCTGTATTAACTGACTTCTCTCTATTTTGCTTGTGCCTCCACCTTCTTTCTTGGTTGGCGCAAGGTCTATCAGACATTTCTCCAGTGTAGTCCATCTTTTCTTGGGATAGTTTTCTACAACCCATCTGAGCTCTGCAGCCGTTAAAGATCTAAATATTTCGTATTGGTATAGTGCCTCATTTCTTGTAATTCTATCTCTAAACCCACGGAAAAAACCTACTGACGCCAACGCTTTGAACGCAGTCGAATTTATCTTCTTAGACATGTATACCAGTACGTCCATCCACTTCAAATTTTCTGCATCCTTGCCTAGTTCACCGAGCACCTCGTCTACTGCAACCAGAACTTTGTCTCCAGTCTTGCCAGTTAGGGACTTAATGTCTTTAATGCCAAAATATAGATTGCCTTTTCTCATGCAAAACTTTTCTGAGAAGTTGGATATATTTGGAGTCTTGGTCTCTATATTGAATAGTTTAGCGTCACTAACCAGCTCATATATTTCTTCATGGGGATCTTGCTTTTCACCCGCATGGTACAGATAGGACAAGAAGAACTCTTGCGTGTGGTTAGCTTTATGAAAAGCGCTCCAGTAGGAACACATAGCATAAGCAACGGCGTGAGACTTGTTGAAAGAATATCTGCTAGACTTTTCAATCCAGCTAAATATCTCCTCTGCCGTTGCCTCGTCAACGGTTCCTAGCTTCTTGCAGCCCTTCACAAAATCCTTCTTGACTTTTGCCATTAGGTCAGCCTTTTTCTTGCCAATCGCTTTTCTAAGAACGTCGGCCTCTTTTAGGTCAAACCCAGCTAAATTTTGCGCGATTCTCATAGACTGCTCTTGATAGACTAAAACGCCGTATGTGGGCTTCAGCACATCCTTCAGAGAGTCATGTAAGTAACTAACTTCTTCTATGCCGTGTTTTCTGTCAATGTATCTCTGCGTCATTGATTTGCCGTCAGAAATCGCTTTTAGACATCCCGGCCTAATAAGAGCAACGAGAGCCGCAAGCTCTTCTATATTGCTGGGCTTCAGCTTCTTAGACCAAGACTTACCAAGATTGCTTTCAAGCTGAAAAACACCTTTGGTTTTGCCATCGTGAAACAGCTCCCAAGTCTTCTCACACTTATAATTAATTTCTCTAGACATATAGTTCGCCGTCTGCAAATGCTTTATCAATAGTTAAGTTTCTATATACAGCTCTATGTGTCTTCATAAATTTAATCATGATATTAGCTGTGTCTTTAACGTCCTGCAATGCATCGTGCGCGTTCTCTTTACTGAGTCCCATTCTATCACGCAGTGAGTCCATACTGATTGACTTAATAGATGGGTCTCCTTCTGTCCACATGAACATATTATCCATCATATCTACTTTATAGATCTTATTAAAGAGCTTCTGTTGTTGTCTCTCTTTATCGTATGGGCCGTATGCTTTACATAGTCTATCTACGATAATCATATCGAACCCAATGATATTAAACCCAGCTGGGATTGGTGCGAAGAACTGCGTCCCCTTCCAGTTGTACTGATTAACAAAATCGCAGAACTTCTTCCACACAGTCTTTGGTAGTGGAGCTTTTGCCAGATCTTCTCTGTTCTTACCCGTGATGCGGAGCGCTTCGTCCTCTAGCGGATCGAAGCCCATCTCAATAGCTTTTTCGTCGTCCATAACTGGTCGGATCTCGCTGTTGAATGTTCCTTTCAACTTAAAGTTCCTGCCGTCTAACGCCAGCGCCGCAATCTGAGTGGGCTGCGTCTTGCGTGGGTTTCTACTTCCAGTTTCAAAGTCAAATACGATGTAGTCTCTAATTGCCATCTAATACTTCCTCAATTTTCATAATCTTATCTAATAAGTTAATTCCTAGTACGTCAAACTTTACGTGGCCTAGAGCTTCAAGATCAGCCATTTCTAGCCCTGCAATCTTTTCGCCTCCACTCCTTTGGTCTACCATTGGGCAAACCTCGTGTAATCTATCTGAAGATATAACAACGCCAGCGGCGTGCTTACCTTGAGTTTTGAATGTGCCTTCTAAACTAATTGCCTGCTCAAAATAATCTGCGTAGTCTCCTTCAAGGTAACCAGAGTCGTTCACAAAGCAATAGTCTCGCAACTCTTCTGAGTTATTAATAAGAGCAAATCTAATGATAGAACGATCTTCCTCGTCCATAGCTTGCAGTTGGTCGGATACGTCGGCTTCGTTAGGTATGCACTTTGATATTACGTTCATTTCGCCAAACGAGCAAGCCTCGTTGATACGCAACACTTCTTTCAGCGCGCTTCTGCCCTGCAGTCTGCCAAACGTGAGCATCTGACTAACATTATCTTTGCCGTATTTGCTTTTAAGATAGTCAATAATTTCATCTCTTTTCCTGCCGGGAACGTCGATGTCAATATCAGGTAGTGATACGTGACCTCCTGTGTTTCTACCGGCGTTATAGAATCGCTCAAATAGCAGGTCATACTCGATTGGGTCGATCTTGGTGATACCAATTAGATATGAAATCAAGCAGCCTGCCGCAGACCCTCTTCCCGGCCCTGATAGCCAACCAGAGTCGTTTACGAAATTAATAATATCTCTAACAATTAAGAAGTATCCAAATAGATGAGCGTCGTTGATAACATCGAATTCCGTCTTGAATCTATCCAGATACTTTTGTTTCATGTCTTCATCATCAACCTTCCCAGTTTTTATGAGAAGGTCTCTCCAGCCCTCACGACATAGCTGTTTTAGATAATCTTCTTCGGACTCGCCCGTTGGCGTGGGAAACTCAGGCAACATTGGAGAACTGAGAATATCATATTCTTCACATTTGTCTACAATTTGTTTGACATTCATATCCAAGTCCTCAGTAAGTATTTCACATACTTCTGTAGAGTCGGGAAGATAGAAGGTGTTTTGCTCAAAGAATTCTCTATTATCAAAATCTTCGTGCTTTGACAATAGTTTGTTTACCTTTGGCACTGTCATCTTCATTTTAGAGCATAGTAGTATTCTATGTAGAGGTGCGTCTTCTTTGTTTGTGTAATATGTTTCCATGAGTGCCGGCGTTCGCTTGTAGAAGTCGTCGCCCTTGATTGGCGAGTAACCAGCTTTGTCTGCCACAGATATGAGGTTGCCTTTTGATGTAACCTTTAGTAAGAACTTTTTATCATAGTTGCCTTCTTCGTCTAGCGAGGACACAAGTTTAATTAGATCTAGCCATCCGTCTTTGTTCTTGGCGAATAGCGTAAACGTGTCGAACGTGCAGCCAATAATTGGCTTGATGCCGTTGCTTTTGCAGGCCATAAAGAAGCTGACTGCGCCTGAGATAGATTTATAATCAGCGATGCCACAAGCTTTGTAGCCGTTAGCCTTGCATTTCTCTGCTAACTGCTGTGGCTTTGAATATCCTTTTAGCAAGCTGTAGTGCGTATAGTTGCACAGTGGAGCCCATTCCATAGTAAATCCTCAATATAAATTTCAATGTTAAAAACTTGGCAACGGGATGAAGCCTTGAACCTAAAATGAATTAGATGACTTACTGAATCCCGTGCCTCGTTATTATATTATAGTCAAATCAAGCGTATAAAACACTAGTTTCCAAGATATTTTATAGTTTTTGTAGTACTGTCTTTCATTTGTTCTCTTATCTCTTCACAAGCTGGACACATGTCTTGTTGTGTTGGCTGATGAATACCAAGGCGATGATGAGTTAGAAGTATGGCCTTTAATATATGCGTATCTCTGGCTCTGCTCTCCTCTATTAGGGTATGCATTGCAGGGTCTGAAGCCATGATAATATCAGGCTCGTGTAGTTCTTTATACATCCAACCGTTAAAACCTAAACTTACTAAATTGATAAATACGAGTACATAAACAGCGTTCTTGAAGAAATTCATTTTTACACCTTAAGAAAATAGATCAGTAATCACTTTTCCTGAATTAGCTATTTTCATGGGTCTTCCGCTTTTACTCGTAAATGTAGTGCCCAAGGATATGCCAAGAGCTTTACATACAGATGCCATAACATCTTGCGAACTATGTGGCTCTGTTTCAACCCGTGTGCCGTCTGAGTTGGTTTCACCAATGGCAATGCCACCGTTCATACCAGCCCCTCCAACAACGACACTCCAGCTTCGTGCCCAGTGGTCACGGCCAGCGTTTTGGTTGATACGAGGTGTGCGACTAAATTCACCCATCCAGATTATAGCTGTGTCCTCCAGTAACCCTCTTTGCTCTAAATCCTCAACTAGTGCGCTCATGCCTTTGTCAAGCATGGGCAGCTTATTGTCTCTTAATGTTGGGAATATATTCTGGTGATTGTCCCAGCCTCCCAAGTTTACTTCTATAAAAGGGACTCCAACCTCGACAAGCCGCCTAGCCATTAAGCAGGACTTGCCGAAGTTGTTGTCTCCATATCTGTCTTTAACCGCATCTGGTTCACCCACCACCTTGAACGCTTCCATTTGTTCACTGGTCAGTAAGTTGAACGCTTGTCTAAGTACGTCTCTGTGGTCGCTAGCTATTGAGCCTCGCTTTTGATTTATAAAACCATTTTCTATGACATCTAAAGCATAAGCTCTTTGGAAAAATCTTTGGTCTGGCTTTACGTCAAGGTTACGAACTTGGCCATTGCTATTAACTACAAACGGCGCATGGTTCATACCAAGAAAGCCAGCTCCAACGCTTCCTCCACCGACAGAAACAAACTGCGGAATTTCTAGATTTTCTCGTCTCAGCTGATGCGACAAAACAGCACCATAGCTAGGATGCTCAATATTTGTGTTGGGAACATAGCCAGTGTGCATATAATATCGCCCACGCATGTGGTCAGCTTCACGAGTGCTCATGGATCTGACAATGGCCATATGATGCATTTGCTTTGCCATTAAGGGCATATGTTCGCAAATTTCTACATCTCCTGTTGTGGATATTGGTCTAAATGGCCCGCCTGTCGGCGCTTCTGGCTTTAAGTCCCAAATGTCCATAGTTGAAGGGCCACCACCCATCCATAATAATATAGCCGATTTATTGTTTTTCCTCAGCTCGTCAGCGTTTGCGCTTAATAGTTCTACGAGGGGAAGTGAAGAAAATCCTGCTAAAAAACTTCGTCTGTCCATCATATTAGTTCCTTTAAAGGTTCTCTGTGATCTAGAAGATATTGAGGTCTTCCAGTGTTGTCTAATAGTGTTGTTGACATTGTGTCAATACCTAAACCTCTGTACATGGTTGCGCAGATCTCTTGAATGTGCACTGGTCTTGTCTCCGGTACTTCACCAAGTCTATTCGTAGAGCCGATGATCTGTCCGTGATTAAAACCGCCGCCCGCTAGTAACGCTGCGGAAACTTGAGGCCAGTGGTCACGACCGCCCTTTGGGTTGATCTTAGGCGTTCTGCCAAACTCTCCCCATACTACAACAAGGGTGTCATCTAGCATACCACGTTGATCAAGGTCTCTAACAAGTGCTGACACGCACTGGTCGAGCTTGGCTCCGTGATCTCTGACGAGATCGAAGTTAGAGCCATGACTGTCCCATCTTCCATATGATAGTGTGACAGAGCGTGCCCCAGCAGATACTAAACGACGAGCCATAAGCACATGCTCATTAACTGTGGGCGCTCCGTCGTATTGGAATTTAAAGGGTTTACCATCTCCATACATTTCTCTAATCTTTGCGTCTTCTTTTGACAAGTCTAAAGCATCAACTAAAGAGCTTGAAGTAAGAACTCCAAACGCCTCTTCAGTAAACGTATCAACATTAACAGCCTTGTCTATCTGCTTATTGATATTTGCAAAACCATTAAGAAGGGCTTTTCTATTCTTAAACCTTTCTACTTCCATATTGAGTTTAAGGTCTTTCATCATTTGGCCATTTGGTTTGAAAGGCTTATGGGTATCTCCAAGATAACCAGCTCCTCCTGCTTCTGACCAAGGCATATGCTGAGTAGCCTCCGCTAACCCTACTGCAACCGGTACAGCAGGGTCAACAGGGCCTAATATTTTAGAGGCGCACGCCCCAATAGCTGGATAGCTAGATCCGGACACCATGTCTTTACGACTCCATCCAGTAACGCACTGGTATCCATCATGTGATCCATCAGATCCTACTACAGAACGAATAGCTGTAAATTTATCAAACATTGAAGCAATTTCAGGGAAACATTCCCCGATGTGCACTCCCGCCACATTGGTCGGGATCGGCTTAAATGGTCCTCGAATCTCCGATGGAGCTTCTGTCTTTATCTCCCACATATCTTGATGCGGAGGGCCACCACCAAGGAAGATGTTAATCACAGCCTTGTGGGATGTCCCATTATTATTTTGAGCGCGTAATACCTGCGGCATAGTAAGAAGGCCTAAGCCTCCTACTGACAGAAAACTTCTTCTTGATAAACTTAACATTTTGCACCTCTAGTTAATTAGCTAACACAATTATCACATTTGCAAGTTGCCTTGCAGACGCATTCAGCTTCTACGCATGGGCATTCTTCTACACAGATTGAACAATTTACCACTTTATCTTCTCCTTTGTTAAACATTTGTTTAATTTCATCTTTGTTTGCGATACATATCGCAACTACTATAATAATAGCTATAATTGGAATTCTTTTTTTCATATCTATCTCCAGACTAAATAATTAAATCTTGAATAACTTTACCACCATCTACAATTTCAATAGGTCTATCTCCCGGAGCCATTAGCTCTTTATCAGGAACAATGCCTACTCTGTTGTAAATAGTTGATGCCCAGTCTTCTACTGAGGCAGCATCTTCTTCTGGCTCACTAGCCGTTGCATCTGACTTCCCATATATTATACCCCCTTTTATGCCTCCACCAGCAATTAATGTACTGAAAACTTTAGGCCAGTGGTCTCTTCCT
>Ga0114933_10001397_pt1 | contig 26981 bp, 24 predicted proteins | sample 4SBtaG_FD_89691 | JGI IMG/M metagenome (GOLD analysis project Ga0114933, IMG submission 89691) | Deep subsurface microbial communities from Kolumbo volcano to uncover new lineages of life (NeLLi) - 4SBTROV12_W25 metaG | ecosystem: Environmental > Aquatic > Marine > Volcanic | place: Kolumbo... | reverse complement strand
TCTATGAGAAACACATCCGCAAGGCGGCGGGCCTCGGCCGAGCTCCGGAGGATTGCGATCCGGACCGGTACGAACATCGGCACGTTCATTGCGATGTACTGGTGATTGGTGCGGGACCCGCCGGACTGGCCGCAGCGCAGACTGCTGGAGCTGCTGGGGCACGGGTTATCCTCGCTGACGAACAGCCAGAATTTGGTGGGACCCTACTTTCTGAAACGGGACGTCATATCCATATTGGCAATGGTGCGCCGACAGATTGGTTGGCAGCAACCAAAGCGACGCTGGCCGGTATGGATGAGGTGACGGTACTGCCACGAACCACGGCATTCGGCTATTACGCTGACAATTTCGTCGGTTTAGTAGAGCGGGTTGACGATCATATCTCTAGTTCTGAAGGATCGCTCCGTCAGCGCTTGTGGAAGGTCCGTGCTAAGCGGGTCATCCTAGCGACCGGCGCTATCGAGCGGGCGTTGGTCTTCGCTGAGAATGACCGTCCGGGCATCATGCTGGCCGGCGCGGCGCGCAGCTTCGTGAACCGTTTTGGGGTTGCACCCGGGTCACGCATCGTCGTGTTTACTAACAATGATAGCGCCTATGCTGCGGCAATCGACATGGTGGCAGCCAAGGTCGCGGTCGAAGCGGTGGTGGATCTGCGTAGGCAGGTCGAGGGTGAGTGGCCCCGACTGGCGCGTGAAGCGGGAATTCCGGTGATGCAGGGGCACACGATCGTTGGCACTAAGGGGCGGCATAGGGTCTCGGCTGTTACGGTGATGCAGTTGAACGAGGCTGGCGACGGCGTTTCAGGCGACATCCGTAGGTTGAAATGCGACGGCATTGCGATGTCCGGGGGATGGAGCCCCGCAGTGCATCTGTTCTCTCAATCTCGCGGTGAGCTAACTTTCGACGAACGTGATGGTACATTCCGGCCGGGTAACGCGGTGCAAGCGGTCCGTGCCGTCGGGGCATGCGACGGCGCAGTGACACTTTTGGAGTGCCTTTCGGCCGGTATGGAAGCAGGCCGCACCGCGGCGATTGATGCAGGTTTTAAATGCACTAGCGGCGATATCCCGGCGGTCCGGGAGCCCGCCGTAGGACAGGCACAACCTGTATGGCGCTCACCGTCCGACCGTAAGGGGGCCCGCATGTTCGTCGACTTCCAGAACGACGTAACGGCGAAAGATCTCGATTTGGCAGTGCGCGAAGGTTACCACTCAATCGAGCACGTTAAACGTTACACCACTACTGGCATGGGCACCGACCAAGGCAAGACCGGAAATATCAACGCCTTGGCTATCGTGGCGCAGAGGTTAGGGGTGGAAATTCCGGCGGTCGGTGTTACCACCTTCCGTGCGCCCTATACGCCGGTGACCTTCGGCGCGATCACCGGCAGCCATGTCCGCAACTTTTTTGATCCTGTGCGGCGCACCCCTATGCATGATTGGCATGTGGAACAGGGTGCAAAATTTGAGGATGTGGGCCAATGGAAGCGCGCTTGGTATTACCCACGTGGCGAGGAGACGATGCGCCAGGCCGTCGACCGTGAGGTTAAGGCGGCGCGCGAAGGTGTCGGGATCCTGGACTACTCGACCCTAGGTAAAATCGACATCAGCGGCGCCGATGCGGCGGAATTCCTCAACCGGGTTTACACGAATGGCTGGAAGAAGCTAGGCGTCGGCCGCTGCCGCTATGGCATCATGTTGGGCGATGATGGCATGGTCATGGACGATGGGGTCACTACACGGCTCGGCGAGAAACATTTCTTGATGACAACGACGACCGGCAACGCCGGTAGCGTTTTGTCGTGGCTGGAGGAATGGCTTCAGACTGAATGGCCGAGCCTCGAAGTATTTTGTACCTCTGTAACCGAGCAGTTTGCGACGATTAGTATCTGCGGCCCGAAGGCGCGCCAGTTGTTGGCCGAACTCGCGCCGGACATGATGCTCGACCCGCAGAGCTTCCGGCACATGTCGATGCAGGGAGGAATGGTCGCGGGGATCTCTGCGCGGGTACTGCGGGTCAGTTTCACCGGTGAGGTTGGGTTCGAGATCAACGTGCCGTCGCGCTATGGCCGCGCTCTTTGGGATGCGTTGATGATGGCAGGCAAACCGCATGACATCACGCCCTACGGTACGGAGGCAATGCATGTACTGCGGGCTGAGAAGGGCTTCTTTATCGCCGGCCAGGAATCTGATGGCACGGTTACGCCGATCGATCTTGGTATGGATTGGATCGTCAACTGGACCAAGGGCGATTTCATTGGCCGCCGTTCGCTCAGCCGATCGGATACTGCGCGCTCGGGTCGCAAACAGCTGGTTGGCCTGTTCACATCCGATCCGAAAATCGTTTTGGACGAAGGCGCGCAAATAGTCGCCATCGTGAAGAATAAACCACCGATGGAGATGATCGGCCACGTGACCTCGAGCTATTACAGTCCGAACCTCGGCCGGTCTATCGGGTTGGCAATGATCCACGGCGGTCGAGATCGCATGGGTGAGACGCTGCACGTGCCTATGCCGGACGAGACGATCGAAGTGACCGTGACCGAACCAGTCTTTTTCGATCCTGGTGGGGAGCGGCTCAATGGCTGACGCACGAAGCCCTCTCAGCCATCTAGATGGCGCCGCCTTGATTGAACGCGGAAAGGTTTGTCTCACTGAGAACCCGGATGTGGGGAAAGTGAACCTACGTGCTGAACCGGACGACGCGGCGATGCACGTTGCCATCCGGGACGTTGTAAAATTAGACCTTCCAAGGACCCCGAACACCTCGACTGAGACACCGCCCCTGTCGGCGTTGTGGCTCGCACCCGATGAATGGATGCTGGTTTGCGCCAGCGGTAGCGAAACCGATGTCATCACCTCATTAGAATACGCGACGCTGGATTTTCACGCCTCCGTTGTCGACGTGACGGACGCCTACACGATTTTAAGGCTTTCCGGCGCGAGTGCGCGTGAATTGCTGGCCAAGGGCTGTTCACTGGACCTCCATCAGCGTGCTTTCGCATTGGGCGACGTCGCGCAGACCATGCTCGCTAAAGTCGCGATTATTCTGCATCAAACCGCGGATGATGTGGATGAAGCGGGCCCAGTCTTCGACATCTATGTGCCACGCTCTTTTGCTGATTATCTATGGGCTTGGTTTGATGACGCGATTGGTTGAAACGCACCCATAATCGGAAACCGTCCTAGTTCTGAAACAAACTTTGAAATGATGGATTAACGCTTCCCCACCAAGCGAGTTTTATGTCGCGTTTTTTCGGTACCAAGAGGCAATAAGGTAGAATTGTGTCATGACGGTCTACTTGATCGAGCCCTGCGGGGGACCTCCAATGAGCAAAGTGATAATTGCGATTTTCGATCAGATCCTGGATCCCAACATCATTGGGTACTATTTCGACGGCGTTGGTATGCCGGCTCTGATCGAGCACAGTTTTCGTTTGATGGATCGCGGTGTGACAGTTTTGCATTGAATTTGGACACGCAATTCCATGCCTGCTTGTCCTTTTAAAATTTCGTTCACTAGTTGATTCCCTGCCACGGTCGGTTTTCCTTGCAGGTCCGTCCGGTAGTCACAGTGGTGGCAAACCAGATAACTCGATCATGAAAGGCCCCTACAGATCCACATCCCCCTTCCGCATCCGTTGGACGATGGTTCGGCGCAGTATTTCATTAGTGCCGTCGGCGACATTAACGATGCGCAGCGAATGCCAGGCGTTGTGCAGGCCGAGCTCGTTGGTAAAGCCCATCGCGCCGTGTGTCTGCATCGCGCGGTCGACGGCGCGAAAACCAGCTTGTACCGCGTAGGCTTTAGTCATCGACAATTCCTTCACTGCCCGTTCGCCCTGATCTAGTAGGGTAGCCGAGTTCAGGCCCATCAGATGCGCGGCATGTAGTTCCATCGCAGTATCGGCGAGGGGGAAACTGACGCCCTGATAGTCTCCGATCGGTTTGTTGAAGGTTTCACGTGTATTGGCGTAATCGAGCGCCATCTCCAGTGCCCATCTGCCGTAACCGATGGCTCGTGCCGAGTTGTAGATCCGCCCAAGTGAGACGCCGTACAGCGCGGTACTAAATCCGTCATGCAATTCGCCAACCAGCTGCCATGGCTCGACCTTGATTCCGTGGAAGCTCAGCTCCGCCTCATCACCACCGATATGGCCGAACAACTTAATAATGCCCTGGACCTCAAATCCCGGCGCGTCGGTTGGGACCAAAAAGGCAGAAATGCCGCCGCGGCGTTTCGCCGCCCGTTCCGGATCGGTTATTGCGAAGATGATGCAGTAGTCAGCGATCGGCGCGTTAGAGGTCCAAATCTTGCGACCGCTTATACGCCAGCCATTCCCGTCCGGTGTCGCCCGCGTCTTAAGTGCTGCGGCATCGGAGCCTGCACCTGGTTCGGACAGGCCGAAGCACATGGATTTTCTGCCGGCCATCAGAGGTGCCAATATTTCCTCACGGGCCCGTGGTGTCACCTTCTCTAGCAGCCGGCTCGGGCCAAATGCCCAGTGGCTAACTACGTACAACATCAGCCAGTTCTGCGGACCACAGTGATGGAAAAGGCTCTGCCAGCCAACGAAATACGCTAGATGCCCTAGACCGCCGCCACCGAGCTCTTCCGGGACGCACATTGAATAGTAGCCTGCTTGCGCCGCCGCGTGCCTAACCTCACCGATCAGGCCAACCAACTCATCGGAAAAGCGACCGTCCTCTCGGTACAGACGGCGGGGGTTTTCGAAGAATTCACGATGCGCTTCGTGGCGCGGGATCACTTCCGAATCTGCAAAGGCGCGCAAACCGTCGGCAACAGCGGAAATTTCCTCGGGAATGTCGAAGGCGATGGCTGACATAACTTGTCTTTCGAAGTCACGAACAACTCATAGCCTTAGCATCAGATCTTCGCCAAGGGGAGGGTCAGGCGATTATGTGTTCAGCATTTTCTCTTAACCATTATGTCTTCAGTGGAGATAATTTACTGGCTCTGAGAGCCTAGTCGAAGGAGTCATTCCAATGTTCGACGAACAGCAAGGGAGACCTGCATTCATCGCACCAATTTAAGGGCGTCGACCAAGAATTCACAAAAATGCCTTGACTAAGCTACCGTGTCGGCATCGGTGCGACGGGAGGATACACATGCCAAGCTTCGAAAGACGAACTATTGGGCGAAATGGACTTTCCGTCACCTGTCTAGGCTTTGGTGGCGTTGGATTGGGCCAGCGGATTGGTGCGATCAGCGAAGCGCAATCCGAAGCCACGCTGAACGCAGCGCTGGAGGCGGGGGTCGAATATTTTGACACGTCGCCTTGGTATGGCCATTGTCTGAGTGAGCATCGTACCGGGCACGTGTTACGCACGCGGCCGCGAGACAGCTACGTGCTTTCGACCAAGGTAGGTCGCCTTTTTTTTCGACCGGACGATCCAGAAAAATTTACGACTAAGGTTTGGGTTGATGGCCTACCGTTCGACTACCGCTTCGACTACACAGCAGACGGTATAAGGCGCTCCTACGAGGACAGTCTGCAGCGGCTTGGCGTGAACCGTATCGATATGTTGTTTGTGCACGACCTTGATGCACGGCTCGATGAAGGAGATGCCAACGGTAGTGAGATCGGCGGCATTACGGGTGCGATCGAACAGCTTGATAAGGGTGGCGGTTGGCAGGAGTTGGCCGATCTGCGAACACGCGGTGAGATTAAAGCGATTGGTTTTGGTATCAACTATACGGGTTTGATTCCGCGGTTTCTCGAACGCTTCGACCCAGACATGTTTCTGGTCGCCATGCCCTACACCCTTATGGATCAAGATGTCCTAGACGAGGAATTCCCACTCTGCGCATCGCGTGGCATCCGCGTCGTGATCGGATCTGTCTTTTCCTCTGGCATCACGGCGACCGGCGGTGGTAGCGACGCGGTCTATGGCTATAAATCGCCGTCTGCCGAAGTCTTTACGAAGCTGAACGGGATCGAAGCTATCTGCACACGGTATAGCGTGCCAATGCGGGCGGCTGCGCTGCAGTTTCCGTTGTTTCACCCGGTGGTTGCCACGGTCATTCCGGGCGCCATAGCGCCGGAACATGTTACGGAGAATGCGGCAATGCTGACCTATCCAATTCCGCCGGAGTTCTGGGCGACGCTAAAGGCCGAAGGGCTGATGCATCCCGAAGCTCCCACGGGTTAAAAGGAGGAGACGGTTTAATGATCGACTGCAAGATCGAAACCGATGGATTGGGGTTATTTGGCTCGGGTCTCTCGCGACCGGAATGCGTATTGTGTTTGGAATCGGGCAATATTTTTGTCTCCAATTGGGATGGCGGCGTGACCCGTATCGCGCCAGACGGGACACCGCAGCATATTTTGTCGCTGCCGGGGTCAACTCCGCACCCAATCGGTGTTAATGGCTTTGCCATCACGCCGGAAGGTGATTTTCTGTTGGCTGATTTGAACCCGAAAGGCGGCGGCGTTTGGAGGCTGCAACCAGACGGAGCCGCCGAGCCCTTCCTACTGGAGATCGAGGGGGAGCGCATACCACCGACTAACTTTGTCGGCGTTGACCGAGCAGGGCGTGTATGGATTTCAGTCAGTACGCGGCAAGAGCCTCGCGACAGGGCCTACCGTAGAGATGTGGCAGACGGTTTCATCATCATGGTCGACCGGGGGACAGCGCGCGTTGTCGCCGACGGCATTGGCTACACTAACGAAGCGATTGTCGATCCGAGCGGTGAATGGTTGGCGGTAAACGAGACCTTCGGGCGGCGGACCAACCGGTATCGCATCAGGGCGGATGGCAGCCTTGGACCTCGCGAAACGGTGACCGAATACGGCGCTGGCGTTTATCCGGACGGGTTAGCCTACGATGAGGAGGGTGGTATTTGGATGACCAGCGTCGTGTCTAACCGGCTTATCCATGTGGCACCGGATGGGGAGCAGACAGTAGTTTACGAAGATTGTGACCAAGGAGCTCTTGACAGGGTAGAGGTGGCCTTTTTGGCCGGTAATTTGGGTCGATCGCACCTAGATTCTGTGGTTTCTCAGTTCGCGCGCAGTATCTCGTCGATTGCCTTCGGTGGTCCGGACCGTAAGACGGTTTATCTGGGTAATCTGCTGGACGACAGGGTTTACAGTTTCCGAAGCCCGATCGCCGGTGCGATGCCGTCCCACTGGCGAATTCGGCTCTGATAGTCACGCTTCAATGATGGGGCTTGACAGCGCGATGCTGCAGGCGTTGGGCGCGGCGTTCTTTTTTGGCACCGGCTTGGTACTAACCAACATCGGGTTCCGTTGGGCCGCACCCCTGCAAGGTGGAACGATCAGCATCGCGACGACGGCAGTGCTCTTTCTCGTGCTGTCGCCCATAGTGGTCGATTGGGACCAATGGAACCTGACGGGCGCACTGATTTTCGCCGTTGTTGGCCTATTCTATCCCGCGTTAGTGAACCTGTTGACTTTCGAGGGAAACCGTCAGGTTGGGCCCAGCATCACCGGTGCAATGGGCAATCTGACCCCTCTTTTTGCCGTGCTATTCGCTATAGCACTGTTGGGTGAAGCGCCTGGTTTGTTGCAGATTATCGCGATTATCGTGATCCTTCTCGGGGTCAGCCTGATGACGGTGTCACGCGAGAGCGGTGGTGCCCGATGGCCGCTAATCGCACTGCTGTTGCCGCTAGTGGCTGCGTTGTTCCGTGGACTGGGGCAACCGGTTGTCAAAATCGGCCTCGATTTCTGGGCGAGCCCCTTCGCTGCTGTCGCCATCGGCTACATCGTTTCCACATTCTTGCTACTCACTGTCTGCGTTGTTTCGAAGGCGAAACCACTGCACAATCTCGAACGCCGTGGGGTCGCGTGGTTCATAATGGTCGGTTTGTGCCACTCCGTAGCCAACTTTCTTCTCTACCGGTCGCTGGCAGAAGCCTCGATCACTGTGGTAGCTCCGCTGGTCGCTAGCTACCCGATCACCACTTTGATTCTAAGCCGGTTGTTCATTCGCAACACGCTAATCACGTGGGGCGTTGCGTTGGGTGTGGTAGTGACGGTCGGCGGCGTTGTATTGCTGCTGCGAGGATGAAATGTTTGACCTTATGGCTCAGGAGGTATCAGCTATCGACGAAGCTCTGCAGGCTGGTTTGCAGAATGTAGGACGATTTCCGTTAGACGCCATCGTTACGAACTCGGGAGGAGTTCCAAGTGTTCTGGCTACTGGCTATCTCAGATCTTGAAATAGTCGGGCCGTCCGTTTGGCCATGGATCGCCCCAGAGTTGTTGGCCACCATCCACGGTAATGACCTCACCGGTCACGAACTTACCCGATGACGCAGCAAGATAGATGCAGGCTTCCGCAACGTCCTGCTCATCGCCGGTGCGCCGGAGCGGGTTCGATTCCGGGAAGGTGGCGGCGCCTTCCTCTGGATAGTTGTTGAAACCGGTACTCTCGACGCAGCCCGGCGCGACGCAATTCACCCTAATTTTGAGCGGTGCCCACTCCACTGCGACGCTCTTCGACAGGTAGATGACCCCGGCGCGCGCGGCGCAGGTATGGGCAATACCCGGCATACCACGCCAGACATCGGCAACGATATTGACGATGCATCCGTCCTGCTCGTGATCGCGCCAGCGTCGGGCGGCGGCCTGCATCATGTGCCAGGTCCCATTCAGATTGGTGTCGATAACCGCGTTCCAGCCCTTTACCGAATAGTCGATTGCAGCCTGCGGGAACTGTCCGCCGGCATTGTTGATCAGAGCATCAAGCTGGCCATGTTGTTCGAATACCGCGTCCATCATCTCGTTGACCGCGTCCGGATCGCGTATCGTCATGGTATGTGCGCTGACCTTGGCGCCGAAGGTTTCGAAAAAAGACACTGCCGTGTCGAGCTTTTCAGGATTGCGGCCGCATACGACCAAGGTCGCGCCGAGGCGAGCGAATAGCACTGCTATCGCTTTACCGAGCCCACTGCCCGCGCCGGACACGAGAACCACCTTTTGCTTAAACAGATTGGGGGCGAAGACGGTTGGCAGTGCGGCCATTTCCTCATCGCTGGAACCGAATTTTAAGTCGTTGCCCGTCATCTTTGCTCGCCCTCCATCATGTCGAGACACTAAGATGATGGAACGAAACGATCAATAACGAGGCGGTACGAGGATGGATTTCGGACTGACCGAAGAACAGCAGGCAATCCAAGATACGGCGCGCAAATTTGCGCGTGAGAAAATCGCACCAGACTTTCAGAAACGCGAGGAAACCGGTGTGATTGAGCGGGACCTGGTCAAGGAGATGGGTACCCTGGGGCTTGTGGCCAGCGATTTGCCGGAAGCCTATGGTGGGCTGGGGATAAATGGGGTCACGGCTGGCCTCATTATGGAAGAAGTGTCCTACGCGGACTTAAACGTCTCCTATATCCAACTCCTGAACACGCTGAATGGCCGCATAATCGTCGATCATGCGAGGCCGGAGGTGGCCCAAGCGTGGGCTCCGAAAATCGTCGCTGGCGACACGGTGATAGCGCTAGGCCTGACCGAGCCGCGCGGAGGGTCGGATGCGGCACACCTTCAGCTTCAGGCAGAACGGTCCGGCAACGCAGAATTTGTACTGAACGGCGAGAAGACCTCGATCTCCCTGTCAGATCAGGCGGACGCGATCGTGCTGTTTGCCCGCACAGATAAGGACGAGCCGGGCGCTCGAGGGATCAGCGCGTTCCTCGTTTCTCTCGAGGCGGCTGGCATCAGCCGAACACGTTTTTCCGACTTGGGATCGCAGGCGGTAGGCCGCGGTTCACTGTTCTTCGAATCCGTCCGAGTGCCGGCTGAGAACATGCTGGGCGAAGAAGGGCAGGGCTTCCGTCAGGTAATGCAGGGTTTTGACTACAGCCGCGCACTGATCGGGCTGATGTGCCTTGGCGCCGCGCGCGCCTCGCTTGACGAGAGCTGGGCCTACATTTCTGAGCGCGAAGCATTCGGCGCGCCGCTGGCGCAGTATCAAGGTGTCAGCTTTCCGTTGGCCGAGGCCGAGACCATGTGGAAGGCGGCGCGCCACATTTGCTATGAAACTCTGTGGTTGCGCGATCAAGGGCTGCCGCACACAAGTGAGGCCGCGATGGCGAAATGGCTCGCACCGAAGGCCTCGGTCGATATTATTCATCAATGCTTGCTGAGCCATGGCCATGCTGGCTATTCCAAAGATTTACCGCACCAGCAGCGGTTGCGCGACGTTATGGGCCTGGAAATAGGTGACGGCACTGCGCAGATTATGAAGCTGATTGTAGCACGAGAGAAAGTTGGCCGTGCCGCGGTGCAGTACGGATAAGCAAGAATTCGAAGGAGTACAGCAGGTGATCAGAGCTGCAATAATCGGTCTGGGCCGGTGGGGCCAGATCATGGTAAATTCTGTCCAAGGCAAGAGCGACGCAATACGGTTCACCGCCGGTGTGACGCGTACTGTGTCAAAAGCGGTCGATTTTGCGGAACAGCACAGTTTTCCGCTTGGTGAAGATTACGAGGCCGTGCTCGGCGATCCCAACATCGATGCGATTGTCCTGGCAACGCCGCATACCCAGCACGCTGAACAGATCGTCCGGGCCGCTGCGGTCGGCAAACATGTTTTCGTCGAGAAGCCCTTTACTTTGACCGCGGCAGATGCAGCGGCGTCGGTCAAAGCGGCGGACGACGCGAAGATTATTCTTTCGCTCGGCCATAATCGGCGCTTCCTGCCGTCTTGGGGGGAGCTCAAGACCCGGATAGACAGCGGTTCACTCGGCACTATCCTGCACGTGGAAACCAATTTTTCCGGCAACGGAGGGCTGCAGTATAAGTCTGGTGGCTGGCGTGCTGACCGCAAGGAAAGCCCGGCCGGCGGCATGGGTGGTATGGGTATCCACATGGTTGACACCTTGATCGGCCTGTTTGGTCGTATATTGGAGGTGCATTGCGTTAGCATTCGTCGTGCTGTTGCGATCGATGTGGACGACACGACCTCGATGCTACTGCGGTTCGAAAATGGTATGACCGGCTATCTCGGTACCTTAGCAGCGACAGTGCATACCCAAACAATTCGCGTGTTCGGTTCGATGGGTTCGGCGGAGGTACACCAAGAGCGCAATTTTGAGTTCCGCCCAATCGAAGGTAAGACGGTTGCGATTGATTTCGGTCCTTTCGACAAGGAGCGCGCTGAATTGGAAGCATTTGCTGCGGCCATCGCTGATGGGGCACCCTATCCGCTGCCCGCATCTGAAGCGATACACGGCATCGAGGTGTTCGAAGCTATCATCCAATCTGCCGAGACGGGCGAGACTGTTTCGGTCGGCTGAGGGAGGGAACCATGAAGTCCGCAGAGGCGATTGCTGAAATATTGAAGCGCGAGGGCGTCGAGACGCTGATCGCCTATCCAGTCAACCACATCATCGAGTACGCCGCACGAGCAGATATCCGCACTGTCATCGTGCGCCAGGAACGCATCGGACTGCACATGGCCGACGCCATGGCGAGGTTATCGAGCGGCAAGAATATCGGTGTGTTCTGCATGCAGCATGGGCCGGGTGCGGAGAACGCCTTTGGTGGTGTCGCGCAGGCCTATGGCGAGTCGGCGCCGGTGCTGGTAATGCCGATGGGCTATGCCAGGCGTATCGCCCATATGCAGCCGAACTTCAATTCGGTTCTGAACTTTCAGCATGTCACCAAGTCGGCTGAACCGATCATGTTGACCCAGGAGATCCCCAATATTATGCGCCGCGCTTTTACTGCGCTGCGCAACGGTCGACCTGGACCAGTGCTGGTCGAGGTGCCGACGGATATCTTTGGCGAAATTTTCGAGGGTGAACTCGATTACACGCCGGTTGTGAGAAACCGGTTCGGCCCTGATCCGGCAGATGTGGAAAAGGCGGCGGCAACTTTGGCTAACGCCAAGCGCCTCGTGATCTATGCGGGGCAGGGTGTGCACTACGCGGAGGCCTGGTCGCAGCTGAAACAACTGGCCGAGATGCTTGCGGCGCCCGTCGCGACTAGTCTGGGCGGCAAGAGTGCCTTCGATGAAACCCATCCTCTGTCGCTTGGCGCAGGCGGCCGAGGCGTGCCTATGGCGCTGCATGAGTTCCTACAGAAGTCAGACGTCATCTTTGGGATTGGCTGCAGCTTTACTGAAACCAGCTTTGGCGTCGCCATGCCGGAGGGTAAGAGGATTGTCCATGCGACCCTGGACGCCGCCGACATTAACAAGGACGTCATTGTGCATCAGGCTTTGGTTGGCGATGCGGCGCTTACTCTTGATGCGCTGATCCCGGCTGTCGAGGCGAAGATTGGCGCCGGGCGTGATGCGGCGCTTGTGGCGGCGGAAATTCAGTCTATAAAACAGCCGTGGCTCGCCGAATGGGCGACTAAACGCGAGTCGGACGAGACGCCGCTATCGCCTTACCGAGTGCTGAATGATTTGTCGAAGGCGGTTGATATTGACAACACCATCATTACCCACGATGCCGGCAGTCCGCGCGACCAGCTCTCCCCCTTTTGGGAATCGACCACGCCGCTCTCCTACATTGGTTGGGGAAAGACGACGCAGCTCGGCTACGGTCTCGGTCTCGCAATGGGGGCGAAGCTGGCCAAACCGGACAAGCTTTGTATTAATGTCTGGGGTGATGCGGCGATCGGCTTTACCGGCATGGATTTCGAAACAGCGGTGCGCGAGCGTATTCCCATCCTGTCGATACTACTGAACAATTTTTCTATGGCGATCGAGTTGCACATCATGCAGCAATCGACCGAGAAATACCGGGCGACCGATATCTCTGGCGACTACGCGGCTATGGCACGCGCCTTCGGTGGCTATGGCGAGCGAGTGACTGATCCGGACGAGATCATTCCGGCAATCAAAAGGGGCATCGCGCAGACCGAGGCCGGTATCCCGGCGCTACTGGAATTCATCACTTGCAAGGAGACTGAGATCTCCAGCTTCAAGTAGAGGTCACGGCAGCGACCTTCGTTATCGCGTGCGTCGTCGCGCCACCGCCCTTGATCTCTTTTGCAAGTCTCGTCTTGGCTGCGGTCTGGATCATCTGTGACTGATACTCTCACTACCTTCGATCGTAACACTGGATATTTGGTGGACGTGGCCGTCTCCGTCTTGCGGGACTTTCGCCGTGCCGGCACCAGCCTAGATCTCTCGCATCGCTCGACGGCGTATGTCGTGTAGGGTGCCTGCCGCCGCACGGTTAACCCGAATTATCTTGATCTGACTGCGGTGTTTGGCAGCTTTTGGATGGCAGTGATGCTGTTGCCAGACCTGTTCGGTGCGCATTACGGCGGCATCGTTCGTAAAAAATGCTATCTGGAAACAAATTTTGGCAATGCCCGCCGCGACTACAAGGTGTCGATCCGTCGCTGGTGATGAGCTGAATCTATTCTGCTGCTGTACCCCTGATTTTCTGTTTTAGTTTGGTCATGCCGGCGATCCAACGTTCCGGATCAGCGGCTTTCTTTGCCCAGTAGCTGCCGGCGGTGGGATGAGTGTAGATTAGGAAGCGGTCTTCGGTGATACCGTTCATTATCGTCGCGGCGGCTTCGTCTGCGCTCATAACACCATCGCGCACGGTGCCGCTGTCTGGCGCGCCTTCCGTCATCGGAGTGGCGACGCGCAGTGGGCAGACGACCGAGACGTCGACACCCTTCGGTCCCCACTCAACGGCCAGCCATTCTGCAAGGCCAACGGCGGCGTGTTTGGTGGCTGTATAGACCGCCGAATTCATCTGCATGAGAATGCCAGCTGCCGATGCGACATTGACCAGCTTGCCGCCGCCGCGCGCCGCCATGCGGGGAGCGACGGCACGGGCGGCAAAAAGATGCGCCATCACGTGAACATTCCATTGCTGGTGCCAATGGTCGTTGTCTTCGCGGACCGGTTTGGGGCTTATTCCAGCGTTGGAGACGAACAGATCGACAGGCCCCAGTTCTCCCTCCGCCTGTTCAAAGAGCGCCGAGATCGCCGCTTCGTCTGTCACATCTGTGGGGACGGCCAATCCACCGATCGTTGCCGCATGCGCTTGCAGCGCATCGGCCTGCAGGTCCGCCATCGCTACGCCTTTTGCACCGGCGGCCATTAGTGCCTTTGACAGCGCGAATCCGATGCCGCTTGCCGCACCTGTGACAACGGCGACCTTCCCGTTTACATCCATTCTGGTCTTCCTTTCCGTTATTCTAATTCGCCAAAAATGCTGCGATTCTTCCGATCTCGTCCGCTGTGGTCAGGCCAGGGCAATGGCCGACGCCGGGGACCTCGTGGATTACCGATTTAGGGCCGGTCGACGCCATGCGCTCGACGACGTCGGCCGTCAGAATTTTCGATTCCGTGCCCCACATCGTCAGCACTGGGCAGGTGATTAACGACCATAGATCCCAATTGTCGGTGCTCTGAATCGAGCTCCCGGGCTGCGACAGACCGGGATCGTAGTGCAAGGTCCATTGTCCGCTCGGCAGCGGGCGTAGGGAATCGTGGCCGAACTTTTGCCAGCCGGCCTCGTCGAAGGGGCCGAAAACGCTGCGCGTTTTACGCACATGGTCGATGCCCGTTTCTGCACTTTCGAAACGTGGGTCCTTGCCAAAATCGGCTTGATTGTGACGGCGACCATCGATTGGAACGAAAGGGCCAATATCGTTCAGCACTAGTTTTGAGATTAGTGTGCCGGGCTGGCTGGCTAGCCTCATTCCGATATTGCCGCCCATAGAAGTGCCAATCCAAGCGATGTCGTTTGCGCCGATGCGAGCCAATAGCGCTTTGCAGATTGTCTCATACAGTGGATAGCCGTAGTCGGTCTTGTTTGCCAGCCAGTCACTCTTTCCGCGTCCTGGCATGTCTACCGCAAGCACCCGCCAATCGTTAGCGAGCGAAGCAGCTAAATTGTCGAAATCCTGACAGTTGCGCGACAAGCCATGCACACATATAGCTAGGTTGGTATTGTCGGCCGCACCCCATTCTCGATAACGGATGTCAAGGTACTGATCCGCCGCCAAAACTTTAAAAATTTTGTCTGTAAACTCGGTCATCACCTCACTCCTCCCGCCGTCACGATACAACGCGCCGCAGCAATTATTCGGCCGGGAACCGGCTTCGTAAAAGAGGATGCCAGCTTTTTCGTTGGCGTTAGTTCTCGCTTGATTTTAACCAGCGTAGCCTGCAACGCTTTGATCTTGTAAATTTCTCGATGACTGAGTTGCCAAGTTCGAAGGCACATGGCGTTAATCGCGGGAACCTACGCCGTAAACGATGCAATAGCTTTTTCGTCGAAATTGAGGCCAAGGCCTGGCTTTTCGGGCAAAATCAGCTCGCCGTTTTCAATCGCTGGGGTTTCCTCGTAAAGCGCTAACATCCATGGCATGTATTCGACGGTCAGCCCATTCGGGCAGGCAGCGACCAGATGCACTAGGATCTCAGGCATGACGTGGCTAACGATGGGCAGGTTGAAGGCCTCCGCCATGCTCGCGATTTTCATCCAGGGGGTTACGCCGCCTGCCCGCACAATGTCGACCATGACGATGTCGACTGAATGTGCCTCGATCATTTGGCGAAAAGGCCTAATACCGTATAGATATTCGCCACCGGCGATCGGCGTATTGAGTGCTGCGGTAACGCGCGCAAGGCCTTGATAGTCGTCTGCCGTTGTGACGTCTTCCAGCCAGAATAGTCCAACATCTTCGACCCGTCTGCCGAGGTCGATCGCCTGCTCCGGTCGCCAGCGCTGGTTGATGTCACACATCAAGGTGATGTCTGGGCCAATGGCCTCGCGCACCGCGCAGACGCGGCGAATTTCATCGGCGGGCGTCGGGTTTCCAGGCAACGCCATCTGGGTCTTCATTTGCGTGAAGCCTTTATCAACCAGGGTGCATGCTGCTTGTGCGGCCTGGTCGTCGGTCAGCCCACGACGCAGCGCGCCCGACGCATAGGTCGGGACCCGGTCGCGGTGCCCACCGAGCAATTTCCATAGCGGTTGGTCGAGCGCCTTGCCTTTTATATCCCATAGCGCTGTGTCGATGGCCGATAACGCTAGGGAATAGATGCCGCCGGGGCCGGCGGAGTCGCCTGTTGCCCGAAGGGTTTCGATGACCGCCTCAATCCGCATAGGGTCTTTGCCAACTGTCAGTTCGGCCAACTCTTCTACCGCTTTGCACAGGCTGCGGGTCATATTGCCGCCGTAGAAGGTGACGCCTATCCCTTCGAGCCCATCGTCGGTGCGCATCCGCAAGATGATCACGGGACGAAAACGGCCGGTCGTCTCCGGCATGTTCGCTAGCGGCTCGTCTTCTGGAACCTTCAGAATTGTCGTTTCATAGCTGGCGATTTTCATGTCTCTTCCCTACACAACAAAATTACGTAAATGCAACCCTAGCATAGGCAACAGATGGGCCGGTCGACGTTATGGGAGATCGAAGGTTACACTTTTGGATAACATTCTGTTGAGGGAGGCAGGGCCGATATGGATGCGGACTATATTGTGATTGGTGCCGGGTCAGCTGGGTGCGTCCTTGCGAGCCGATTGAGTGAGGACGGCGCCCGAGTTGTTCTGTTGGAGGCAGGGCCGAAGGATCGCAATCCTATGATCCACATCCCAGCTGGGGTTCGATCGTTGCTATATCACCCTAACGTGAACTGGAACTACAGCACGGAGGGTGAGGCCGGCACTGCAGGAAGGCGCATCCATTGGCCGCGCGGAAAGGTGCTGGGCGGGTCGAGTTCGATAAACGGTATGCAGTATGTACGCGGCAACGCTGCCGACTACGACGGTTGGGCGCAGCGTGGCTGCATCGGCTGGTCCTATGACGATGTTCTACCCTATTTCAGAAAATCTGAGAACTATCGCGATGGCGGCGACCGGGACTATCGCGGTAACAGCGGTGTTCTGGAAGTACAGGATGCCCGGACGGCGTTGCCCTTGACGGTCTGCTTCATGGAGGCAGCCCAGCAAGCCGGACATAGACTGAATCCGGACTATAACGGAGCTAAGCAGGAAGGCGTCAGTTACTCGCAGATGACGCGGAAGGGAAGGTTCCGCGGATCGACAGCTTCCACCTATCTCGCCTCGGCGAAGTCCCGACCGAATCTGCAAATAGAAACCAATTCACTGGCAACGAAGCTGTTGTTCGATAACAAGCGTTGTATCGGTGTTGCCTTTCGTCAAGGTGGGCAAGATCGGGAATTGCGCGCAAAGCGGGAAGTGCTGCTCAGCGGTGGATCGATTAACTCACCCCATTTGTTGCAGGTCTCAGGCGTCGGGCCAGGCGCTCACCTACAGTCGATTGGCGTCGACACGGTGCATGACCTTCCGGGGGTTGGCGGTAACCTGTCGGATCATTACGCAGTGCGGATTAATCACCGGGTCAAAGGTGCTTTGACGATTAACGAGTTGGCGCGGCTGCCGAGGGTAATTCCAGAGATTGCAAAATGGCTGCTGCGCGGCGACGGGGCACTCACTTTTGGTGCAACTACTGTCATGGTTTTCACCCGCAGCCGCGAAGGTTTGGAAACGCCAGATCTGCAGTTTCTTTTTGCGCCAGTCAGCTTCGACCCGCTGGTAAAGAACCAGTTGGAACGTGAACCTGGCATGTCGCTAATAATTTGTCCGGGACGACCGGACAGCCGAGGTACGATCATGGCATCGAGTGCCAACCCGTTTGAACCACCAGAGATTAAGCCAAACTACCTGTCGGCGGAAAGCGACCTTGAGGTCATGCTGTCGGGCGTCAAGCAGGGCCGTGCGATTTTCGCCGCACCGGCGATGGCAGCCTATACGACCGGAGAAACCCGACCGGGCGTCCCGCTTGAGACGGTGAATGATATGCGAAAGTACGCGCAGGAGAACGGCACAACTGTCTATCACCCCGTCGGCACCTGCAAGATGGGAGAGGACCCCATGGCCGTCGTCGATAGCCGGTTACGGTTACGCGGTATTTCGGGTCTGCGGGTGATCGACGCGTCGGTGATGCCGGTGGTCACCACGGGGAACACAAATGCACCGACGATTATGATAGCGGAAAAAGGAGCTGATATGATTCGCAAGGACAATGCTGAATGAAACTCTGGCTACAGAGTGGCAGCGGCCTGACGGCTGACACGCAAACGGCCTATGGGAAGCGTTATGAAGCGGCGGTCGCTGAACACATGAAGGAAGTGGCACGGCCGGATACGGAACTGCAAACCTTTGGAATCGAAGGCACGCCTCACGGCAAGGATCACTATCGCGCGTCGCTGCACATTGTCACCACGGGTATCATCAAGAGCGTATTGCGCGCAGAGGATCATGGGTTTGATGCTGTAGCTGTGATCAATACGCTCGACCACGGCTATTATGAATTGCGCGAACTGCTTGATATCCCGGTTGTATTCATCTCAGAAAGTGCGATGCATTTAGCTTGTCAGTTGGCACCGACATTCGCTTTTGTTACCCACAACGTTGCCATGCAACGCCATGTTGCCGAACTAACCAAACGCTACGGTTTGGCGGATAGGTTTATCTCGGGTGCCAATCTCGACCTGACCTATGAGGATTTCCCGAAACTCTACCGGGATCCGGCGCTCTATATCGACCGCTTCGCAAATGCCGCGAGGCAAACCATTGAGCGGGGTGCGGCGATGCTGTTGGTTGCGGGAAATCCCTTTAATATGGTTTTGATAGATCAGGGGGTTAGGGACGTAGATGGCGTCCCAATTCTTGATTGCTGTACGGCGGCGATTAAGACGGCGGAGCTGATGGTCGATTTACAGGCTTTGGGCGTTCGGCGCAGCGAGAAGGGTCTTTTCGAGGTGCCGGCCACTGGTGGTAGGAATGAAATTCGCGAACTATATCGCTGATTTTCAGCTGTTAGTGTTCATCGCAGCAAGGCCGTGGCGATCTCGACCCACTCTTCCGCAAGCGGCGCGGTACATTCCGGCTTTTTCGCGTTGCGGTACCAGTAGCCAGCGTTGCGCAAGTCGCCTTCGACACGATGTAGATAGGCGTGCACCCAGGCACCGGTTTCGTCTTTCTGTGCCTGTGCCAGTGTGTGCGCCTCGTCCCAGTTACCTCTAGCATCTTGCCACAGCGCCTGCAGCGCGATGCTGAGATCGTCGGGCGGGCTGCCTCCTGCGATCGATGTTTTGAAACCCTCGATGTCCATGCTGTGTTCCTCCTCTTTCACGAGCCACTTCGCGTCCGCTGGACAGCGTCGCGCCAGCCTTCGCAGCGGCGCAAACGTTCTGACGAGCACATCGCTGGATCGAAGCGCGCCTCGCGTTGCCAGCGTTGCACTATATCTGCTGGGCTTCCCATTAGCCCTACCTGCATGCCGGCAAGCATTGCTGCACCCAGTGCGGTAGTTTCTGCATGCATAGGACGTTCCACCGGCAAATTGAGGATATCGGCGAGGAACTGCATCGTCCAGTTATTGCCGATCATACCGCCATCGACTCGCAAAGCAGCAGGTGCGTTGGCTCCGTCGCCCGCCATAGCCTCTAACAAATCGTAGGTCTGATAGCAGACGGATTCTAGGGTCGCCCGAGCTAACTCCGCGCGTCCTGTATCACGCGTCAACCCATAAATAGCGCCACGTGCCTTCGGATCCCAGTAGGGCGCGCCGAGACCGGTAAAAGCGGGCACGAGATAAACCGCACTCTCTGGGTTGGCCATGCAGGCTAGCTCTTCGGTTTGTGCCGCGTGATCAATAATACCGGCCCCGTCACGCAGCCACTGCACTGCGGCACCGGCTATGAAGATACTGCCTTCCAATGCGTAAGTAGTCTGGCCGTTAAGGCGGTATGCGATGGTCGTCAGCAGCTTATTCGTAGATTGGACAGGTAGGTCTCCCGTATTGAGTAGTGCGAAACATCCGGTGCCGTATGTGGCTTTAACCATGCCTGGCTCCATGCAAGCCTGGCCGATCGTTGCTGCATGTTGGTCACCTGCCATGGCAGCAATTGGGATCGTTGCACCTAGCAGTTCAAGCGTAGTTGTACCGAAATTTGCCGTGTTATCGTAAACTGTCGGCAGGAGCGCTCGTGGGACTTTGAACGCTTCCAAGAGTTCGTCGTCCCAATCTTGCTTATGTATATCAAAAAGGGACGTACGTGCGGCGTTGGTCGCGTCCGTCGCGTGCACAGCGCCGCCCGTTAGCCGCCACAGCAAAAAGCAGTCGACGGTCCCAAAGGCGAGATCCCCGGCCTCGGCCTCTGCGCGCGAGCCTTCGACATGGTCAAGAATCCAGGCGATTTTGGTCGCCGAAAAATACGGATCAAGCAACAGCCCTGCCTTCGATTGAACGGTCGGCTCTAGTCCGTCGGCGCGCAGCGCAGTGCAGATGTCGGCCGTGCGCCGATCCTGCCAGACGATGGCGTTGTAGATCGGTTTGCCTGTGGAGCGGTCCCAGACGACGGTAGTCTCACGCTGGTTAGTGATACCGATTGCCGCAACCCCGGTTGAGTTTCTGCCACTAGCCAGTACCGCTTTCTGGCTGACCGCTAAGGTTGCTTGCCAGATTTCCTCCGGATCATGCTCGACCCACGTCGGCTGCGGATATATCTGCGATAATTCCTGCTGGGCTTGGCCCAAGACAGTGCCATTCGGATCATAGAGAACCGCTCGCGTGCTGGTCGTTCCCTGGTCGATGGCGAGTATGGTCATGCGCAGCTCCTTGTTACCTATATGGTTGCAAAGCGTCGCGCATTTGTCATGCCGCTAAGTTCTGCTTGCTCACGCTTGGTTTCCATCGCAGAAATATCGTTGGGACGCACAGCAAGCGAGTAAGGGAAATGGCGGGAAATCTCGTTCTTGAAACACTGACGGGCCTGATCGGCAGCGGTGAAATCGATACGGTGTTGGTCTGTTTTCCGGATATGCAGGGACGGCTGGTCGGAAAGCGCATCACTGGCAGTTTCTTTCTGGAACACGCCGTACAAGAGATGCATGTTTGCGACTACCTTTTGACCGTCGATATGGAGATGGAGCCGGTCCCGGGCTATCAAACCGCAAGCTGGGATACTGGTTATGGGGACTTCGGCGTCAGACCTGACATGACGACGTTGCGGCGAATTCCCTGGCTTGAGGGTACCGCAATGGTGCTGGGCGACTGCGTAAATCATGCGGGCATTGAGCTGGCGCACAGCCCGCGTGCAATTTTGAAGCGCCAGATCGACCGAGCGCGTGACGTCGGGCTCACGATCAAGATGGGCTCTGAGTTGGAATTTTACATTTTCGATGAGAGCTATGAGGCGGCGTCCGACAAGGACTATCAGGATCTGCAAACCATCGGCCGTTACATCGAAGACTACCATATCTTTCAGACCACCAAAGAGGAGTTTCTGATCCGCGCCATCCGCAATGGCATGGAAGGTGCAGCGGTGCCGGTTGAGTTTTCTAAGGGAGAGTGGGGCCCGGGGCAGGCGGAAATCAACCTGCGTTACGCGGACGCGCTTGAGATGGCCGACCGACACGTCATATACAAGAACGGTGTCAAGGAAATTGCTTGGCAGCATGACAAGGCCGTGACTTTCATGGCTAAATTCCGAGACGATCTGGCAGGGAACTCCTGTCATATTCACGCGTCGATCTGGGACGCTGCGAAAGGCGTGTCGCGGTGCGCCGATCCAGCGGGAGAGGATGGCTTGTCGGTGACATTCCGGCACTGGGTTGCAGGACAATTGACGCTGACCAATGCCATGAGCCTTTTCTTTGCGCCGTCGATTAACGCCTATAAGCGGTTCCAGGTCGGCTCTTTCGCGCCCACTCGTATTGCCTGGAGCCGTGATAACCGGACCGCTGGCTATCGACTGGTTGGCCATGAGGATAGTTTGCGGGGCGAGTGCCGGATACCAGGGGCTGATTGCAATCCCTACCTTGCCTTTGCTGCGCTCATCGCCGCTGGTTTGCATGGTATCGAGCAAAACCTTGACCCTGGCCCGCTGACGGCGGGCAATGCCTATGAGCGTAGCGATCTGGAGGTCGTTCCAATGAATTTGCGTGATGCGATTACGGCTTTGGATCGAAGCGATGCAATGCGCTCAGCCTTTGGAGATGAGGTGATAGAACATTATCTGCATGCGGCGCGCTGGGAGCAATCGGAACATGACCGGCAGGTCACAGACCTGGAACGCCGCCGCATGTTCGAGCGTGGCTGATGGGCGACATGCTAAAATGTATCTCGCCGATTGACGGCAGCGTCTTTGTAGAAAGACCAACTGCCGACAAAAACGAGATAGAGGCAGCGGTCGCGCGCGCCCGGAAAGCGGCTTCAGCGTGGCAATCGCTAACGATCCTTGACCGCCAGTCGATCTTGTCCTCGGCCGCTGAATGTCTCGTATCAGAAACGGAGGAAATCGCTCTTGAACTGACGTGGCAGATGGGACGACCGACGCGCCAGGCCCGCGGTGAAATGGTAGGCTTTGCCGAGCGGGCACGTCATATGACCTATATCGCGCACGACGCGTTGGCCGATATTGAAACGGACTATTTACCGGGCTTTAATCGCTTCGTCCGCCGCGAGCCTATCGGCCTCGTTTTTGTCGTTGCCCCCTGGAATTACCCCTACCTGACGGCAGTCAATGCGGTTTGGCCGGCACTGCTAGCTGGTAACACTGTGATTCTCAAACATTCGCACCAGACGCCACTATGCGCAGAAAGGTTCGCGTCGGCGATGGCCCGTGCTGGTGTGCCTGACGGAGTGTTCCAGCCGCTTCATCTGACCCACGAAGGGACGGCTGCCTTGATGCAGCACAACAATGTCGGCTTCGTCGCTTTTACAGGTTCGGTTTCTGGCGGGTTGGCGATACAGAAGGCTTTGGCCGGCCGCTTTATCGGCATGGGGCTTGAACTGGGCGGAAAGGATCCAGCCTATGTGCGGCACGACGCTGATATCGAGAATGCGGTCACAGAGTTAGCATCCGGCGCTTTCTTCAACGCGGGACAATCCTGCTGCGGGATTGAGCGGATCTATGTACATGAAAAGGTGTTTGAGGATTTCGCTGCAGGTCTCATCTTCGCCGCACGCGACCTGGAGCTCGGCGACCCGCGGCGCGAGACTACGACATTGGGCCCCATGGTTCGTCCGGCCGCTGCGGATTTTGTGCGGAACCAGATCACTGAGGCTGTACGTGCTGGTGCGAGACCGATGGTTGATCCAAAGACCTTCAGGTCTGACCGGGAAGGCTCCGCTTACAAATCACCGCAAGTGCTGGTGAATGTGACCCATGAAATGCGGGTGATGACGGAGGAAAGTTTCGGACCAGTTGTCGGTATCATGAAGGTCCGCAGCGACGAGGAGGCAATTACGCTGATGAACGACAGTGACTACGGTTTGACGGCGGCAATCTGGACCGGCGACGAAGAGGCGGCTATTTCCATTGGTGGGCGTGTCGAAACCGGCACTTGGTTCATGAACCGCTGCGACTATCTCGATCCCGAACTAGCCTGGACGGGTATGAAGAATTCCGGTATGGGCTGCAGCCTGTCGGCGGTTGGATTCGAACAACTAACGCGCCTGAAATCTTTTCACTTGAAGACCACAACGTGACCGATCTCGCGTTACTCCGGGGTGACTGGAACTTCCCGACACAGATTCGGTTTGGCCCCGGTCGGATCGCGGAGTTGGCGGACGCGTGCGCTATGCTGGGGATGCAGCGTCCGCTTATGGTAACCGATCCAGGATTGGCGTCTTTACCTATGGTCTCAGCGGTTACCGCCAAAATCGGCACCGCTGGTTTGTCGACTGGTCTTTTTTCAGATGTGAGAGGAAATCCCGTCGGGCAGGATGTCACGAACGGTGTAGCTGCCTTTCGTGACGGCGGCCATGACGGGGTGATTGCCTTCGGGGGTGGCAGCGCTATCGACGCGGCCAAGAGCATCGCTCTGATGGTGGGGCAGCGCCGGCCAATATGGGACTTTGTGGATATTGGTGATAATTGGCGCCGCATCGACCCTGAAGGCATGGTGTCGGTGGTCGCTGTCCCAACCACCGCTGGGACAGGCTCCGAGGTGGGCCGTGCCTCGGTGATCATCGACGAGGCTTCGGATACTAAGAAAATTATTTTCCATCCGGGTATGATGCCAAAGATCGTTATTGCCGATCCTGAACTCACCGTGGGTCTTCCGCCAGACATGACTGCAGCGACGGGTATGGACGCGCTCGCGCACTGTCTTGAAGCGCTATGCGCGCCGGGATTCCATCCATTGGCTGACGGTATCGCGCTGGAGGGTGTCCGGCTGGTGCATGATTGGTTGCCTCTGGCCTACGCTGATGGGACCGACCTAGTGCCACGTGCACATATGCTCGTGGCAGCGTCTATGGGAGCAACAGCGTTTCAGAAGGGCTTGGGCGCGGTTCATGCAATCAGTCATCCGGTTGGTGCGATCTACGGTGTCCATCACGGACTGGCTAACGCCATCGTTCTGCCCTATGTGCTGCAGTTTAATCGCGATGCAATCGAGGTGCCGATGCAAAAACTTGCGCTCTTTCTCGGCTTGGCGAACCAGTCGTTCGACGGAGTGATGGAATGGCTTCTTGAATTGCGTCGGACGCTTGGCATCCCGAGAACTTTGGGCGAAGTTGGCGTTCCGGAAAAAGAGGTCGCGCGGGTTGCGGCTGCCGCCGCGATAGATCCGACTGCAGCAACTAATCCGGTACCGCTGGATTTGGCAAATCTGGAAGTCCTTTTTCTGGATTGTGTGCGTGGAAAACTGTGAAGGAAGGCCCATGGCCATAATTGTGGAACCGGTTGCTACTGTCATCGGCGGGCGTAAGGAGCCAATGGACGATGATTGGGGCAAAGAACGTGCTATTATTCAGCTTGACGAAGCGCATTTTTCTGCGGAGGCGATCGTCGGTCTTGACAGTTTTTCCCACGTCGAAGTGGTTTTCCATTTCCACCTGGTGCCGGACGATAAGGTGCAATGCGGGGCGCGGCATCCACGGGGTAACTCCGACTGGCCTAAACTCGGCATCTTCGCGCAGCGCGGCAAGAACCGGCCGAACCGGATCGGGGTCACCGTATGTCGTCTGTTAAAGCTTGACGACACGCGATTGGAAGTTGAAGGGCTAGATGCCATAGACGGCACGCCGGTACTCGACATCAAACCTTACATGCGCGATTTCGCGCCGCGCGGCGAGGTTCGGGAACCGTTTTGGAGCCACGAATTAATGGCCAAATACTGGTGATCTACGCCGGATTCTTTTATTAAATGCGCCAGAAATCGAGGGAGTTATTGCATGTTCGTGGATGGCGTAGCGCGTCGTACAATTTGGCTCGCCAAAGATGGCGAGACGGTCGAAATTATCGATCAGACCAAATTGCCTCATCGCTTTGAAACCGTTCGATTGGCGTCTGTCGAAGAGGCGGCTCACGCAATCAAGGTGATGCAGGTTCGCGGGGCGCCTTTAATCGGTGCGACGGCGGCCTATGGCATGGCCCTGGCTATGCAAGAAAATACAAGCGATGTGGGACTACACGCGGCCGGTAAATTGTTGATGCAGACCCGCCCAACAGCGGTCAATTTGCGCTGGGCGTTGGACGAAATGAAAAATATATTACTGCCCTTGCCGGAGAGACAGCGCAGGGAGGCAGCCTATCGACGCGCCGCGGAAATCTGTGACGAAGATGTCGCAATCAACGAAGGCATTGGCAGCCATGGTATCGAATTAATTCGGGCTGCGTCTGAGAGGAAGGGTGGCGCACCGGTCAATATTCTGACCCATTGCAATGCGGGCTGGCTAGCAACTGTGGATTGGGGAACCGCGACGGCGCCAATCTACCGGGCGCATGATGAGGGCATTCCGGTGCATATCTGGGTTGGCGAAACACGGCCGCGCAATCAGGGCGCCAGTCTAACCGCATGGGAAATGTGTCGTCATGGCGTACCGCACACGGTAATCGTTGACAGCGCCGGAGGTCATCTGATGCAGCATGGCGACGTTGATCTGTGCATCGTTGGCAGCGATCGGACGACGGGGTCCGGTGATGTCTGCAATAAGATTGGGACTTATCTTAAAGCGCTTGCAGCACACGATAATGGGGTGCCGTTTTATGTTGGTCTGCCATCGCCAACAATCGACTGGACCTTGACGGATGGTGTTGTGGAAATTCCGATCGAACAGCGCGACGGTAAGGAGGTGTCCGAAATGACCGGCCGGACTGGCGGCGGCACGATCGAAACAGTGAAGATAATTCCCGATGGTAGCGACGTTGCGAACTATGCCTTCGACGTTACGCCATCTCGCCTAGTGACTGGCTTAATCACTGAGCGCGGGCTCGCTGAACCAAGTTACAACGGTTTGCGCGATTTGTTTCCCGAAAGACGATGAGGTGAAATCGTGGATAATCTTTGGTCGGATAACGAAGCAGAAACCTTTGCCAGCCGTTATGCCGATGTTGGTGTGAACCGGGATCTGGCGCTGCGCGTCTATACCAGCCGATTACTGGGCGGTGACCCGCGCCTTGTCTTGCATGGTGGCGGCAACACATCAGTGAAGACTAGTCAGACGGACATTGTTGGTAATGAGGTGGAGGTCCTTTGCGTCAAGGGTAGCGGGTGGGACCTTAGTGATATCGAACCGGCGGGCTTACCGGCCGTGCGATTGGATCCGCTGTTACGGCTGGAAGCGCTGGACAGGCTAAGCGACGAGGATATGGTCAATGTCCAGCGGGGCAACCTGCTCGATAGTGCGGCGCCGAACCCGTCTGTTGAAACTTTGCTGCACGCTTTCCTTCCGCATAAATTTATCGATCACACCCATTCCACCGCGATCTTGAGTGTTAGCGATCAACCTGACGGCGAGGACTTATGCGCCGAAATATTTGGGGATAGCATGGGCTCGGTGCCCTATATCATGCCGGGTTTTGCTTTGGCGAAAAGTGCCGCCTCGATCTATCGGCAAAACCCTGACGTCGACGGATTGATCTTGCACAAGCATGGTATTTTTACCTTCGGAGACAGTGCGCAAGAAGCATACGAACGTATGATCGGTGCGGTGACAATGGCCGAAGAGAGATTGCAAAAGGGTC
>Ga0114933_10001396_pt1 | contig 26984 bp, 29 predicted proteins | sample 4SBtaG_FD_89691 | JGI IMG/M metagenome (GOLD analysis project Ga0114933, IMG submission 89691) | Deep subsurface microbial communities from Kolumbo volcano to uncover new lineages of life (NeLLi) - 4SBTROV12_W25 metaG | ecosystem: Environmental > Aquatic > Marine > Volcanic | place: Kolumbo... | reverse complement strand
TCTCATAATGTATTATGCTGCAATCGCCATCAGCGAATCTGTTAACTACTAACATTTAAATAGTTATGTCTCTTTCTTTATATTTTTGTTTATTATAGTGAACCTGACAAACTCCCTTAGCGTGATGCGGGTGGTCACAAGAGGGTATGGAGCATAATTTTATAATACTAGTAGTATTGTGAGGGACACGTGGGCCCCACTTTACTATAGTCTCATAATTCTCACCTGTAGCCTCTTCCACTGCCGCTTTCCATGAACCGAAGTAGCGTTGAGCCGCTTTCCATAAAGCGCCATTAGTCTTTTTAACAAAAGTAGAATAGCGATTATTCGTCTCTAAGTTTAGTATATCTGTAATAATTTTATCTTTAGACCAACGGCGTTTAGGCATGGGGAGTGTTCTAGGCTATTCCTGCGATTATATCATCTTCTCGTATAATATGATACTCAGTCTCTGATACCTTTACCTTAGTACCAGAATACCTAGAGAAGATAACAACTTCACCTTCTGTGATGTTTTTAACATCCGGACCAACTGCTAGCACAGTGGCTTCGTATGGACGCTCTTTTGCTGAGTCTGGAATAATAATCCCTGATTCAGTCTTATCGTCTACTTTTATAGGATCAATTACTATTCGATCTTGCTTTGGATTTATCTTAATTGACATTTTTCCTCCTGATTTAATGTTCTAAATTATTACTTTTTTATGATAAGTTCAAAGAACTTTGTTCATTAAATAGATCAATTGGGGGAACAGGAATCCATTCAGAATCAATATTCTGAGCTAAAAGAGTTAATAAATTAAACTTAACTGTTTCAGCAGTGGATACATACGCCTCCATTATATCTACTGTTTCCAGCATATTTACTATTTTTTCTAATTCATCTTTGTGTATACTACAATTAAAGCTTTCGCGCAAATCGACATTGTCTTTAAACAATTTACAAACATTACTATAACTCATTGGTAGCTCTATGGAGTCTCCTGGGACATAACCTTTATCTGCCCATACAACTCGTTGTAGGTTAGCCGATAGAGTTCCCGAGGGATCCAATGGATTATCTTGGTCTAACTCTAGTACAATATCTTTATTATTATTTGAGGAACTTACTATAATATTTTTATTAAATATTCCAATATAATAAGGTAATGGAGAATTTGGGCATTTTATGAGTTTTAGGAATAGAGAAGGTTTATTCCCTTCTATGATAGACAAAGCGGGTTCCATAAGAAGACGACTTATGCCTTTGTACTCGAAGTAGACAGCATGGATCGGTATGCCTACTTGTATGGCGGATATCGCAACTAACTGCTCCTTGTCGCTGCGTCTTCCTAAACTACTTTGTAGTTCTTGCTTAAGGATTTGCTGACCCTCGTATTTACTGATTTCCCCTAAAGATTGCTTATTTGGGAGATCAGCAATAGTAATAGCTAATTCACTGTACTCTTTGTAGTTTAAGAAATTTTGTCTATACTCTTCCTGCAGTAGTCCGATAGGCAAGTCGGTCATCATATCCTCTATTTATCATTATCAGAAGAGGTTGCTAGTTTATCAAATCGAGCATATAGAGTTTGTAATTTATAAACAGTTTTAACTGCTTGCTCTAGCTCTGCTCCGGCTATCATACTATTGCGAATAGCAGTTAGAATAAAAGAGAGATCCTCTAATTCCAATCCTTGAGCGTCAGACTTTAACTTCTTACCCTCTTTAGCGCTCTCCGAAACTGCTGCTGTTTTGTAACTTCCCATTTATTATCCTTCCCCTGCGTAAAATACATTCCCATCAAAGAACATGCCGCCCGCTACGTACGCAGGTGTGCTATCCTTAGCACTTAAAATTGGTAGCCCTTCTCTAGTAATTCTATATACTTCATTTTCATTAGTTTTTAATAGCATTAAAGGACCTGTGTCTCCGCTAGTTCTACTAACTACTAGACGATTTTTAACAAGTGTAGTACTTAAAGCACCGCCCATATGTATAGTCCCGGAGCCTAAACTTGGAAACAACTGCACATCCCAAGGTTCCATATTATTAATAGTAAGTACACTGTTATCACTATTAAAGTCAAAACCAGGAGGGGCCACTGCTTCTACGCCTTCTTTAAGATTTAAAAAGTTCGTATCTAGTTCATTGGACGTTAAGGGCGATCCCTTGAGGGCCCTTGTTATAATATCAACCGTTAATGCCATTTCTTATTTCTCCTTATATAGTACAGGTATGTCAAACTTCTCCACGATATTTATCTAAAATCTTACTAATCAAGGAATTACGAACAATATCATCTCTAGCAAATGAGCATAATCCTATCTCGTCCATACCTGTAAATCTTTTTATACTATCAGCTAAACCATTAGCATCTTTTCTATCTGTTTGCTCTACGTCTCCACAAATAATATATTTACTTCTATCCCCTATTCTTGTTAGAAACATTTTAATCTGTTCTGGAGTAGCATTTTGCGCTTCATCTAAAATAACTATTTTGTTATCTAATGTTAATCCACGCATAAAGGCTAAGGGAATAACTTCAATGACTTTCTCGTGGATTAAAATATCCATAACATCTATACCTATAAATTTACGAATATTATACCAATAAGACATCATAAAAGGGTCGGTCTTTTCTGATATGGAGTTATGAGTTACAATAAAGTCATCAGTTATATATAAATTAGAATCACTTTCTACTCCTATACATTGTGTATCTTTTATACCAACTGGCTCAATTGATTGTATTTTTATACCCTTAATGTATTTAGATTTAAAATACATCGCCTTTCTATTTAAATAGAAAGGATTAAGATCTTCGGGCAATGCTACACTCACTATATACTGTGTATAATTTCCTTTAATAGTAGTTTGCATATTTTTATTAAAATATGATCTAGGGGGTCTACTGCTCAAAGAGGCATTACCGCCTAGTGATCTAACTATCTCCATAATGTCGTTCGCAAGAAGTTTTGAACACGTATAAAAGGAGGCCTCTCCCGTGCTCTTTTTAACACTTCCGTCAGAGTCCATTAATCCTCGTAGTAAATCTAGTCGTTGTTGTGCCGATCCTAGTTTATAAGAGTTAGGTATAAATTTACTATTACTTTTTTTATTTAAAAGACCTAGTTTACGCAGTTCTTCTTTTACTGGATTACACCATTTAGATTGTTTATCTAGAAACTTGTAACGTTTCCCTTCTACAGTAACGCCGCGCTCGCACCGGTCCTTCAGAGTAGTTATAGGAATAGAGGCATGCGCCTTATGCGCTTGTCCTATCCTGCTATAGTGTTCACTTCTGCCAGTTGTAGTATCGGTAATCTTGACTTGTCTTGCTGTTTTTTTATTAGAGGAATTATGACATATATTGTAGTTAATGCTACCACTATAGGAAGTATAGCAATTTAATTTAACCACTTCACTATGTACTCTTTCTTGTATTTCCTTATCTGTTGTAGACAGTACAATAGTATTACACAAGCTACCATCTCCTAAAAGTGAACCTAAAGTGTAGGGTAGAAGTGCATGAGATTCTTTAGAATAACTTATGGGAGATACTCTTGGCAAAAAGTGATTCAACCTTTTACCCAATCTTGGGTCCTTTAGAGTGTTCTTTATTTCTAAGAGACTCTTGGTAGTTCCCTTTCTTTCTGCTTTTCTATCTAATAATGTTTGCGTGTTCCATAAATGATCAGCACAACATTCGGTAACTCTGCCATCGGATGTTGTAACTTTAAAAACTTCTTTAGGACCATTTGGTAATATTTTATTTATTTTATTATGTTTACCGTCTTCTCCTACTACGCTATCTCCTTTCTGCAGTTCACCCATTAAACGCCACCCTGACGGAGTAAGAACACGGGCATCTAGAGGCTGCGGACCTGGTAAAAAACCAATCCTTTCGCCATTAGCTTCGACTAGGGGTTTGGTAATAACTATGCCATCGTAAGGTGTCCCTTTTTCTATAATAGCTTTAAGGGCATAGTGCGAAACTAAGTAAGTTTTGCCCACTCCAGCCGGGCCTCCTGCGAAAGTAATTTCCTTAGAGGAGATAGTATCATACATCTTTTTTTGATTTAGGTTTCTAGCTTCCAGGATGTTGTCTTTCATTATCCTCTTTAGCTTAGACATGGCTTGTCTTTTGTTTTGTATTACTTTCTTGTTTAAATCTACGTGTGTGTTGGAGTTTTCTTTAGTCTTTTTGGACACGTGGGTCTCCTGATTAGAGTTGTTAAAAAGGTTGTTTTCTAAGCGGTCGCTTTACTTTCTCTATTGCTGATTCTTCTTCCTTATTCTCAAATACTAGGTCCTGGGTGGGTATAATATGTTTTGCTGCAATTGTTGCACTGTTCTTCTTAGGTTTCTCTTTCCTGCTTTTTTCTCTTTCTGCTATTGCTACGTTAGTTGCAATAACTAGTGCTATAGCTAGGGGATCAAATACTAGTATAAATATAAGTATTAGCCACTTCACTACAGTATCGACATCTGTGCCAAAGGCCTTAGCTACGTATAGAGCAGGCCCTACATCTATACCTGTCTCAACTAGCTGACCTCGTAATTTAGCTATCTTTTTAGATACAATCATAGTAGAATCTGAATAAGCTCGAATCATAGGAGTATACTCATTCCTTAGTTTTCTTTTAGCAGTTATATAGTTGTCAGGTAAAGAGCTAAGTTGTTCTTCTAAATAGTCTTCTGTAGCTTTTTTATCTGTCTTAATAAAATCTAATTCAGTTTCATACTGGTCTAATTGTAGAGTTAATTGAGTAAGTTCTGCTGAGGACTGTTGGTATGCCTTAGATAAATATCCAAAAATACCAATAGAGGTTATTCCTACTAGTATGAGTGAACCAGCTAATAGATATATTTTTAGTAATTTATTTATCTTGTCCCAATATCTATATAGGAAAGAAGCAGTAACTAATTTGCCTATCTCAAGGGAACCTGCCATGCATACTACCGACCAGAATGCCCCTGAAAATAAATGGGATATTCCTGTTACACTGAAAAAAGCAGCATTGCCGGCAACTAAAAGGGCTGATAAAGCCAGAATGTAGACCATGTATTTACTTTCCAATGCCACCTCCGCCGGTCTCCGCGGTAGGGTCGACTAGCGAACCTTTAATTGAGAAATTGTCAAAAGCAACAACAGGACGATGCGGAACAGGGAGAGCCGTCCCCGCCTCGTTCGGCGGAAGCGGATCACCAAAAAAAGGCTGAGTCGGTCTTCTTAAATAGGTAAATTTTACCCTAAACATAGAATGCGGACTGGGTATATTTACTATAACCGGAGTCCAGCCTGGTATATTGCCCCCTGAGCCCATCGTAGGGTCTACTGAGCCTGTCTCTATTCGACCGGAATGCAGATAGGACGAGTCCTGGTTTGTGTTAATTTGGGTGCCCAAACTAGTATACTCAATATTGTTAACTTCAAAACTTAGAGGAACAGAAGAGTTCACAGGTATAGTACCGTCATTACTTCCGTGGGTCCCGCCCTCCACGGGCATTAATTCAATTGTTAATAAACCCGGTTGTGTACCTGTCTCATTACCGTTTTGAGAAAGCCTAAAAGAAAGTACAAAAGAGTCGGGGGCATTATGGGTTGGATATAAAGTATTAAAAAAGTTAATATCAACATTAGGAGTCATGAATTCATTAAGGGGGTCATCCCCCCAAGGGGACGGCTGAGTTCTTATGTACTGATTTCCTGAAAATGCTCCTAGCGGTCCTCCATACCATTGATATACACCGCTCCAAGAGGAGTAGACAACAGTGGTACCACTGCTAAGCTTGGGGTGATAAGTACCATCGCCATTTACGGTCCATGTACCACTAGCTGCAGTAATTGTACTCTGAGTCTCGGTAGCCTCGTCAAAAGCCTCAGGAGCTGTCGGTACGTTATCCTCATTGTGCCCAGTTCCTAAGAAGTATAAGTCATTTACATTTACAGGCGGCTCTTCGACCGCCGAAGGAGGACCTACAACAGTTTCGCTACCCATTACCTGGAATCTGTTAGACAAAGTAACGGCGGATAGAGATGCATAACTTACGCCCCCTATTGCAGTAATTGAACTATTATCTAAACTAAATTGATTATAAACAAAAGAATCAAAATCTTTTACATCTGTAACTTCCTCTGTATATCTGTTAACTGGCATTACTTGGTAAACTGTTATAGAGTCAGGTATAGTTTGGTACTTTCTATACCAGCCTACGCGGGTCTGCAACCCTAGCATACCGCCAGATATTATATCACCATGATGAAATTCTAACTTTAAATTACGGGAAGAATAAGTAGAATTAAAGATACTTGCCTGCATATTAGTTAAAAGATCCCCTCCAAGAGCATACTCGCCGTCTGGTAAATTAGGGTACATATTAGGAGCTACAAACGGGAATAGCACTTTTAGGGATACTGACTGCCAGCCAAGAGGCTTATGCGCATAGCTTGTATAGAAACTAGGCAGTTTGTCTCTGTACTGGACCCCCATTCTAACAAAGTAATACCCAGCTTCCTCGCAGGCTGCCTGGTCTTCATTAAATTCCCAAAAAATAGTATCCCAGGACATCTGCTCTTGCGGAGCTGGTTCTCGGTTAACACAAAGACCCCGTCCACTATGCCATCTTTCAAAGACAAAAGGATACGGAGTGACATAGTCTAAGGATTCTGCTGTTAATGGACCGTCTGTTAGAAGTGCTTGCTTAAGAGTAGCCATCTCCATATTATCAGTAAAAATTGGATCATTATTCCAATCCTCCACACATCCGTCCGCTCCTGAATTTGTAGCCGGAATAGATATTCCCAAGACAGGCAGACTGTAATCTAGAACAGATAAGTCATACTCTATTTCTACATTATCGCCATAAGTGAAACCCTTGAATTCTCGGTCAGGATCGTCCGTGGCATAGGGAAACTCGGTATGATCCTCTTCAAATCTATTAATTATTATATTTACCGTATTTGTGTTTGCTACGGGATTAAACAAATCTATAAAGGATATATAAGGATACATCTCTGCATGGTCCTCTATTCTATACGTAGTACTAGTTCCTAATCTTGGAAAAGAAGTAGTATAATCAATGTCGTACTCATAGTCAAACAGATTTTCAAAGTGCTCTGCGGGTATTTTACCAATATCTCGTAAATTTTCTAACTCTTCGACTATTGTTCTATTTACGTGATAATCGTCCGTCAGAAAAGTTCCATCATAGTAGTTAGCATCTGGCGGAGAGGGAGACTCACCAGTGTAAGGAAAACCCTCTTCTGATAGGGGGATCTGTGAAAAATCTTTTGCATACCATACGCCATTTTCACGCCACCCGTCACTAAAAGAGTGTCTATTAGAGTATGTGCCGCTAATAAAAGAGTCGGCAGCGTACGCTCCTAGAGTGCTGTTCACTTTTACAAGCTTATCTCTCTTTAGGCCGGTTCTATAATCGTACCAGGCAGTGCTCGTATCGGGGTAAAGTTCAGGCATAAAGTGCCTTCTTCTAGCATTAACTTGTGGGATAACAGTGGGTACTATCACCCATTCTTTTCGTATAAAATGTATTTTAACATATAGAGCGGTGATATTTATAGTAAAAGCATTAGCAATATCCGGGTGCTCCCCTAAAGCAAGGGTGAGCCACATATCGTCATTAAGTTCTTCAAGTTGGGCAAAGGTGAGCTCTGTATGCGCGAAGTTGGGAGGGCTGTTTATAAAAGATAAACTACTCCCTATTTGAGTCCCTGCGCTTGCCCTCATTACGTCTTCGTCTACTATTCCCATCTCTGCATTAGGGCCGTAAGACAGGTTAGATACGCCTTTCGAAGAGCTACCCTGGGCGTAGGTAGACTCCGAAGTTAGCGGTTTGGGAGAATTATAATTTTCATACATGTATGGATGATATGCTAAATTATCTGTAGAAGAACTCCCCCATTCATTGGTCTCAAGAGTCGTATTATCAAGTTGATCTACGTACGCGTCCATCGTTGATCTAGATGCATAAGGAGCAAAACCAGTGTGGGTACCTGACATACTCTCTCCCAGAAGAGTTTCAGTACCATTTAAATGGAGATATGCTTTATGCATATTTCGTTTTCTGTCAGCAGACCCCAAGTGGTTGGCAGAATAGTTAGGTCTAAATCTAGAAAAAATAATAACCTCTATTCCCGTTATAGTACTACCCTCGTCAATTAAAGTTGAAGGGGTATCATCGGAACCAAACGGGCGAAAGTGCCCTAACTTTACTTGAAGTTTTCCGTCTTGAATTCTGTTATAGCTAGAAGAGTTAGAACTAGAGATAGAGGCGAATTCGGGTGGCGTGGATAGACGCATAGGTCGTGCTAATTGTAAGGACCCATTATCTACATCAGCATTAGTCGGAGCGTCCTCGCCCTCAACCCAGTACATAGTAGGCAATAGCCAGGGAGTAGCTGTTGTCTCTGCGGGCACGTTAAGCCCCGTTAACGCTTAGTTCAAGCCATACAGAATCCGGATTAAACCTAATAATAGAATAATCCTCTCCTCCGCCCAGTAGGTACCCTATTATTCTAACTGAGTTTGCAGCTTCATAAGGGGCGGTTACAGTAACGCTGCCATTTGAGGTATTAAGATAGAGGGGGGAGCCCGCCAATCCAGCAACTAGATTAATGGTACAATATCCACTTATTAGTAAGATTGTGCTAGTGACTGCTAGGCCTATTAAGGATTTAGCACCACTCCCGTCTGTAGTTGCGTTTGATTGTTTCCAAGTACCATCTTGATGTAGATAATATATTGAGTAGAGACCAAATGTGGAGCCTTCTATGTTGCCCTCTGCTATAGTTAGCAGTTCCCCGCTTACTGCCCCCAGTTCCGTAAAATCTCCTAAATCATAGGTATGACTGTGTGAATAATTATCCACATTTGCATTAGTTAATATTGTCTCCCATCCCATATTCTTTCTTCCTTATCTTATGCGTTATAAATTCTAAGTCCACCATCTGCCGATATAAAGGACAATGTTCCATCTGTTGTGCTGCTAGATGCATCACCTATTTTCAATTGTGCAACGGTAGCGGCTGCATCTCCAACTTCCATTAATCCGGAAAATGAAGCAAGTGTGCTTGTGGTTAAGGTCTTGCTACCGGCAGTTCCTGTGATGTATAGGGTAGGGATAGGAGTTCCAGCATTTCCCGCATTGTTGCACTTTATGTGTTTTTTATGACTAGAAATAACTGTGTTCCCTCCGTCACCTGGACTACTAATGTCGCCTGCGGATAGTCCCGTAAATTCTATTCTCCCATTATCCTGGTCATTTATAATCTTAGCTCCGTTGTTTGCAACAGTATTACCAAATATAAATCCAGAACTCGTAGACCCCCAATTCTGTATTGCTACCGCAGCCCATCTTCCCGGAGTAAGCGTGCCAGTCGTACACGTAGATGTCGCACTATCCCAGGCACCACCCGGACCGCACATACATGCATCTTCTGTCTGTAGGGCGTAATACGCCACATTATATCCAAGAGTAGCGTCATAGTAGGTATCCGTGTTCAAGTGATTATCAGCGCTCATGCAATACGCAGCATCTTGAATATCAATTTGCATATTAATAGGAAATACATCATTATATATTTGCGTATCATTTGATAAAAAGGCGGAGGACTCTGAGCTATCAAGTAATTGATCTGTTATTACTAAATCTTGTAAGTATAATGTTCCATCACTGGCTCCTGCGCCATCTATAGCCGTGCCAGCACTGTCTGTATTTAACCTTGTTCTTATTAAAGTTTTTGTCCAAGTAGACGAACCGCTATCATAGGCCTCCCCTCCTGTTTGACTAAGATCCCATTCCGATACTATGTGGTGTGTATGTCCCCAGGGGGTGGTTGTTGCAGATGCATTTGTATTAGTTGCAGCAACCGCAGTAGTTAAATCAATAGCAGGGTCCCCTATTTTAAGTAGTGCGTGCCATCCCGTCAGCACCGCCCCCGCATTTTGCAGAGCCTCTGCGCTAGCATGACTTGCTGCACTACTGCTTATTCCTGGCACCATCCACATCCCGTTTCCAGCATGGACATCTTTTACCTTACCTCCAGATCCATAATCACCGTCAAATCCTATTGTTATACTGTCGGTCGACGAATCGTAGGTACTTAATTGTGTTAAAAAAGGCTCCCCAACTAAAGGGCTTGCATCATAATATGAGTTAAGTGTGGGCAGATCATCTCTGCTTCCGATAACAAATTTCACTTCCCCGTGGGGCGGAATTGAGAGAGCACTAGCCCCCACCTTTAAACTCCAGTTTTCGTATTTATCAGCCCCGCTTCCCCCTATAGCAGTAGCATCCGCGGCTGAGTCTACGTTATAAGCATCGTTTCCGCTTACCGTGTCCGCACTAAATGTAGTACTATCGGCCCCGCTCATAGGCATGCTTGTGATACTGAGAGTTCTAGCAGTTATCGCAGGAGGAACCCAATTTGTTACGTGTCCTCCGGATGTTGTTAGCGCTAGACTAATATTGTCTACAACCTGGTCGTTCCCTGCGTCTTCTACAGAGGTAGTCGTCACAGAGCTGTGTGTAGCAGCCGCAGACGGGTGATCCGCACTATGTACATACATATTAGCATCAGATGCTAGTGTACCGTTTGTGTGTGTATCTGCGCTCGTCCAGCTAGTTCCATTTGGATTAGTTCCACTGTATCCAAGAGCCAGATTATATAACGATAGACTACTTGAAGAGAAATTAATATTGGAATTACTGTAAAGATGTCTGGCTGCATTAATAGGGATGTCTGCTGTAAATATAGAGGTCTTCGTAACTGAGCCGCTTTCGTTTAGATAAGGACTACTGTTATTATTTGTACTAAAAGCAGCACTACTGTAGTTAGCATTACCAGAATCCCCGGGGTGGAAATACTCAGCGTCCATATCAGCTGCCCAGTACATACCGGCAGGCATCCACTCAACGCTACCTGTATTACAAGCCGCCTCGTCCGCAGCAGCAGTTTCGGCACCCGTGGCAGTTGTTACACATGCGCCTGCAAAGTACTTTAAAGTCTTTCCGGGTAGTTGTGCGGCAGCATCAGTGACAGTAAAACGAGTAAGAACAGATGTTTTTTCAAGTTCACCCTGGGTGTATGTAACATCCACATATTTATTAGTAACATCCGAAGATACAAGAGGCTCTAACGTATTTGTGCCAGTAAGAGCTCCCGTAGCAGTGACTATTTTTTTCCAGCTCATATTATTCTCCTATTAAGTATACAACCATAAGTCAGAACCGTCCCAGTGAACATTCCCCGCGCTAGGGGTTGCTACACTAGCTGTCGCAGAGCCCACTAATTGCAGTTCTACTGCATCTACTGTCCCTGTAAATGTCCCGTTAGTTGCTATTACGTTAGTGCTTGTGACGTCCTCGGCTACAAGAGTCCCACATAAAATGTTCTTATAATTAGGGCCCGGTGCTAGCGTTCCGCCAGAGTTAGCAGTATCTGAACTATGCAAATCAGTAAAATGTAGAGTATTATCGCTCTCATCATTTATAATCTTAGCTCCTTTAGTAATGTCAGCATTTCCAAAGAGCAATACAGAATCGCTGGTATTGTAAGCCGAAGCGCTAGCCATATTGATCTGTACAACACTGTCTTCAATAGATAAATTAGTGGAAGCTAACACTACTGATCCAGCTCCAGAGGTAGTTAAAGTTCCTTTAACTTCCAGATGCTTTAAAGTCAAGCCACCCGAGTCACTGGTGTGGAGTAATTTTCCAAAATCTCCATCCGCAGAAGCATCCGAAACAGAAACAACTCCGTGACCGTGACCACTATTATCCGCTCCCGACACTCCGGCAACATCTGCAGCAATGTCTAAGCCTTGTACTAAGTCAATTGTAACATTGGGGGTACTGCCGTTGATAATATTAGTTGTAGTAGAAGATGCTTGCCACGTGCCGCCCAAAGTGCTACAATCAACCGCGTTATCAGCGACACCGCTGCCGCCAGCGCACTCCATTACATAGCCCTGTAAGCCGTCTCCAATATTGATTTCATCCAATTCTCCCAAGGCGTTAGCCACTCCTACGAACGTCACTGTTGTGACATTGGTAGTCGTAGATGCGGCTACCTCCATGTTAGTACCGCCAACAATTTTTAATGTTTTTATATCCTCAGCAGTTGCATCCGCAGTAGAATGCGTGGAAACAACATTATGAGACTCTTCCGATCCTCCATCAGGAGTAACTGAAAATGTCCAATATTCGTATCTATCAGCGTCTGAGGCTCCCGTATATCCTAAATCTGCTAAGGTAATGGCTCTGGAGGTTGTGCTAGTATCAAAGCCGGCCACGTGCCCTTCGGGGGTAGTACGTAGCTCAATGCTAAGTGTGTCTATAACATTTGCTCCAGAAAAAGTATCACTTAAAGGCGAGGGATTGCTAAAAGCAGCATAGTTGATTCCACTAAACGCATCTACAACAGCAGTTATACTTCCCGCGTTATCAGTATAATCCCAGCCTGTGTGGTGAGAGTAATTATTCGCATCTTGGGCTCCGCTGTATCCCAAGTCGTTTAATGTTAGCGTTCTTTTTCCTATAAAAAATGCAGCATTATCCTGTATATGGCCAGTACTGTTAGAGGATAAGTTATAGTATACGTGAGAGATTATCTCGTTGGTAGCGAGTGTGGTCTTAGCGGCTTTCACCCACACGTTATTTGTGACCGTGCCAGGCGCACACGTAGATGTCGCACTATCCCAGGCACCATCCAGACCGCACAGGCACTCGTTCTCGTCCGCTATTGTCCCAGCTACTGGGACCCCCGTTGAGCTTACACAGTAGTAATCAGCATCGGCGCTATTCCACGCTGTGTCATTAAAGGGATCAGTACTATTTATAACTATCTGGGTAGAGGATGGGTGTGTGTAGGGGGTATCAATATCAGCTGCCCATTCTAAAGACACACCGTCCGCGGATACTTTAAGTACATCGGCGGACGATACTGCGGCATCTGGCAGTAAATCTGTAGCGGTTACATTATGTACGCCCCCTGAGGGACTACTTGCTGTGACTATTCTTTTCCAAGCCATGAAATTATTCTCCTAAAATTTAATTAGTATTCTTCCAATCTAAAATTCTTATCTAGTAAGTAAATCATTATATGTTAGTTATGTCATAATGCAGCTTAGGGGATTCGGGAGGAGGAATCCCCTAGCTACACGGGAGCGATAATCTAGGAAGAAAGGAAGCAAAAACCTAGACTATCTTTGGAAGAAAATCTTCTATTTTTTACCTACTGCATCGCGTAAGCTATATAATCCGAATCCCATTAACATCTCAATCACGTAAGGCGGAACCTCGACTCCAACAGATTTTGCTCCTCCGAGCATGAATGTAATAGCTGCTGTCCAAAATGTCTTTGACTTCCACCAATCTTTATCTGAAAAAGAAAACATATTTATCTCCTATTTGTTTCTTAAGATATGTCACTGTTTTAGCTGGAACGGAAGGATTCGAACCCCCATGGATTTGTTAGATCCGCTACCTAAACAGGGTAGTGTGTATGCCAGTTTCACCACGTTCCATAGTTATTCATCCTGCTTATGTCTACAATTCTCATTATGCCACCTAACTATATTAGCCTTAGTAAAATATTTACCGCAAAAAATACAGGTAGCCATAGGTTGTATTACCCCCTTCTTAATTTGGCTCATTTTTTGTTTATGTTCTTCTGTCCTTTCATACTTTTTATCTAAGTTAATAAAAGCATTTATGACTTTTTCTAGCTGTTCTGCGGACAGGTTTTTATAGTATTCTTTGCGGGATTTTGATATTTTCTCTTTATGTTCTTTTGTAAAAGGAGAACATACCTTATTTTTCTGCGACTTACTTATTAATTTACTTCGGTTCTCGCACAGTTCTTTTGTTTTTTCTTTACCGTATTTAGCTAACCAAACTTCTTCAACAGTTTTTCCATACATAGGATTAGCTGCCCCGGAAGAGTCTACATGTTCCCATCCGCCTATTCCTCCCCTTTTTATATTATAATATAAGGGGGAATCTACAGCATTGTAATGTTTTATCCAATAAATTTCTTGTCTAGCTAGCTCTTCCCTGTTCGAGCAAACTTCTAAAATCTCTTTAATAAAGTTATTTTTACCATATTTATTAATAGCACATTTTAAAGCTTTACCGCTGCCCAAGTAAGTCGGATTATTCCTACTATCCATTCCAATATACATACGACCATTCACTCTATTAATAGTCCTGTAAACTATCATAAACCGCTGGTTAATCCTTTTATTAAATTACTTTGTTTGAAAGCTCTAGCCATTCTAGTTACTCCGATCCCAGCCCCAAATCTAGGGAACATTTCATGTTTTAAAAATGCATCTAATTCATCTTCAACTCTCTTTTTGCCAAAGTGATTAAATAGTAAATTAGCGTATTCCCCGTCTGAGATCGTATGGAAGTTGTCCCACATTTCATCAATATCACAACTGCGCTCAGCAGAACCTATAGTTTCCATACCGTGCATAATAACATCTACTTTATTATAGACACCGCCACCGCTGTGTTTCATATTCCAAAAAGGATGAGTACGTTCTGGGAAGTCTTTTAAAAATACAATATTTCCCTCTTCATCCCACATACGTTCTTCGTGCTCTGCTTCTAGAATATCAGTATCATATTTCTCTGACATTTCTTCGTATGTAGTGTGCACTGGCTCATCATTAAACCCTAAACTAATTAGTAGTTCTTCTTCTAGCTTAACCATGTCTTCTATGGTACCATGAGACTCAAACTCAAACATAGGGAAGATCTTATCGTGTCTTCCTTCTATTGGATTTGGTTCATTTCTATAAGAGGTTGTAATACAAAAAACCCCGGGTATATCGGGATTCTTTAATAATTCCTCTTCTAGCCACATTTGTCCCGTCTGCGGGAGTGGCCAATTAGTGCCACTAAATATGTACTGCGATATTGTAGCAGGATCCTCACATGCTGCAAGTATACTTTGTCTACTCTGCGCAGGCACCTCAATAAATCCTTTTGCTTCCTGGAAGAAAAATCTCATCTTCCTTACTACCTCATTGTATGCTTTTATATCTTTCAAGTTCTTTCTCCAAATTTAAATTATCTAAATATTCTTTTAATTCCACTAGCTCTTCTATCAGCCCCTTACACATCCAACCATCATTTGCTCCATGTGTTGCTTCTAAGTGCTTAGTTCTTACTTTTTCTATTAACTCATTCACAGATAGTTTCCACCATCTTATGTAGGACTAGGTATGGATCACAATTAGCAGAAGGTCGCCTATCTTCAAAATAGCCACATCCTTCCTCTTGTACTGCCCATGGAATTCGCACAGAGGCGCCTCTATCAGAAACCCCACTCCGGAACTCATTAATACTACATGTTTCGTGTAAACCTGTTAATCTCTTTTCGTTACCTTTACCATATACTTCTATATGTTCTGCGTGCCTTTTACTCAACTTATTGATAGCTTCTTGTATGAATTTCATACCTCCAGCTCCTCGCATATTCTTAGTAGAAAAGTTAGTGTGACATCCTGCCCCGTTCCAGTCGCCTACCTTAGGCTTAGGATCTAAGCTAATATCTACTTCATACTCTTCTGCTATTCTTTCTAATATAAATCTAGCTATCCAAAGATCATCTGCTACAGTTACGGGATTCTTTGCGCCTACTTGGTACTCCCATTGTCCGGGCATTACCTCGGCATTAGTCCCTACTATACATACTTTAGACTCTAAGCATGATAATAGATGGGCCTCAGATATCTCTCTACCGTAGATATTCTTACTGCCGTTCCCGCAATAGTAAGAACCTTGTTCTTCCATTTCACCTTCTAAAAAGGCAAGAGGAGTGTTTCCCCTCATTAAAGTATATTCTTGTTCCATGCCAACCAGTATTTCTTCTTCTCTATACTTAGTAACTAGTTCTACTAATTTCTTTCTGTGGTTAGTTACATGGGGCTTCATGTCTGTATTTAAAACTTCACAAAACACTAAGGTGTCAGAACCTTCAAATGGACTATCATATGTAGCCACTGGATTCAGGATACAATCCGAAAAATGCCCCTCTGCTTGCTTTGTAGAAGATCCATCAAATCCCCAAACAGGTGGTTTTCCTTTCTCATCAACTATCTTTACTTTAGACCTTATTTGCGGAAAATCATTTCCGTCTAACCATATATATTCACATATCATAATAATACCTCCATTGCGGTATCTATTGTTTTTATACCGCGTTTATTTAAGTTAATTACTCCATTGCTCTTTTCTTTTATTGATAATAAAAACGCTGCAGATATAATCTTCAACCCTAGCTCCTTTAAGGTTATTACTGCTTTGCACGCTTCATCTCCTTGATCTATTAATAAATCTAAAACTAATACTGGTTTACCTAAGTTAATATTACCTTGGAGTTCATGATTATCCAAGAAACCTATAATTAGAGGGTGACAGCTTTCATGAAGGATAGCACCCAATAGTACATAGGAATATTTATTATATACCACAATTTGACTAATATCATGTAGGTCTAAAATGTCTATAAACCACTGAATAGCTTGTTCAAAATTATCAGAATTATTTAGGGAGGTCAGTATATCTAACCGGGTAGGTATTTGAAGAGAATCAGTTGTAAGCTCTTTATGTAGTTTCTCTCTAAACTGCTCGCTTATAGAGATATTTTGTTTATTTATTTGTAGTTTCATTGCTCCCTTAGTAGAGTAATTTAACTATATTTATAGTAATGATCCAACATATTTATAAACTATACAAGACTAGGTCGCTGTATAATTTATCACTATATTTCTTTTTTATGGTATAATGTCTTGTTACTAGAATAAAAGATTTAGTATAAGCTTCTTGGACTCTCAGAGAACAGTTTTTACACTCCTCTATTATTACATGTCCTTCGTCTTTACCTGCCGTTATTATTTCTAATAGATTTACATGTAAGGTTGTTCTGTCTTCTAATTGGCAAGTCTCTAAACGTATCTCCGTGAATGGAGTCCCCTCCATCAAATTAATAGAGTATTCCTCTACTTTAAGAACTTTTCCATCCGCTTTTACTAAAAACATTAGTACCTATTTTAAGTTTGTGAATTTGTCAAGTGCTGTTCCTATGAAACAAAGTATTCCACTAAGTGCAAATAGTGTAATTGAGTAGTTTATCACTGGTATTAATATAGAGGCAATTAGGGTTACAATGAAAGAGATATCTTTCAGTTTTTTAGATATTTTCTTCTGTCCTATAAATATCTGGGAAAATAGAGACATTATAATACAAATAAAGCTTTAATGACTAAGCCAAGGACGGCAGTAAACATGATCCAAAGTGCCTTATTCACAGCTTGTTTCCAAGAAACAAGAACATTGATTTTAGATAATGCAGAGTCTAATTCAGATAACTTTATTTTTGCTTCTGTTCTAAACTCACTATTTCTATTTACTCTAGCAATTACTCCATCATCTGGGTCGAGCATTTGTTTTTTCAACTCTCGCATATCTTCCTTAAGGGAGCGCTGATCATCTTTTAGGGAGGCAATATCCACCTGTATCAGGGCCAGTTCTCCATTAGGAAAGTTGTCCTTTAGGAGCTCCAGTGCATTGAGAATTTCTTTATTAGTTGCCATAGTTCCTCATAGGTTTTGGGATTGAAGGCTCTCTAGGAGATGATTTAGTTTTCAAATTCAAAGAAGGTATGTCACTTACTTATGTTTTCTTTTTAGTTCCGCGCCTTTATTTCGTGTACTTTTTAGATAATTTTCCAGGGAGGTTGTGTCGGTTACTTGGTCAGTATATACAGCCGTGCTTAATTGCCAGAAATCTTCTTGCGGAAATATTAATTCTATAATACCTTGACTGAGGGTGTCGTAAAGGAGGAAATGAATTACTTCCCCATCAAAGAAGGAATAACCCTTTCTCATATCATACACAAATTCATTGCCAAAGTCGTCTTGACATTTCCAATAATTAGTTCTAGTCCTCTCTATTTGATTTGAGAAGCCCGTGAACATCAGAGTAAAGATTGATATAAGAAGTATTTTATTCATTTCTTAGTTCATTATAATTCCTTAGTAGTTGGCATCCTAATCTTATCTTAGTAGTTGACTGCTGTTTGAAGAAACCCTTTTTAGGAAGCACCGCATCCATATATCTACACAACTGCCTTCTACTCATATTTTGTAAATCTTTGTCTATATTTATTCCTAATATCTCATGATCATCTGGGTACTCTAACATTCCTTCCAGCCACAAATATATTAAACCAAATAAATCTATAAAGAATAGAATAAGAAATTGCTTCATTTATAAACTTCCCTCCCTGTTAAAAATACCAGGAAGTTTAGACTTCCTATAATTAAATTAAATAAGTAGCCATGCTCATAATATGTATAATAGTTAAATAAACCTAAGAGTAAATTAAGGAAAAGTATATTGACCATTTCTGGCTTTACTTTTCCTTTGAGTGACATTAGTCTATCACCCGACAGGCGCAAAGGGAGCAAATAGCTAAACTTATTTGACTATGTACCTTATTTATGTTGTTGATATTAGACACTTTACTCTCCTTATTATACTGCAGTTATGTCATGATTTGTATGCCATATTTGTGTCATTTGTCACAGAATTATCTGCCACCTGTTATTGTCCAACTAGTTGTCCCATCGCTTATAGTGAGAGATCCTCGTCCCGCATCAGTAAGAGACCAACTACTTAAATGGGAGTTTCCTGTAGCTCCTGTAGCTCCTGTAGCTCCTTTAGCCCCTGTGGCTCCAGCTGCTCCATCTCTGCCATTAGAACCTGCTGCTCCGTCTCTTCCAGCTGCGCCTGTTGCACCCGTTGCTCCTGTCGGACCTGTAGCTCCTTGAGAGGCGGCACTAGTACTGTCTACTCCAAAGGCGTCTACAATAAAAGCATGTAGTAATTCAACCTCAGTTCGAAGAGCTTCTATCTGACTGCGCATATTCTCCGCAACTTTCATAATATTTACAGATTGAATGTCCGTTGGCTCTCCGTTTTCATTAAGTTCATACCCATCTGCGTGTAGGCTATCTCCTTCGCTAACATATAAGTGATCCATTAAGTCTCTTAGACTAGTTTCTGTTATCTCAGATGTGCTGAGACCCGTATTTAAAGTTGCCATATTATTCTCCTATTGATATCCATGAGTATACATCTAAAGAGAAAACCATTGGATAAAAATCTGATTCCCCTATTGCGAATCCTCTAGATCCGACTTCTTGAAACTCTGTTACTTCCCAAAATTTACCCCACCCATATCTGTATAATACAGAGTCTTCTGATAGTAAAGAATCTTCTAAAAAGTATTTTGTATGGTACCAAATAGAATCATATATTCCGTCTACCCTCTGTGTTACCTCTGAGTAAGATTTAATAAAATACCCATATTGCATATCAATATTCCATTGTATAGTTTCATTAGTTTCAAATATTTCTTCTAAATGTATAGGTTCGTAGACAGTATTTGTTATGGTATTTTCACAACTTAAAAATAATAACAATAATATTGCTAGCCTAAACATTAAATTTCCGCTATTGATATATAGCCACCATATAACCTAAATGTTGAGGCAGGATCTATATGTATCATTATTTGATTAGTATCAGTTGAATTAAAATCTGTAAAATCTAATGTAAACGTAAAACTAGCGAGACTTCCAGTAGCGTTACCAGTTCCTTTTGATACTGCAGTACTAGAGTCTATGAACCCTTCATATACAGTAATTGCTGTGGAGTCTGAAGCAAACTTATGATAGACATACAAAGTAAGACTTGTAGCTTTATACCCGCTTGGAATCTCCTTATAGCCATAGAAGTCTAAGGAAGTCGACATTCCCTTTAAGGAATTAAGAGCTAAGCTGAAATCATACACACCTAAATTGTAAGTAGAGGAAGCATCAGACGGTAAAAAATCCGTAACCAGTAATTTAACTCTATCCGTATGTCCGTGCCATCCTTTTTGTGTATTATCTAGAGCTGTTTGAGTTGCGCTAGATATGGGCTTATTAACGTCAGAAGTATTATCTACATTATTTAAGGATAAGTCAGTCTTAACCTCAGTAGCATCCAATCCCTGCAAACCGTTAGCTGTAAATACTGCATAGTCGTCTTCTGCTACTGATACACTTTCAATCTTTACAGTGTTTGTATTTGATATACCAAAAGTTAATGCATCTTGCTTCCCGCTCCATGTCGAAGCACTAGCAATGTAGGTGTCAGCAATAGAATTAGGAACATCATTAGTCCTGCCAATAGCGCTTACAAGAAGTCCTTGGCAAGTGGTCCCATTTGTTTTTAACACTATACCGACATTCTGAATCAGGTCACTTCCGCCCGTAGGCCGTGTTTGGGATAGTCCACCAGTCGTAGTTACATATAAATTATCATTAACAGACAAGCCTGAGAATCCACTTAAATTTACATTATAAACACCGCTAACTATTCCATAGTTGTCTTTAGTAGAAGACGTATTCATCTCAGCAACGGCTAGCCCGATACATGGCATTTTAGCAGAATCATCAGCATCACAAACACCTACATTTATCCTGCTTGAACCTCCTATCTCGCCCTTAGAGTATAAAGGAGAACCTGCTGCAATTGTTGCCCCTTCGTCATTTCTAACCTGTATGTACACTCTTTCTGGGTTACCCCATGACAAGTTCCCTGTCCCGTCTGTGATAATACAATCACCATCTACTCCGTCAGAGCTTGGATAGGACAAACTTGAAGCTGTTAATGTAGCGGCTGTAAGGCTGCTAATATTAGAAATATTATTATTGCCTAAATCTATATTTCCCGACAGTGTACCGCCAACAAGGGGAAGTTTAGTTGTATCGTCTACTACAAAATCTATATCACCTGTGGTGTCTTGGTACGTAACAGTGACTCCAGTATGAGTACCTGTAGAATTAGCTATTAAAGCACCAGCATAATCCTCCACCTGTTCTTGGGATAACTGTGTGTTAGTGTCAGTACCAAGAATACTGATGCTACCCGCACCGTTGGATATTGATATACTTCCTAAACCATTTAATGTAGTTAAACTAAAGCTTGATCCGCCATTTCCAATTAAAAGCTGTCCATTTTGGGGCTGCGGGTTTAGCCATCCGGTACCTCCGTAGTAGACACTCACAGGATCCCCCTCCCATACCCCGGTAGAAATAGTACCTACACTTGTCAAAGAAGAGTTTACGACACTTGCTCCTAGAGTATCATTAGAGATAACAGATACTCCATTTATCTTATACTCCTTGCCCGTAGGTATACTTACATTCTCAGATAAATACCAAGTATCGCTTAGCCACTGAATAGTCTTGTCAATAGTTCCCTTTAGAGTTATTCCCCCTAACGCTGCAGTAGCATCTGTGGGAGAGGTAACCGTACCTAGTTCAATATTTTTATCGTCCACCTGTAGAGTAGTGGAATTAATCGTTGTAGTAGTTCCACCCACTGAGAGGTTACCAACAATGTCTATATCAGTAGCTAAAGCAACTTCACCGTTAGTTACTGTGAAATAATTAGCATCATACGTAGCTACTCCCGGACTAGTGGCTGTCGCGTCCGCTCCCGAGATTATTATAGTATTTGGAAATGCACCATTAACTGTTGTAATTCCGTTCGCACCAATAACATCAATACTATTGTCAGTTCTAGCTTGTGCTGTTCCGCCGTCGTCGCCTTGGAACTCTAAGAGAGTACTGCCTCTTATGTCGCTTGTAGAAAATTCTAATCCATCATAGCTGGTAAAAGTAATAGCTCCAGTAGACGAATCGTACGACCCTCCAGTCCATCCAGCCCCCTCTGGTCCGGTAAGTCCTACTTGCCCCGGTATCAGGGGAGTATTAGGAAGAGCGCCAGTATTAGAAGCGGGGGAAGAGCTGGGACGAACTCTTCCGTACCGATCCCTTCTGTTAGCTTGTCTTGCTAAATATTTTCTGTACTGGCCTAATCTCATACTATTTTTTCCTATCGTCTGTGTGGCGTCGCTTCCAAGTTCTTCCATTCTGGTACTTCTTGAGATCCAGCTCAGGAAGAGGCTTAGATATTTTTAGATCTTTAAGCTTGTCGTTCTGTACTACTAGTTTATCCCCACTAACTATATTACCCTCTACAATGTGGTAGACAAAGAATACTGTCTTCCATACACCTACTCTTATGATTCTACCCGGCTTTCCGTCTAATTCCACTACGTCGTCTTCGTTGTAGTCGTTGCCAATAAAGAGCATAAGTCCTGCAATAGCAGTTTCGATTGTTTTTCTAAACAGCAACAATACCAGCCCAACTATAGCTATCCAACTGTAGTTACCTAGCATCTCTGTCAATTTCTGTTGTACTTCTGGGTCCATAGTATTCCTCCTACGTTTTACTGGTTGCCTTCTTGAGGAGTCCACTATTTGCGGATCTTAGTCTTACCTATCTAATTTTCTTTTTTCTATAGCACATGCAACATATACCTCACACGTTCCTCTCGGTTCATGTCTCTCCTGCTACTTTCCCTTCCACTTAATTCTACATGCCCCTGATCGAACTTCAGCGTCGTATGGAGAGAAAAGGTATACACAGTACCAGAGGCATGCAACTCAAATATCAACTCATCTTTTAAATCGGGAAGCTCAGAGAGACTTAGAATCACATCTGAAGTCTCTCTTTGAACATCCCAAACTAGCGAACCTAGAGAGTAAGGGCTCCCTTCAATGATGCAAAGGACACCTGTGCCATCTCTAGTCTGAAACATCTACAGTTTAACGCCTCGAAGGTGTCTAGATGCACGCTTGCTATCTACCGTGCCTCTTTTGCTAATCAATTTCTTGAGCTTAGTCTTACGCCTGGATGATTCATCTTTTGCCTGACTTTCTAGTGTGCCTGCAATCGCATACGCTCCTCCGTTTCTGTTAGTATCAAAGGTGCTGATTTCTGGCAAATCGGAAGATAGGCCGGCTTTATATCTGACAGCATAAGTGTTTGTTCCTGTTGTTTGCCAAGTTCCGTTACCCGCACAAGAAAGACTACTATACCCTGTACTAACAGGAGGCATTACATTTCCATTAAAATCTACGCAATAACCATTATTATAAAAAGAGCTGAGGACAGCACTATCCCCTACAGAGTTACTTAAACTTCCACTCAATCCCCTTAGTCGTATTTCAGTTACATTTCCTGCGTCTGCAGTGTTAAAATATATACCGTAACCATTAGCTATATTTGGAAAATTTAAATATCCATCAGACCCTAATTCTCCTAAAAACCACTCATATCCTTGTAGGACCCAAGCAACATACATCTCAGTTGGATACGAAAGCAAATCGTTTACAGGGTCTACTGTACTACCTCCAGTATAAGGAACTGGCAATGTTATGATTTCTTCCGTTGAATTAGTAGCATAGTTAGGGTTATCTACTATAATTCCACTATGGTTGGGGTCATTAACTGGCAAGACTTGTTGGTTGAATCCATCATATTCATATATCTCAACATGATTCAATCCAGTCCATCTAGTTATATAATCCCCAGTTAGCATCCAAATTTCTGCAGAATCATGTGAATTCACATCATTAGTAGCGTCACTCCCAGGTAACTCATATGTATGGGTAGTACCCCCAGAATTTACAATTCTTATATTTCCTTGAAAAGTAGTATCTAAGTCATCTGCCTTAATTACTACTTTCCATACTTTATCAGGACCTGGTCCCAATCTATCCGTAGATCCACCGGGTAGTGCCCACGTAGCTTCATTTATTATCATTACTTTATTTGGTTCCATTAAATTCTCTCCTTTAAAGTTTAGTAGAATCGGGGTTCTTTTACTAAGGTATGTCACTGGATGCTACCTGTCTCGAGGAGGATCTTAGGGACGAATAACCTCTATAGGGGCTAGAATTTACATTATTTTATATATGGATCGGAAGGATCTTAGGGACGAATAATATTCTGAGGCTAGAAAGTTTATTATTTTCTGTGAGAATGGAGGGATGTATGGGGGCGATAGAGGGGCTGGATGGATGGGATCTTAGGGACGAATAATGCTAGATGCGATGTGAGGTTGGGAAAAACGCTAATTACTATATTATATTGTATGACCGGGTACGCCAGTTCCATGCCCCCGGGTGTTTCTTATGATGTAGTTTCTTGTACTTCAGGCTAACAGTACAGGCTTCTCTGGAAGGAGAAGAGCCCGGTGGTAACTTGCAGAGCCGTTACAGAAGACCTCACTGAGGGAGCTTGCTATAGATAGTATATAGTGCTTCAGTGCTGAGTCCGATGACATGAAAGCCCCCTTGAAACCGGGGTGCTAGACTGAGAGAATAGCAATCTCTCTTTGGTGAAATAAGATAATAGCCATGCTTATAGTATACGCGTCATACAATAATACTTCCTTAAGCATCTAGCCTAGCAAGGCTTGTATAATAGGCCCTATATGCTGCAGTGACAGCAAGTAGCATATAGGTGCCGGGTATATCTGGTGCAGAATAGATGGGAGACATTGAAGCATGGACGCCAGTCCGTGTGGAGTCGTCAGTGAGATACCATCCCTGTTACCTGGGTCACCTATTATACAAGTGTATAAATCAAATTCATACAAGTCCTACACGACTAAGTTTAAAGCCTATATGGTAGCGTGTAGTGTGGTCTTATAAGCCACTTAGACTTGTATGACGGCTGACTCGGTCGTTACCCTATTGGTACGGGAGAGTAAGGCGCCATCGGGGATCCGGCCTAAACGGGAGCCCGCTTTGTGAACCACACTAATAAAAGAAAGGAGTAAAGGGTTAGTGCAAAGCTGCTTGAGGGAGCATACATAGGCATATACACCAGCGGAACTAGTATTTATGAGTAACGCTACTGGTGTATATGACCCCCTCGGTTGTTAGTCTTGATATTACCTACTGTACACAGATGTGTTGTCTGTGCTGATGATTCCAAAAGGATGAAACAGTATTTTAAAACGGGGATTTCACCCCATAACTCTAAGGAGATATAAAATGATGACGATTGTAATAGGACTTATAATAGTCCTTGTCGTTACATTTATGGTAAATGTAACGACAAGGAGAGAGGCAGTAGCGCGCCTAACAAGGAGATGGGTAGTTAGACTAGTCATTATGACTAGTCTAACTATATTTTTAACCGGGCTTTTTGCCTGGTTCAACGCTATGGACGAGAAGTCCTGGGCGTGGACCAGGAACACAACGCTGATCCATACTAAGTCTGGATCAGCATTCATGTGTTTGCAATGCAAACACGTGATTGGCAAGTTCCACATTATCATCCCGCAAGAGGATGGTACATGGTGGAGATTGTGTACTAGCATAGACTAGTAGTACACAATCTCGGGATCGGCAGGTCTTGTCGGAAGACTTCTCTGCAACACGGCTGGCAAAGCGTCCAGTTGAGCAGAGAGGGTGGGGTTCGAATCCCTGCCCTGCCACATTTCTGGCCTCGTTGAGGTGGGATGTAAAAGCGTACATTCCAGTAAACAGAGTATACGTAGGTAACGGTTCACCTTGAAGAACCTTTTAAAATGTAATTAAGGAGACTTCCATGGAAGTTCTTTTTTGTACATATTTAGGCATATTATGCGTACTTGCAGTAGTAAATTTAAGCTGCATTGGTACGCAGTATGCGACTTCAGTAGGGGCTAATGTAACTCGCCATGCTGATGTAGAAGAAGAAGAAGTTACATCAACAACAAAGGATTGGAGGTGGAAGTTAATACCCTCTGATCAGAGAGTGTTGACTCAAGAATCCTTGGACTATGAAGTCCAGTGGATCCTAATGCACATTAGGGTCAACACAGAGCTAAAGATGTCTCAGGGACAGCCCTCTCCGGCCGAACCTGCGAAAGCGAAAGCGAGAAAGAAGGTAGTACGGGCTATAGCTCATTCCCTTCCTACTACTGTAGGAATGGGCTACGGCCCTGAACTATCCAAGAAATTAGGGTCAAAATCCCTAAGATCTTGGAAAGCAAATAGAGTTACGCAGTATCGCGCGTAACTCTATTTTAGAGAATGACACGTGGTCTCTTTAACCGTGTCGTTGCCTGCTGGTATGGTACAAATTTTACTGGGTTCGAGTCCTGGGGCAGGCACAATAGTTAGTTGCTATTTAGAGTAACTAATTAGAATCCTATATAAAATAGGCGTGGGTTCATAACCACGTTAATAATTCTCACGAAAGGAGAATAATTATGAAGAAAGACAACCAACTGTTTTATGAGTCTATAGTAGAGCCATTAATGGCACTTGAAGATTTCCTAGTATATGAAGATACACTAGAAAATCTTTATGAGGATTACCATAGCATTGACGCATTTTGGTTAGCTTTCTGGATGGAAAGCTAAAGAATGCACCAAAAATAACCCGTCACCTGGGTTACTCAATACGGTAGGCAAAGCGTTCTATTGAGAGTTAAAGTGGTGAGCCTAGAGGAAGCAGAGCCTCATGCTCTAGTGTTGACTTAAAGGTCAAATCAGGTTCATAACCTGGCTAGAGCACAATAGTTAGTTGCTATTGAGAGTAGCTAATTAGAAATCCTTACAAATGTAAGGTCAGGAGACATCCTGAATTCTCATGAAAGGAGAACAATATGTTAGAAAGAAGAACCCTATTGTGGAAGAAAGGGGGTGTGCATTTCTATCTAATGCAGTACTCCCCCCACAAGCGGGCAATAGAAGTGGAGATCCTTGGTTGGGGTCTCCACGTTAGTATAAGATCTTTTGAGTGGTATACGTGGAAACTATGATACCACTCAAAAGGGGCGCCCTATTAAGGGAGGCGCAATGAATAAATATCCCATTTATATAGCCAGAAGTTTAGCAAACTATACTGGTCTATATTTAATAAGTAAACTATATTACACACAGTAAGTACGCGTATAGCGCGTAGTATGGGATCCTCCAGTACTTCTTTTTTTACACAAAGTAAGTACGCGTATAGCGCGTAGTATGGGATCCTCCAGTACTTCTTTTTTTACACAAAGTAAGT
>Ga0114933_10001395_pt1 | contig 26988 bp, 29 predicted proteins | sample 4SBtaG_FD_89691 | JGI IMG/M metagenome (GOLD analysis project Ga0114933, IMG submission 89691) | Deep subsurface microbial communities from Kolumbo volcano to uncover new lineages of life (NeLLi) - 4SBTROV12_W25 metaG | ecosystem: Environmental > Aquatic > Marine > Volcanic | place: Kolumbo... | reverse complement strand
GTGCCTACTTCCGACCTGTAATGTAGAGAATGAATTTTATAATTTAGGATCTGGATTCATAAATGAAATGTATTAAGTGGGCCATGAATCAGATTCAGTACCCGATGCTGTAACCGTCATAACGCGGGTCTGCTGCGCCTTGGAGAACTCCGGCAGAAGAGTCTACTTGTATGATCATTTCTCTTCCAGTTACACCGTCCCATGTATCAAGGACACGTACGTTATGACCTCTTTCCCTGAGGTTCTTAATTGTTTCCTCGTTAAAACGACCTTCCAGGAGCAGTTCGTTTTCACAGCTGTGCGGTATGTTGGATTCGGTAGGGCTATGATTATCTTTCCATCTTGGGGCTTCTACGGCTTCAGCTATAGTCATACCAAAGTCCACTAGATCACTGATTATTTGCATATTGGCTTGGACTTGTGTATCAGCGCCAGGGGTTCCCAGTACATATTTGAGTCCTCCGCTGCTCGGCTGTGTGTTTATTGAATCACCGTTGAAGACCATTACAGGATTCATTGTGTGACGAACTCTTTTACCAGGAGCTAGACAATCGATATGCTTTTCATCCATATGCCAGTAGGTCATCCGGTTATTTAAAAGTATCCCAGTGCCGGGGGCTACTATGCTAGATCCCCACGAACTTTGAAGGCTTTGCAATTGGCATACTGCATTACCATTTTTATCTGCTATAACGAAACATGTAGTATCTTCTTCTTCAACTACTGCCCCTGTCTTGGTATTCTGAGTGGGTGAGCCAGATTGATATGCCCAAGGATTTCCTTCGACCACAACATGGTTAGCGTTTTCCATGTTAATGGTTTTGGAACGTTCACATGCATAATCTTTAGATAAAAGACCTTCTATAGGTACGTCTATATAATCTGGGTCTGCCACATATGCTTCACGGTCACTGAAAGCTAGCTTTTTCGCTTCGACCATAACATGTATTGCATCAGCCGTGTCGTAACCAAAGTCCCTAATATTAAAGTGCTCGATAATATTCAGTTCTTGTAGCAGTATATGGCCACTAGAATTAGGAGGGGCTTCATATATCGTATGACCTCTATAGGTAGTTGAAATTGGATTTTGCCAGCGAGCTGAGCAATCGGCCATATCTTTCATGGTCAGCAACCCGCCTTCTGATTGGACAAATTCCACTATGGATTTAGCAATATCCCCTGTGTAAAAACTTTGTCTACCTTGCTCGCCGAGGATTTTCAAGGTTTTAGCTAGATCTTTTTGATAAATAATATCTCCGGGTTGGAGGGGTTTTCCATTGTTGGTAAATATTGCTGCTGATGAAGGAAATTCGCAGAGGAGCTTATCTTGTCCAATAGCATTGGATAGGTAGTGAGTTACCGGAAACCCATTTTCTGCAAGATCTATAGCGCATCGAAATAATTCTGTAAGTGGGAGAGATCCGAATTTTTCGTGTGTGTCTATCCAACTGTGTACCAGTCCTGGTACTGACATAGACAATACCCCTTTAGTAGGGATTCCTATAGGTAGGTATTTCTCTCTAGTGGCAGCATATGGTGCTGCTCCCGTTCCATTAGATATGCTTATCTTGTTATCTGATTTCCAGTAGACCATGATAAAACCGTCGCCACCTATTCCAGACATCATTGGCTCTACTACATTTAGGACCGACGCTGTTGCTATAGCAGCGTCTACTGCATTTCCGCCTTTTTGTAGTATGGATATCCCTGCTTGGGAAGCAAGAGGGTGGCCTGAACAAACCATTCCATTTCTACCCATTACAACAGGTCTATGTGATGTGAACTGGACTCCATGTGGCGAAGAAGGCATATATGGTCTCCTTAAAATAGTTAAATGGATTATGATATTGAGCTTTTGTACCGTCAATAATGTAGATAAAATTAAAGGGCCCTGTTGGGCCCCTTAATTGTCTTTAACTGTTGTTTTAATGACCGCCGCAACCGCAGCCGCCGCCACCGCCGCCGCATCCACATCCGCCGCCGCCGCCGCCGCATCCGCCGCCGCCGCCGCCGCATCCACATCCGCCGCCGCCACATCCGCAGCCACCACCACTGGCATACATCGGATTGTTTATTACGAAACCGACTTGTCCACCAAAGTTTTCCACGTAATCTATAGTAGCTTCTTCTAGGAAAGGAGCGCTATCAGAGTCCATCAAGAAGCTGACGCCATCCATACTTAGTACAGTGTCATCTGCTTGGCTTTCACTTTCCATCGTCAACATGTACTGTAATCCACCCTGTTCTGATGGCATAGCGACTACCCGCAAGGAACTCCCTGATTCTCCTTCTCCTTCGATTACTTCCTTCAATTTTTCAATTGCTAGTGACGTTACTTCCATCTTGTTTTCCCCCTATTTAGGATACTTGGTAATGGCCCAGTAAATATATACGTCTAAATTGAAGGCTACCATAGCACTGGGTTACAGTCAATTAGTATCCATGCTGAGTAAATTGTATTTCTTATAGCGTTCCTAGCTTAGCGAGAGCTAGATTTGCAGCAACTTTGCCTGATGATATGGCCCCATTTATAGAGCCATTTTCTCTATAGTCTCCACTTACTAGGACGCCGCTGTCTAAATATATAGTTTTGTCTTTTATTTCTGAAAATGGTGGTGATTGGTCTGGTAGTACGTGAGGTATTATGTACGAGTGAAGGTGTTCCCAGTTGTCAATTTCATTGCCAAACCACTCCCTTGCTTGGATTAGTATGTCTGACATCAAGTTCGAATTTTTATCATATTTGTCACCCAAAACTGTGATGGATATTAACGATTTGTCTTTGGGAGCATATGACATTGAGATATTACTAGGGATACATAAACTATTTATCGGGCCATAGCCTGTTCCGTTTATAGCTAGATAATCTCGGATATCCGGTGGTTTTTCGGTACAAAAATAAACACACGTTGAACTGTTATACGTGGGAGATGAGACCTGTACCAGGTTTTCTGCGGACGGCCCGTCGGTAGCAACAATCACAGTATTGGCATTAATTTGATCGCCGGAAGATGTGACAATAGCGTTCTTTGTTACGCTTGTAACCTGCGTGTTCAATAGAATGGATTTTTCAGGTAGTGATTCGGCCATTTGTGAGGGAATAGCCTGAATTCCGTTCTCGGGAAGTGTGGTTTCACCTGATGACATCATTGAGAATATGAATTCAAACATTACACTTGATGTGACCAGCTCGGTATCCCCAAAGACCCCTCCCAATAATGGTTTAAAAAAAGTAGATATGATTTGTTCCGAAAATCCTAGGTTTTTCAGATATTGGATGGTCTGTATATCCTGACCATTGAAAATATTATTTAACGACTTATTTTTGAGTGCGCTCCTGAGGAATCCAACTTTTAGCTTATCCTTTACAGATCCTATCGGCGCACGGATAGTGTCGAACAAATCTAACGGCTTACGCCAGGGATCACCGATTTTGTGGAATTTATTATTGATGCGTACTAGGCTACCTGGATAGAATGTGTGTAGGTTGAGTGATTCATAATTAAGTTCGCGCTTGGTGGCAGGATAGGCTGTAAATAAGACTTGGAATCCTCTGTCTAGTAAATACCCATTTACGTAGTCTGTTCTTAATCGGCCTCCGAGAGAATCGGATTTATCTACAAGCAAAAATGACGTGTTTGCATTATGTAACTCTCGCGCACATGAAAGCCCTGCTAATCCTGCTCCTACTATGATGACGTCATAGTTCATTGTCTTTTGACTTTCCTAGATAATGACTTAACGCTTCTTCAATATATGGATATCTGTATGTGTATCCGCTTTGTGATAATTTAGTGGAATCTACTCTGGTGCTCGCTAGGATAGTCTCTCTACCCATTTGCCCGAACAACATTTTTATAACGAAAGCTGGTACTGCGGCAACTGTCGGCCTTTTCAAGATTGAGCCAAGTCGTTTTGTGAATTCTTTATTCGTTATGGGTTTATTAGAAGCAATGTTTATAGGTCCTTCTACGGTGGCATTTTGCATCAAATGATGGATCGCACAGATAGCGTCATCCAGGCTAATCCAACTCATGTATTGTTTCCCGTGTCCAATCCTGCCGCCAAACCCTAATTTGAAAGGCATCAGCAATTTTTGCAGTGCTCCTCCCATTGGGCTTATCACTACCCCAAAGCGCAAATGTACCACCCTGATCCCTTGGTCAGTTGCTGGTTCCGTAGACCCTTCCCATTTTTCAACTACTTGAGCAAGAAATCCTGTGCCATGTGGAGATTGTTCATCTAGTAAATCGTCACCGGCATCTCCGTAATACCCAGTGGCTGACGCGCACAAAAAAGCTTTTGGAGGGGATCTTAAATTTGATATCGAGTTAGCAAGAAATTTAGTGCCAGTAACCCTACTGTTCAAGATTTCTGCTTTTTTCCTAGGAGTCCATCTGTGTTCTCCTACATTCTCTCCTGCCAAGTGCACAACGTAGTCAAATCCCTCTAGGGATTCAATATCTATAATATTATTTAAAGGGTCCCAAAAAATGGTGTCTTTATCGCTTGAGTTGTTGTTACGTACTAATCTGACTACTTTATGTCCACCAGTAGATAGATATGCGCTTAAAGCGCGGCCAATTAAACCTGTAGATCCGGAAATTAATATTTTGCTAACATTGTTTGATCGATATTTGTTATGAGCTTGTAAATCCGAACGAAGTACGCTGTGCCTGTAGGTGAACATTTTTTGAAGTAGTTTCTTCACAATTGGACCACCTAACACATTGCCGATTATCCCACCACGCATAGAAAATTCTATTTCATCTTGTAATATGCATGTTTCTTTATCCTGTGGCTCTACCCGATGGATATGTTTCCAATAGGCAAATGGGCCTTTAATTAGAATGTCGGCGAATTGGCGATCCTGGATAAAATCAGTATGATTTAAATACCATTTAGCTGATAATGGTCCAAGTTTAGTTCTGATTGTGATGTTTCCGTTATCCTTTATGGTTCCTGTCTGCTCTATAGTTTCGGCTGTCTGCCAAGGTGGGTTTAACCTCTCAAAAGCTCCTTCCCTGCAATGCCAATCAAAAACTTCGGTCGCCGGGTGGTCTAATAGTGATCGCTTAACGTAGGTTATAGTCTTCATTTATTGGTCCTTGTTAACAAGGATCCAAGCCCGCCATCTACTCCGATCACCTGGCCTGTCACCCATGTATTGAGTCTGTCTAATAGCCAGGTGATTGCCGAGACTACCTCGGATGGTTGTCCTATTCTAGAAATTGGGTGCATAGACTCAGATGAGCGTAATGTGCTTTCATGTTCTGTGATTGCAGTAGTCATGGGAGTATCGATTAGCCCTGGTGCTACGCAATTGACACGTATGCCCCGATTTGAGTAGGTCGCAGCAGCAGATAATGTTAGTCCTATCACGCCTGCCTTAGTAGCGCTAATAGCATCATGGTATGGCATACCTATTCTACCGCAAGCAGCCGCGATTAATACGATAGAACCACCTTTTTTCATCATAACTTTAGACGCTCCTTTCACAGTACCCATAGCGCTGGTAAGGTTAGTATCTACTAAATCCTTCCACTGTTCAGATGATATGGTGTGGGATGGTTTCAGGAGAGATGTTCCTATACAGTTTACAGTCCCATCTAGGGTGCCTAAGACTTCTTCGGCAGTGGTATATGCTTTACTAATAGATTCAATATCCATTGACTCGATTATGATGGTTTTAGAATCGAGTTCCATTCCGAGTTCTTGCAGGGTTTTAGAATCTCGTCCAGCCAAGACGACTCGTTCACCTTTATGGCTTAAAGTCCTCGCCAGTGTGGATCCTATTCCGCCGCTAGCACCCAATATTAATGTGCCGCCTGTGTTGTTCATAAACCCTCTTGTTGTTGTGTATCTGCTTGAGTATGCTCTCGGATGTATCGCCCGATGTTATTTATCATGCCAGCGAACACTATATTGTGAAGTGGATATAATGCGTACCAGTACAACAATCCTCCTACTCCTACTGGATCAAATATTGCGGTTTGGGTCAAAATGGTCTGGTTACCTTTCTCACTGATTTGGAATTCTAACCATGCTCGTCCCGGCACTTTCATCTCAGCAATTAGTAATAGGCGTTCAAACGGTTCGTATGCTTCTACTCTCCACCAATCTATAGTGTCACCGACATTAATGAATTCAGGATGCTTGCGACCTCTACGAATCCCGACACCTCCAACTAATAAGTCTAAAAACCCCCGTATCTGCCATAACCAATTACCGTAGTACCACCCTTGACGACCGCCAATACACTGTATTGGCGTGAAGGCTTCTTGCCGACATGCAGGTACACTTATGCTTCGCATATCAAGAAGTCTCGGCCCAAACCTCACTCCTCCCCAATGTTTGATCGGTCCTGAAGAGGATTGTGCGTCAGACCACCTTGTTTCGGCGAAGTCTTTATCTTCATCTGATAGGGCTTTACTGATGGCGTCAGTAACGCCGCTTGGTCTAACGTGGAAATAATTTAGGGCCGTGGTGTTATTTACTATACTGGGATATCGCATACTATCGATTAGTTTGCGCCCTATTCGCGCGTAAACGGGAGTAACGAGCCCTAGCCAGAGGCTTGACAGCCTGGGGGTTAGGACAGGTACTGCCATCATGAGACGTTTTAGTCCTCGTTGTCTTGCGTACTCTTGCATGATTTGTCCGTACGACATTATTTCTGCGCCCCCAATTTCTACGATGATATCTTCATAATTTGGTAATTTGATGCTTTCTATAAGATATTGAAGCACGTCATCTATAGATATTGGCTGTGAGGGGGTTGAGACCCACCTAGGCGTTATCATTACTGGTAACCGCTCGACAAGGCTTCGTACTAATTCAAAAGACAAGCTGCCTGAGCCGATGATTACAGAAGCTCTGAGTTCAATCACAGGTACTTCTGATTCTCTTAATATGGCCCCTACTTCTTGCCTGCTGAGCAGGTGCGGAGATAGCTTCTTGCTTGACTCGCCGAGGCCTCCTAAATAAATTATGCGTCTGACCCCAGCAGATTTCGCGGCACTGGCAAAATTACTCGCACATTCTTTTTCTAGATCCATGAAGGACTTAGCGGATCCCATGGAATGGACTAGATAAAATGCTGTATGAACGCCCTTCATAGCACGTGAGATTGATTCAGCATTTAGCATATCGCCCGCTATAATCTCAGTATTTTCAGAAACTTTTGATTCAAGGGATTCTGAGTTCCTTGCAAAACATCGGACGCTGTATCCAAGATCCTCAAGGATAGGTACTAATCTGCCGCCTATATATCCCGTAGCCCCGGTTACTAATACCTGGTCATTCTTATTTAACGTGTTAGTGGGCATTATGAAATCCAAGTTAACTCCTTAACGGAGTAGGGATACGACACTGGTTGTTCCTTATGAGTTGACACATTACACAAGGGGGCATGCACGTGTGTAGATGTCTCCATATTATAGTATCTCAGTTTGAATTCTATGATTAGTCTGTTTAATACAGCCATTATGTGTTCTGATAAACATTTCGATAGATTGTTAACCATTAATTGGTTTTCCTTTCAAGGTCGTACTTTAATTTCGCGTGCTTATAAGCCGACAAGCTTCTGACTCGGGATGTTTTATAGTCGATGATTGGGCTTGGATAATCTACTCCCAAAGTAATTTGCGCTTTTCGTAATATATTTGTTGGTGCTAACCATGGGGTGTGAATCCAAGGTTCATGCAATCTAGATAATTCGGGTAACCATTCCTTTATAAATGATCCATTAGGGTCTGTTTTCTGAGATTGAGTCAGGGGATTAAATATCCTGAAATAGGGCGCTGAGTCTGTACCACATCCGGCTACCCATTGCCATCCTAAAATATTGCTTGCCTCGTTGGCATCAATCAATAAGTATGAGAACCACTCAGCCCCTTTCTGCCACGGTATAAGTAAATTCTTGACTAGAAAGGATGCTACTACCATGCGGAGTCTGTTATTCATCCATCCGGTACTTTTAAGTTGTCTCATTGCTGCGTCAACTATTGGGTAACCGGTTTCTCCTGATTTCCAAGCATTTAAGTGATGTTCATTATCGTCCCACATAAAATGATCCAGAACCGATTTGACTGGTTTATTCTTAGATTCAGGATAATGAGTAATCATGTAGTTAGCGAACTCTCTCCAACCTAGTTCTCCAATGAATTTATTTTCATATGACGTTTCCCAGGAATCCACGTTACGCCTTAGTTGATTTATTTCTTCAAAGATCTGTGACGGCCCTATTTCTCCGAAGCTCAAATGAGGCGATAGCATCGATGTTCCGGTAATATCTGACCGGTCTCTATTTTCTGAGTAGCATTCGTATGAAGTTAACAGAAATTTGTTAAGTTTTTTTTGTGATGATACTTCTCCTGGAACCCATATTTGTTTTGGGTATGAAGCTCCTTTAAATCCTAGACTTTTATTCAGTTCTTCAGGTTGTATTGTGTTAGGCCATAACAGTGGGCTTGGAAAGTGTTTGGGTTTGACTGGCAGAGCCATTAAGTTTTCTGTTGGTTGCATTAAACAATGCTTCCAGAATGCGCTGAATTTTTTATATGGGGCATTATTAGATTTATAAATAGATCTTGGATTAAATAAATAGTTGGAGTTGAAGGATTTCCAGAAAATATTGTCTTGTTCCAGTGCTTGTTTCACCAATCTCTGAGTTTGTATTTCGGATGGTTCATACCTCTCGTTGAAATATATTTGGTCGGCATTTGTTTCCGAGGCTAGATTGCTCAGTTCCGTATGAGGGGAACCCTTCCTGATAATTAGACTAGAGCCATTATTCTGCAAGGAATCTGACAACTGCCGCAAAGAACGACTCAGCCACCATATAGAATGAGGACCATTAAAAGTGCAATCACGTGACTTGTCGTCCCATATAAAAACGGGAATAACTGGCTTTTGGGAGGATAGAGCTGCGCTTAGAGCTAGGTTTCCATCCAAGCGCAGATCATTCCTAAACCATAATATTATGGGTTGTGATTGCATTTAGCATATCTCCGGTATCGAACGACGATATCTCATGCTAATGGGCTAACCATTCTAGGAGTTGGATAATTAGAAACATTTAGTTGATGATCCATATCAATATTGGAGTTAAACGCTCTTCGTGTCCTCATCCATGATGATGTTGAGTCCTTATATACAATAATGGGAATAGTTGTGGCCTCAAGCAATTTTCGAAGGGTGTATCCTTTTATACGATCTATCAATCCGGGGTTAACCAAGGTTTGGGGTATCATAATAAGGTCTGCTTTTTCTTTTTCAGCCCATTCTGCCAGATGTTTGAAACCGTGCTCGGTCGCCAAGATTACACCGGCACAAAGCTCATCCTTATTAAAATCTTCAAGCTGGTCAATGAGGTATTGTCGCCCCATTAGACCTAAGTCCTGGGTGTATAGGACTTTAGTGGACGTTTTTTCCACTTCTCCTGATGGATATGGATTTACCAAATAAGATGCTGCTGACATGTCATACAACATAACGTAGGCGTCATTTTCCGAAGCGAACGAACTTATATCTTTACGCATAGAGTTGATTTGTTCGTTTTGATTATCGTCAGTGACCATCATTATCCGGCTAATAGGAAAAGGTATTTCCTCCGATAGCTGCATCAATGGTAGAGAAGCGGTAGGGCCGTTTTGTTTCCTAACGCGTTCTAGATAATTTATCGCAGCATCGATTATACGCAGATCATTTGAGACAAACCCTCGGAATTCTTTGCCTTCGGTAGAGATACCTCCTTGTCCAAAGAGTTCAGGACTGGATGTCTCCCATCCTATAAATATAATGGGGTCAGGGGATGCTGATATGAGGTACCACTGGTTTTCAAACGCTAACAAATCTGTGGGTAGTGATACCCATTGTTCTGCAGGAACGTTGTTTTGATCGATTACGTCGCCTTGACCAAACCCTACTACCGGAATTCCCAAGGTACTCATGTATGTGTATCTTTCAGTCTCATTAAGGAATTTGTCGACTGTTTGAAAGCCAACATATAGAGTTGATTGCGAATCAGGTGCCTTAGTTATTTCATTTTCTATTTCGCGTGTTATTTGAAGCATCTCTTGGCTGGAATAGAGAGACTTGAAACCCTCTAGCGGCGTCCCCCCCGCTCGTAACTCTTTATCCATTCGATCAATAAACGCATCGACTCCAGAAGGGTCTAAAATTGTTTTATCGGAGTCAAGGATTGTCCATTTCATTGTTTTACTCCTAACTAATTATTGTAATTAAAACCGATGTTGTTTCTTGTGTTTAAGGGCAAATTTAAGCAATGCCATAGTTGGTTTCCATTGGATATTCGTTGATTTAAACATTTTGTTTAACAATCCAGGTCTAGCTTGTTTCCCGACTACCATTACGGGTCTGTTTTTGTTAAGGATCCTGATAGTTAATCCGGTATTTCTGAAGATCTCTCCAATTGCATTAAGATTATTCGCCTCTTGGGGTAGTTTCCTACCCCAATTGGTCAAAACCTTGTCTACTAATGACAGCTCTAAATTTATGACGTCTCCTGTCCCATTTATATTGCTAGATACTTCGTCTATGATGACGTGCAAGCTGCCAGTTACATTTAAACGTTGGTTTTTGACTTCGGTCACGATTTTTACGATTCCCAAGTGCGTAGTCGTACACTTCCGTTTAAATTCCAACGTGCTTGAGGAGCATCTTCACCGGTAGACTTCGGTACCATGACCTCCATATCTGCAAATGTATATTCGATAGTAGTTCCCCTACGATTCAGAAACTCGTAAAGAGATTCAGCTAATTGCGTCCATGTGCCAATTTCTAGATTATTATTGTCTGTCATTTCTTTCTCCTTATCGTTGACCGATTCTTGAATTTGTTCTTCGTGTAATAAACTCATGATAGATTTATCCTTCCCAAGATTTCAGTTTCCGCTAACCTCAGGCTCGGGTTGTTTACTCTTTGATTGGAGGAGCGGGTAATTACAATGGGTAATCTCGCATCCTTGGACCGTAATACGTGTAACAGGTCTAAATTTGGATCACCGACTGTTCTGGCAGAAATTGTGAAGTTCCCCCATTTATTTATAAGGTCATTCACGGATCTACTAGTCCTGACGATGAATTTGCTTATCTTATTTATATCCATGTAATTACCGCTCCTATGAATTATTTGCTATGCAGTCATTACCGCATACGATTTGGGTCAGGTTAATGTAGTTACTGCTATAACTCCCGAGACTGCTACAAGTAGATAGATCACTCTGGATAGAAGATTCACTTCTCCAAATGACTTGCCGCCTGCAATGAGAGCCACCAGGTCAAATTTGAACAAGCCTACTAATCCCCAGTTAAGGGCTCCTACCGCGGCTAGAATAATTGCTATGTTTTGCACCATTGTCATAATTATGTCCTTTCGTATATGTAGATTAAGTTATACAACTTACTTAAGTTAATGGGTATGATCTGGGTGTTTTTATGTATTCTCCTTCCACTGCTTCCAGTCTTGTCACATTTTATAGAACTTGTTCGACATAAATTATTGTGAATGTTGACATTGTTCTACGCTATGTGTATTATTCTAGACATTACGAACCGTATTTGTCAACTATCTTTTACAAATTAATATTTATGCAGTAGTTGTTAGACAAAAAACCACAGAATAGATACGGGTTCGTAAAATATGGATTTAGGACAAGTCCAAAATAGAGTTAGCGGGTGAAACTAAACTATATAGGCCTGCTGAAGAGAGGTGAGAAGTGTTTTGGTTTAAATCGTGTCAAAAATGTGAAGGAGATCTTTACGAGAGCAGGGATAGTTTTGGTCCATTTGTAACTTGTATTCAATGTGGGCGTTATTTTGCTGGGACAGTAACTGCGCCTGAAGAAATAGACGAAAATGTCTTCATTCCTGAGCAGGTTCGTCGCCGGAAGCCTCGTCGAAAAGCGGCATGAGGTTTTGGTAAAGAGGGTAATTTGTATGAGTTGCCCTCTTCGTATCCTCAACAGGTAGGCTGTATTAGTCTGAAAGGAGCTGGCCAAGAGGTACTTCTAATGCCTCAGCCAGTTTTAGAACTACTCCGATGGTTAAGTTCTGTTTACCATTCTCCACGGCACTTATGTATGTTCTGTCCAATGAAGATGCCTGGGCTAATTGTTCTTGGTTCCAGCTTCGGCCTTTTCTCAGGTCCTGCACTCGGGAGCCCATGACGACTAAGTATTCATTTAGGCTTAATGGATCTTTAGATAGTCCACCAAGCCGACGAGCCTCTTGGATTGCGCTGTATGCGTCGCTGGCAAATCCGTCTGGCCCGATTCCTTCAACTTCCCTGATATCCTTGGCTCCATGTCCTCCCAGTAGAATCCTGGGTGCGTCGGGTAGCCTTCTTAATTGCGTTATTATTTGCTCCGCCGTCTGAAGGTCTTCTTTCATTGAAACAGATAAGGCAACTAGTTCGGGATGCCCCTGGCGAACAAACTCTATTAAGTCGTGAGTTGGAGTGTCTGCTCCTAAAAATTCCACATCCCATCCATCTACCATTAACAGGTCCGCGATCATTCGGGACCCCACATAATGAAAATTACCCTCTACGCAGGTGACAACTGCTTTTATTCCCCATTTTGTTGTAGCGTGGTAGCGTTGTCTCATTTGGTCCATAATGTCTAACATCATCTACATAGCGAGATATTCTTGCGCTATGTTGATTTCACCTGCGTGCCACATTTCTCCAATGCGAATCTGGCATTTTCCAACGATTGAAACGAGTATGCTGACTGGGCTCAGTCCTTGTCGTATAGCGTCCTCTATTACAGATATTGTTGTTGCGGGATCTCTGCGTATTAGAGCGTCTAGGTAACGATCGCTCAGCTTAGTTGTTACTAAGTCTTCTGTGGTCATATACGAATCTCTCCAGTGCTCTAGTCAGCTATATTTGATGAGTTTAATCAGCTTATATGTTATTCATATATTACACCCATATTTTGTAAACGCAATACTATCAGCCCTATTTTGTGCTTGTTATACGTTATATAGGACAATAAGTGGATAAGATTCATGTCGAATATATTCGAAATATTAAGAAGATTGTATAGTTGTATAGCTTAATATCATTGCTATTCAAGTTTGTCTGAATGATCTAGAGTTGTTGGAGGGGGTTCAATGGTTATTGAGGGCGAAGATTCTATAAGATATACTACGTCCGCTCTCATTTAATTCAGAAAACGGAGGATGGATGGATCTAGGTTTGACTGAAATACAGCAAATGCTGAAGAATAGTGCCAGAGAATTCTTGAGCCAGGAGTGCCCGCTTACATTGGTCAGGGAATTAGAAGAGAATAATGAAGGTAATTCTGAAGCTTTGTGGAAACAAGTCGTAAGTCTTGGATGGACTGGTCTGGTGTTTCCTGAAGAATTTGGGGGTACAGGAGCTAACTTTTCAGATCTTGCAGTGCTTTTGGAAGAGATGGGTAGAAGTTTACTGCCGACACCGTTCTTTTCGACAGTTGTGTTGGGCGGACTGACAGTCCTTGACGCAGGATCTGACCTGCAGAAGCAAGAGATTATTCCGAAAATATGCGACGGGAGTCATATATTAACTCTTGCTATGCTTGAGATGGAAGGGTCTTATCAATCTTGGGGAGTCCATATGACGGCTTCTCTTTCTGGATCTAACTACGTATTAAACGGAACTAAGCTATTTGTTCCGGATGCAGATGTGGCTCATTCTGTTCTCGTAGTCGCACGCACAGCAGAATCCGATGATACAAATTACGGAATAACGATATTTGTTGTGCCTATGGATAGTGAGGGTATAACCGTCAGTTTGTTAAGCAGTATAGGCGGGGAACGACAGTGTGAAATAGATTTCAATGACGTCACAATTCCCAATAGTAATGTTATTGGAGGGATAGACTCAGGTTGGCCCGTAGTGGAGAAAATGCTGCAACGTGCGGTTGCCGCTAATTGCATAGAGATGCTTGGTGGTGCCGAAGCTGTATTAGATATGACTGTTGAATATGCGAAACAAAGGACACAATTCGGTCGGCCAATAGGGAGTTTTCAAGCTATACAACATCACTGCGCTAACATGGCATCAGATGTGGAAGGCAGTCGGCATATGGCTTACCAAGCTGCTTGGCGTATATCAGAGAACCTGCAATGCGCTAGAGAAGTATCTATGGCAAAGGTCTGGGTAACTGGTGCTTACAGCAGGATTTGTTCTACGGCTCATCAGTGTCATGGGGCTATAGGTTTTACAAAGGAGCATAATTTACAACTTTATACACGTCGGGCGAAAGTGCAGCAGCTCATGTATGGTGATGTTCACGACCATAAGGCAACTGTGTTAGAGCATATTGACGATTAGTATGACAAATCTTATATGTTTATACGGAGGTAGCTATGGCTACAAATCAATCAGTATTTTCAGATATAGCGAGGGATCCTTTACATACGGCACCGATCTATCGAGATGAACAAGTTATCGTTCTTCGAGATATAAACCCGAAGGCCCCTGTCCACTTGTTGATTATCCCAATCATGCCTCTTACCTCTCTGGCGCAAATTGGTCCAAACCAAGAAGCTCTGATTGGCCACATGTTTGTGGTTGCTGAGGAAATGGCTAGGCGTGAAGGAGTTACGGGCACTGGATTCAGGCTGGTTATTAATCAGGGTAGTGATTCTGGTCAAGAGATAAATCATATGCATATGCATTTATTGGGTGGTAGAACTCTGGGCGATATGGGTTAATTTTGCACGGCATTATTAGCGTGATTAGGGACCGAGTATCCAGATTGCCGGTTGGTCTGCAGTCACACATAAACAGAGTTGAAGAAATAGCAGTGCAATTGAGTGATAGTAATGGCGTAGACCCTGAGCTAGGACGCCTAGGGGCCCTTTGCCACGATGTTGCACGAGCTATGCCGGATATTGAATTGCTTAGTAGAGCATCTGATATGAACTTGCAGATCTGCAATGTTGAAAGAAACATTCCCATGTTGTTGCATGGTCCTGTTGGATCGGAGATTGTTAGGACTGAAGATGGGGTAGATGATGAATCTATTCTCAATGCGGTATATTGGCATACTACTGGAAGCGATAGCTTAGATGAAATAGGTAAGATAGTTTTCTTAGCTGACAAGCTTGATCCTGAGAAGAATAAAAAATACCCATATCAGAAGTATTTACATGATTTAGCAGATTCCAATTTGGACCTGGCTATGTTTGAGTTTCTTAGAAGAGAAGTCGATAATTTGATGCAAGGTAATAATGAGGTTCACCCGCGAATGTTGGAATCGAGGGATTACTATTCGCAACTAGTTCAAGGATAGATAATGTTTTAGGTGGGTAATTTGTGCCTGCGACATTATCAGTCGTTATCAGTCGTACGGAGTTGTGATATGAAATTTGGATTAAATCTTGGCGGTGGAAATCTTCCGCATGAATCTAGAGAAGAATCACTTAACGGGAGATTGGAAAAATCTCGTTTGGCTAAAAAATATGGCTATAGTTCAATATGGTCTGGAGCGGGATATCTGAACAATGATTTCCATCCGATGCTATTACTGTCCAGGGTAGCTGCTGAAGCCCCTGGTTTGGAATTAGGCATGGTGGGACTTCTACCCTTGTATCATCCTGTCGAGGTAGCTGAACAGATAGCTACGCTAGATGTAATATGTGGCGGAAGATTTATTTTGGCACCGGCTCTTGGGTGGCGTGATTATCAATTTGATGGGTTTGGAATCCCAAAGAGCCAACGGCTATCCCGATTCAGGGAAGTTCTTAGGGTAATGAAGCTTTTATGGACCGAGGAACGAGTTACTTTTGAAGGAGATCACTTCAAAATGCTTGATATACCGGGTGCTGGAAAGCCTCTACAGAAACCATATCCACCCATATACATAGCTGCGAATCAGGACCGTGGAGTTGTTAGAGCTGCGAGACAAGGAGATGGTTGGCTAGTTAGTTCGAGATCTACTATTACTACCATTTCTTCTCAAGTTCAATTATATAGCGAAGCTGTAGAAGAATATTCTAAAAAGCCCTATATTTCTGCATGGAGAGAAATGTTTATCGCTGAGACTAAGGAAAAAGCCATAGATATTGCTAGGCCGCATGTTGAATGGCTGTACAAAGATAGAGCGGCTTCTGGGCATAGCAACGAATTACCTTCAGCTGATCGCATAGATGTTGAGTTTGATCAAGTTTTAAGAGATCGGTTTATTATTGGAAGTCCCGATGATTGCATTAGAGAAATCTATCGATATCAGGATCTTGGAATACAAGAATTAATATTACGGTGCCAGTGGCCTGGCATGTCTAATGAGGAATCACTGCATGCAGTAAGTATGTTTGGTCGAGAAGTCCTTCCAGAATTTTCCAGGAAGGATTGAGATATGTTTGTAATGATGTATAAGATGGACATTGGTCTGAGTTTTTGAATCTGTGTATTAAACCAATGTCCATCTGACTAGTTTTATCGGGCGTGATATTCAGGTGGTCTTTTTTCTACGAATGATTTACTAGCTTCTTGGAAATCCTCTGATAGATGTAGTTTAAGTGGTTGGTTATACATTTGCGCATCTGCGACAGAATGTAGCCATGATCTTCTAGTTATTCTAACGCCGGCTCTAGACGCTAATGGGGGAGTTTTTAGGACTTTTTCAGCTAATTCTTCGGCTGCTTCTAAGTGTTTGCCTGTGGGAACTAGGCGGTTAATGAGTCCCAATCTATACAGTTCACCAGCACTGATAGGTTCACCAGTTATAAGCATTTCCGTAGCGATTTTTGAGGGCATAAATGCTGAGACCTTTGCCCAGACGCCTCCGCCAGGTACTCCCCTCTTGGTCTCTGTAATTCCAAATAAAGTCTCTTCAGAAGCTACTATTAAGTCACATTCGGCTGCCATAGACATACCAGCTCCTAATGCATATCCGTGAACAGCTGCAATTACAGGTTTCCAGTTTATAGAACGGCCAAGACGATGGTCTGGGCTATTTCCTCGAGCGCGTCGTGCTCGAGACTGAGGCGTCATATTGACGAATCGTTGTTTTATATCAGCGCCTGCGCAGAAGCATCGGCCAGTCCCGTAAAGGATACAGACCCAAGCGTCTTCGTCTATATCAAATTCTAACAGTGCTTCTTCCATATCATCTTCAAACTGGTCTGTCACTGAATTCAATGCGTCAGGTCGGTTTATCATTATGTATCCGATTCTTCCTTTTCTATCATACGTAAGTGTTTCGTATTCCGTCACGATTATCTCCTTATTTGCAATTGATTAGAACACTAGTGCTAATTTGTTCTCAAAAACTATTGACAGTAATAGAACACACGTTCTAAAATAAGATCATACGTTCTGTAGAGCAAATAGTCGAGGTGTTCTAAATGGTCAGTATGATTATAGCTAAGCCTGAACTGGATTCAATACCAGAGTTTTATCATTATGAAGATACGGGTTGTGAAGTTTCGTCATCATGTTTAAAATGCCCGCTTCCTCAATGTAAATATGACGATCCTACTTGGTATCAGAAGAATCGTAGAATAGCTAAGGACTTAAAAATATTATCTGCAATGAAAAATGAAAATCTTACTGTTGAGCAAGCAGCAGATAGATTTTCAGTGACTGTGAGGACTATATTTCGTATTATGCGCAGATGTCGTGAAGATTCTGAAGTAAATATTTCGCAGGATGAAATACAGCTATTTGCTGCTTAGCCTCTAGGCAGATCAAGTCCACGTCCAGCAATGATATTACGTTGGACTTCGGATGTTCCACCAGCAAGCTTGTGAGAAAAGCTTATCATCCAATGTTCTTGTATTCTTCCACGCAGTGGTGCCCATTTATCATTTCGTCCAATTGATCCATATGGGCCAAGTATTTTTAAAGCGGATTCGGTTACTCTTTGTAGGGTTTCACTGCCAAAAACTTTACTTATCGAAGCTTCTTTGTTTGGTACTAAGTCTTCTCCCTGTAGGTAAGCCACGTTATAGGCCATCAATCTAGCAGCTTCGCATTCCACATACCGATCAGCTAGTAAGTCCTGAACCCAAGGTATGTCTAACATTATCTGGCCGTTCATCTTCGTTTCCCTGGTATAATCGCGTATTTCATCTAGCAATCTACGTGCCATAGCAGAGTAATCTATTCCGGATCGCTCAAAATCTAATAAAGTAACTGCGACGTACCACCCTTTATTTTCCTCACCAACTATATTACTTCTTGGAACTCTGACGTTGTCGAATATAACCTGATTGAATTCATGTCCTCCGGCCATATTTACTATTGGACGAACTTCTATACCAGGAGTCTTCATGTCAACTAATAAGAAACTTATGCCTCTGTGTTTAGGTGCGTCTGGATCTGTTCTTGCCAGGCAAAATATCCAGTCTGCCCTATGTCCTAATGTGGTCCATATTTTAGTTCCGTTTAAGACATACTCATCGTCGTCAAGTATGGCTTTTGTAGCTAATGATGCTAAATCCGAACCGGATTCAGGTTCGCTGTATCCTTGGCACCATTGAATTTCACCTCGAGATATAGGTGGTAAATGAACCTTCTTCTGTTCCTCTGTGCCGTGGATCATCAATGTTGGACCTAACATGCGCACACCGAATATATCTCTACCTGGGGCACGCATGTACGCTAGTTCTTCATTGTAAATGGCTGATTTGATTGGAGATGCTGACTGTCCGCCGTATTCTTCTGGCCAGTGCATGGTTAACCAGCCCTTCTCAGCTAGTTTCCCTCTCAAGGACATAGTGAAATCCCAGTCCCATTCTTCTGGCCATCGTCCCCCACCCTCCCAATTCTCAGGGAGTTGAGATTCTACAAAGTTACGAAGTTCTCGACGAAATAGATCGTCTTCCGGACTAAACTGAAAGTCCAAAGGTGTTTACCTCTTTTTATGATTGAAAATAATGACTAGTATTTTCTAGTTTATTTATGTGTGGGCCCGTTTTAATTACCTGTAGCTATACATGTTACGGCTCTAAGAACACCGTCTACATTATGGATTTTCTCTGTTACAAGACTGCCTATCTCTATCATGTCTTTGGCATGGAAAATTGCTATGATGTCGTAAGGTCCGGTCACAACATCAACGATGTCGATTCCATTAAATCCTCTGAGGGTGTCTACTACTGTTAGTGTTTGACCTACAGATGTTTCAACCAGAATATATGCTTTTATGGGCATTTTTACTCCTTAGCGTCTGTTGCTAATAGTCTGAGATGTCTATTGTTTGATATTGTTTTATGGGTGGCCACCAAGCTGAGTTAATTTTACTTTTGCCCAATATCACTGTCAATTTTGAGCTAACACTGCGATGTTTTGGTTATAATGAGATGCAAATAGATTATTGATGTATATCTTATGACACCACTTACTTTACTGAATAAAGGGATGCAAGAATTAGGCGTTTCCCTGACGAATTCTCAGGAAGAAGCATTTCAGATTTATTACAATGAACTGTGTTCTTGGAATGAGCGTATAAATCTAACTTCCATAATAGATTATTTTGAAGTTCAGGTGAAACACTTTTTAGATTCACTAACCGTGTTACTAGCTATTGATGCCAGGGAAATAGAATACGCCAAGGTAATAGATGTGGGAACGGGTGCAGGATTCCCTGCAATACCTCTAAAGATTATGTTTTCTGATCTAGATGTTTCTTTAATTGATTCAATCGGAAAAAAAACTACATTCTTGAATCATTTGCTCTCTCGGTTGAATCTTTCTGATGTTAAAGTATTTACAGATCGTGCAGAAAAGCTGGCACATGATAATAATATGAGAGAACGATTCGATTTTGTTCTGGCACGTGCTGTGGCCAGAATGCCCGTTCTTTTGGAATACACCCTGCCATTCTGTATGGTAGGAGGGAAAGTAGTCGCGTGGAAACATGGAGGTATAGACGAAGAACTCTCAGAATCCGCCAACGCCTGTCGCTTACTGGGTGGTTCTGAGTGTACTGTTTGTGATGTTAATCTTACTGGGCTTCAAGACAATAGGATTTTGGTGATAGTAGAAAAAACCAGTTCAAGCCCTATTGGCTACCCTAGGAAGGCCGGTTTGGCAAAGAAGTCCCCTATCTAGCAAATTAAATTAGATACATTACGCATATGTTGATCGCTTAGTATTACGACAGTATTATTGCTTAAGCTATTCCACATGGATTCATGATAGATATTTGTAGGAGCCTGATTTATGTCTGTAATGGTAACTGGTGGCACAGGATTTATTGGGAATCGAATTATTAGGAAGCTTCTGGAAAAAGGTGAAGAAGTTGTTTGTTTTGACCTTGCGCCGCCAAGAGAAAACCTTCAACCGTTCTTAGACCGAATAAAGATATATCGTGGTGACGTGACTCAGATACCTCACCTTTTAGAAGCTATAAACTTTTACGATGTAGAACGGATCATACATATGGCTGCTCTCCTCCCGCCAGATACCGAAGATCGCCCGCATTTTGGCATGCAAGTCAATATACAGGGAACTAATAATGTCTTCGAAGTCGGGCGTTGGACTAAGGTGAATAGGATTGTCTACGCAAGTTCCATTGCTGTTTACGGCGTTCAAGAAACGTTTGGTGACAGATTGATTAATGAAGATGATTTATCAGCGCCAATAAATATGTATGGAATGACTAAGGCAGCAAATGACTTTGCTGCGGCTAAATATAGAAGTAATTTTGACATGGATATACGCGGCGTAAGAATATGTACAGTTTTTGGGCACGGTAGAGTAACTGGTATGACAGGAATGATAGGTGGATTACTAATGTCGTTACCGGCTATTGGAAAGCCTGTTGAAATGGACTTTGATCCGGAAGAACCTTCCCCAATGATACATGCAGAGGACGCGGCTGAGATATTTGTTCAAGTCGCTTTAGCTGATAATTTAAATCATCCTGTATACATAAGTGGTGGGCATTTAGCTACTATACGGGATATGGCAGACTTGGTGAAAAGCATTATACCGGAAGCTCAGATAACTATGGGAAATCGTCCTGTGCCACATGTATATAAAGTTGATCACAGCCGTATGTTAGCGGACATCGGATATGAAATGCCACCTTTACGGACAAGAGTACTAGAGCATATCAATGATGCCCGTATTGAGGCTGGTATGAAACCTATTCAAGATTGATTCTGATACTTTTAGTAGTATAGTCAGATACATGCCCTAAAAGATTCTTAGGGAGGTTCAGATGAGTGTAGCTATAGGATATGTTCCTGGAGCTTTTGGACAAGGTGGCGATAACCCAGATGTCTTAAGGGAATTAGTCGACCTTGGTGATAGATATGAATACGATTCAATCTGGTTAAGTGATCGCATTGCCAGCGATCGTTTTAATCTCGAACCCATCGTAGCTTTGTCGATGATAGCTGCTTATTCTGAACGTATGAAGTTTGGTACGAGCGTGCTAGCTCTGCCTTTGCGTAATCCAGTGATATTGGCTAAACAAATAGCTACCCTGGATTATTTGTCGAAAGGGAGATTCTTCCCTGCAGTTGGCCTTGGTCAAGAAGACCCCATGGAATATGAGGCCTGCGGCGTTCCAAAAGGTGATCGCGGACGACGTACTGATGAAGCTATCCGATTGATGCGTATGTTGTGGGAGGAAGATAGTGTTACGTATGAAGGTGAATTTTTTACCTGCCACGAGGTTAGCATTACTCCTAAGACTTACCTAAAACCCTCTCCACCTGTGTGGATAGGGGGTAGAAGCATGGCCGCCGCTCGTCGTGTTGGCCGAGTTGGAGATGGCTGGCTAGTATCTAGTGCTACTCCAGAAGAGGTCAGTCTTGGCCGCACTGTTGTTTTCGATACTGCGGATAAAGCTAATAGAGAAATTGAAGAAGATCATATCGGAGTGTTACTGGGTTTTTATATTTCTGATAATTATGAGAATGCAGTTAACACATCTCACCAATTTGTCACACGTCATCGTCCTGATGTACCTTTCACGGAATTCACAGCTTTGGGTAGTGTGGAACAAATTGCTGAGATGATTCAAAAATATATCGATGCTGGTGGATTTAAGTTTGCGGTGCGTCCGCTTTGTTCTGGTACAGAGTCTATGGAACAGTTGGAGAGGATGGGAGAAGAGATTCTGCCATTATTTCATAAATGAACCTCCGTGCAATCTAGTACTAAGTCTCAGTCATTACAATCAGCAATAATGAGTTTTTAATTGGTTGATAAATCATTTATACGAAATAATATCGCATATGCTAACGTAGAAAAACTGGAAACCTTATTCCAGGAACAAATCAAGACAGGGTTTCATCCTGGTGCCGCCCTTGCGGTATATTACCAGGGAAGTCTTGTTGTGGACCTATATGGAGGTCTCGCGGATCGAGAATCTGGGAAGCAAGTCTCCTCTGATACCATGTTTATTTTGTATTCCTGTACTAAGCCACTAACGGCTGCATGCATATACATCCTTTGGGAACGGGGTCTTTTACAATGGGATGAACCGGTTGCTACATACTGGCCTGAGTTTGCTAAGAATGGTAAAGACGAGATAACTATAAAACAAGTACTTACTCATCAGGGAGGATTCCCACAAACACCATCTTCACTTACATGGAATAAATGGGAAGATTGGGATTTTGTTACCAGCGTCCTATCCGAGGTGACTCCGCAATATAAAGCGGGTGAAGTAATGGCATATCATCCACGTAATTTTGGCTGGGTGCTTGGAGAAGTGATAAGGCGAGTTGATGGTAGGCCTATCAACCAGTTTATGTCTGAGGAAATCTTTGTTCCATTAGGTATGAAGGATAGCTACTTAGGACTGCCAACTTATCTAGAGGACAGAGTTTCACGAGTACATGCCATGGAGGATTGTGATCGTGCAGGGGCTATCCCTATTTATAACCAACCAGAAGTGCATCGTTCAGTGCAGCCGTCAGGTGGAGGTATATCTACTGCACGAGACATGGCTAAATTTTACTCTGTCATGAATTCAGGTGAGGGAGTAAATCTACTATCGCCTGAAACTATATCTGAAGTAACACGGATTCACGCAGAAGGTACCGATAAGTCTCTTGGTGGCTATCGTCGTAGGGGATTAGGATTAGTGATCGGTGATCCAAGAATGGGTTGTACAGGACAATCTGATGAGAGTAGTTATGGACATGCCGGGGCGGGAACATCCGTGGCTTGGGCAGATCCAGTATCCGAATTGTCATGTGCTTTTATAACTAATGGTTTTAGAGCCGAAAAGACCAATGTTCCACGGCTAAGTGCAATATGCAAAGCTGTACGAAGTTTATCGATAATTTAGATATCCATTCATATTATGTTGTAAATAATGCAGATTGATCATTTAGTCGAAGGTTATGACACTTCTGGCAACACTCCCCGATTTCATATCCGTAAATGCCTGATTTAATTGATCTAGTCTTAGGTGTTGGGATACTAGTTCGTCTAATTTCAATCTGCCTTGTTTGTAAAATTCAATGTATTTAGGCATGTCGGTTCTAAATCTGTTTGAGCCCATAGAGCTGCCTTGTATTTTGCGTTCACGTCTTAGAAAACTTCCCGCATCGATCTCTATTTTTGTACCTTCAGGAATCATACCGATAATCGTGGCGGTGCCAGCGGGTCTCAACATTTCATAACATTGCTCCGCTGTATCTTTTAATCCGATCGCTTCAAATGAATAATCCACTCCGCCATCTGTCATGTCTATCACTTTCTGTACAACATCGCCAGTTGACGCGTCTACGACCTCTGTTGCGCCAAATTGAGTTGCTAAGCTTAATTTACTTTCAACAGTGTCAATAGCAATGATTCTTAATGCACCAGCTAGGACGGCTCCTTGTATACAGTTGAGTCCGACTCCGCCACATCCAACAACTGCCACGGTACTGCCAGGTTCAACCTTTGCTGTATTCATTGCAGCTCCCAAGCCTGTCGTAGCTCCGCATCCGATAAGGGCAAGTCTATCAAACGGTACATCATCATCTACTTTAACCAGTGAATGCTCGTGAACTAGCATCAATTCCGCATACGTTCCCAACTGGGCAAATTGTGTAACGGCCTCACCATGTTGGCTTAATCGGGGTGGTTCATCTGGTCCACGGACAACATCTGTCCGAGTACATAAATGAGGTTGACCTCTTAGGCAGTATTCACAATGTCCGCAGAATACCGAAAGACATAGAATTACTGAATCACCGGGTTTTACATAAGTTACTAAATTGCCGACTGATTCAACTGTCCCTGCTGCTTCATGCCCTAGGACTGCGGGCATTCTGATTCGATACTTTCCCTCAACAAAATGTAAATCACTGTGGCAGACGCCAGTTGCTCGGGTCCTGACTAGGACTTCATTCGGCCCTGGATTATCAATAGAAATTTCTTCTACGTCTAGATGTTTGTTAATTTCTCGTAAAACTGCGGCTCTCATGCGAAACGCCCCCTATCTATAATGTTCGGAGTGTCGATATACAATATATTGGCTAGTCTTCTGATGTTGGTGGTGTAAATTTTGGGAGAACGTCTTGTCCAAACCATTCTAATTGCTCAAGAGTTGCTTTCAACGGCATTCCCATATTTGTTACACCGATGTTTATTTCTTCTAAGCCTGGATATCTATCCTGAACTTCTTGTATCTGTTCTATTATGCGATCCGGTGTTCCGCAAAACCAAGATCCGCTCTTAACGGCATCATCTATTGTGGGTAATTTGGCTAGAGGAGCTTTGACAGGATCTGTTAGGTCCTGTAACTGCTGATCTGTTAAGCCTGGTATAAATCCCAATGGTCCAAACATTTTGATCCGTTCCTCGACCCAATCTCTGGCTTGATTGATTGCTTCGGCTTCAGTATCGGCTAATTGAACGGAAAACCCGATAATAAGATCGCCGCCGAGTTTTGTTTCTTTCCCGTGTCTAGCTAGTGCTTCTTGCCATCGTTTGACTACCTCGTCACTAGCTCCCCCTGTAGCAGCTCCACCGCCTATCATGCCTTTTATTCCATGTTTAGCCATAAAATCCAGAGATCTGTTACTACCACTGACAATTGGCTGCCAACATTCAACTGGTAAATTTGTCGGTTTTGGGACTAGCGTTATGTTTTCTAATTCGTAGCCACGATAGGGTACTTTTGGAGGTATGTCATAGTATTTTCCTTTATGGGAGAAGGATCGTTCATTAAACGCTTTGAATATTATTTCAATTTGCTCTTCAAATATTTCTCTATTAGCATCCTGGTCCAAGATTGGGGATCCGACGGTTTCTACTTCTCTCGTATGGTAGCCTCTCCCTACTCCGAATCGTACTCGTCCTTCAGTTAATATATCTGCGGTAGCGTAATCCTCGGCTAATCTCAATGGATGCCACATAGGGGATATGTTAAATCCACATCCAAACCTGAGTTTTTTGGTCAGGTGTGCTAGGTGTACGAATAGCATCATTAGATTTGGTATACATTCATATCCTTCTCTTTGGAAATGGTGTTCTGCTGCCCAGAAAGTGCTGTATCCGTATTTATCCATACAGGTAGCCATAGCTTCGCATTTATCAAAGACTGAAGCGAGATGGTGATCAGTTAGCCACCGGTCATTGGCGGGAGTGCCAGCGAATCCAATGTCGGTTAAATCTACGTTTCCTGCGAATAAGCTACCGATTTTAGTAATCATATTCTCCTACTTGACTTATAAATGGATCCATCCCGTGAATTTGCGCTTAATAATACACGATAACTATGGGAAGTGCTTGATTGATCGGTCTCGTATAAAACATGATGCCAGGACTAGTGCATAAGGTGACCTATGCTTTGCCATTGAGTATCTTCACATAATCAAATTTTGCATGGTTTGAGCACTTTATTTTGGGATAATAGCGGTCTTATCGCCTATGTATGATACAGGGCTAATAAAATTGGCTAATAAAATTATTTTATTCTGTTAACATAACATTTTATAGTGCTTAAAATGTGCTGGCGCCATAGGGGACTTTTTGTTGACAAGACAAATCCTGCATGATAGGATCACGGCATTCTCGCTCAAAGGGCGAGAGGGAGTTGTATACGTTACTTTTAGGAGGACCAATGAGAATCCCTAGTATGCGCAGTAAACTTCTATTAGCATTGACGCCAGCGTTGATGATGGTATTAGTGTTCGCAGTAGCCTGCGGAGCTGCACCAGCTGAACCCACAATAGTGGAAAAGGAAGTTATCAAGGAAGTCGAAGTCGAAAAGGTAGTCGAAAAGGAAGTCGAAGTTGAAAAGATAGTGGAAAAAGAGGTCGAAAAGATGGTGGTAGCCACCCCGACCCCAGTTCCGGTTGATCCTAATGCGATCAATACTAGGGACCGTATCACTATGCTTACCGCCTCGTTTGGTAACGAAGTATTCAACTCTCGATACATCTCCAGTGACAAATTCGGATGGTGGGATCTACTCCAAGAGCGCTTAATTCACGCTGAGGGCGGTATTGAGCTAGGTGGAAATGGTCCGATCAGTAGTTTCTCGTTAACTGAAGATAACATGGGTTATGTGTTAAACCTTAAAGAAGGTCTGACCTTCCATAATGGTGACCCGATAACTGCTGAAGATATTGCTTTCAGCCTGCAATGGGCATTTGATGAAGAGGCAGTATCACGTGTCAGGCAACGTATTGCCAAGATCATTGAAACACATGCATATGCAAGTGGAGACAATGAGGTAACGATTAACTTTACCCAGGTCAATACTGCATTCCCTGGTTACATTTCCGACCAGACCGCCAGCGGTGGTAGTTCCGGAATCATTCATCAGGCAGCGTGGTTTGAAAACTACGGTGACGCAGCTTACGAAGCTGATCCGAACCCTTCATCCGCTGGTCCGTTTGAGTTAGTAGCTCATCTGCCATCGGAAGAAATTCTCTACAGGAAATGGGATGGTTACACAACCCGCCCAGATCGCGAATACGCATTTAACGAACTATCAGTACGGTTAGTTGCTGAGCAGTCCACCCAGATCGCTGCACTGCGAACTGGTACCGCCGATCTAAT
>Ga0114933_10001394_pt1 | contig 26999 bp, 19 predicted proteins | sample 4SBtaG_FD_89691 | JGI IMG/M metagenome (GOLD analysis project Ga0114933, IMG submission 89691) | Deep subsurface microbial communities from Kolumbo volcano to uncover new lineages of life (NeLLi) - 4SBTROV12_W25 metaG | ecosystem: Environmental > Aquatic > Marine > Volcanic | place: Kolumbo... | reverse complement strand
CTCCTTGTCGTCGAGCGTCGATCGCTTCACCGAAAGCGTACGGACGAGGAACGTACTGAAGGGCACCTTGGGCCGCGGCTCCACGTGCCGATGCAGCCCGGTCTCGAGGGCCATGAGCGTGCCTGCGTTGAGTCCGCTGATCCGCAGGATCACCGCCATCGGCTCCCGGTTGTCCTTCCTCAGGAGCGCGGCCAGCTCTTCGGCGGTGCGGCTCGGTCCCCAAACCCGCTCTCGGGGCCACACCGCCGGGCGCGGGCCGCGGTCCGGTCGCACGTGCGCGACGAGTCGCCAGCCGAGCCGTGGCAGCGCTTCGAGCAGCTGACCGAGCCAGACATCGAGCGGCCGCTCCTTGTCTTGTTCGCGGGCCAGCACGACGCAGTGGTGTCGTGGATCGTCGCAGAGCAGGAGCGCCAAGAGGGCCTGCCGAAACGCGAGCTCCGCCGTACGCGCCTCCGCCAGCATCTCGTCGCCCGCCTCACCGGCGAGGGCGGCGGCGAGCACGAGCTCTTCGATGTCCGAGAGCAGCTCGACCGCCGCGTCCAGCTCGGCGAGGTGTTCGCGCAGCTCGTGGAGCTCGGCCTGCGCTTGCCCAAAGGTGAGCTCCTTGGGGTCGGACCCGTCCGGCGTCCGAGCCTTGCGGTCCTTCCCGTAGCTCAGCTCGGCGAGCAGGTAGTTGTGTCGCTCACGCCGCTCTTCGACGCTGGGCAACGCGAGCTGCGAGCGCACCCACCGGCGACGCTTGGCGATCACCTCGAGCGTGCCCAGCCCTGCGTCCTGAGCGTCTGTGTCGCTGCGGCCGACCTCGATGACGATCGCGCCGTGGCGCTCGCTCACCAGCGACGCGCCGCCCAAGCCCGGCTCATCGGGCGCGCGACAGAGGACCCGGCTGCTGCGGGCCGCCGCGCCCATCGGTCCCAGCGCGCGGGCGACCGGAGCGACCAGCCCGTCCTCGAGCTCTCGTCTCATCGCTCGCGCGCCGAATTCGGCGTCGTATCCCTCCGCTGTCAGGCGATCGAGCGCGGCCTCGGTCACCGAGAGGCTGACCCCGAGCTCCATCAGGCCGGGGCGGAGCGCGATCGATCGCGCGGCGTGTTCCGCGACCTCGCGGATCTCTGCTCGCGAGAGCGCAGCGAACGGGACGATCGCGTCGATCCGGTTGACGAACTCCGGGCGAAAGTGCTCGTCGACAGCCTGAGAGAAACGAGCCCCGTCATCGACCCGAGCGGGATCGATGCCGAGCGCGCGGGCCCGTCGGCGGGTGCCGAGGTTGCTCGTCATGATCACGATGGCGTTGTGGAAGTAGGCCGTGCGACCGCGAGCGTCCGTGAGCCGGCCTTCGCCGAGTACGCCGAGCAGGAGATCAAACACGCTCGGGTGCGCCTTCTCGATCTCGTCGAGCAGGATCACGCTGAACGGTTGCTGACGGACCGTCGAGGTGAGCCGCCCCTCGTTGCCGTCGACCCCGCTGAGCAGTCGCTCCGCCGCGCTCGCGTCCGAAAGCTCGCTCATGTCGAAGCGAGCCAGCCGGGTGGCCGAGCCGAAGAGCAGCTCCGCCAACGCACGCGCCAGCGACGTCTTGCCGACCCCCGTCGGCCCCACGAAGAGCAGGCTCGCCAGCGGCTTGTCGCCAGGCGCCAGTCCCGCTTTGATGACCGCGAGCGCCTCGACCACGCGCCGGACGGCCTCGCTCTGGCCCACGATGCGGCGCGCGAGCTGCTCCTGCGCCCGCTCCGTTCGCCACGCGCGGTCGTCTCGGAGCAGGAAGCTCGGCACGCCGGTCATGCGGGAGAAGGCCTCGTACACCGCGTCGCGACCGAGCGTCTGTCGCTCGGCCGAGTGTTTGCGTTCGGCGGCGGAGCGCAGCTCCTCGAAGAGCTGAACGGCCTTTCCGGGGAACGGTCGGTACGGGACGAAGCGGTCGGTCAGCTCCACGACCGTGTCGATCGCCTCCATCGCCAGGCCGGGGCGATCGGGCTCGTGTTTGGCGGCGTGTTCGACGCACGCGCGCAGGGCGGTTCTGGCCTCTTTCGGCCCGTGCCCGGCCACTCGGACGGGGTGCATCGCGGCGAAGAGGCCGGCCTGGCGCGTCGCGAAGATGTCGGCCGCGTCGGGCGTCAGCTCACCGACGAGCCGCACCCGCCCGCCATCGAGCCAGGGCCGGATGGCGCTGGCCAAGTCGAACGTCCCGCTGCGGTCGCCGAGCAGGTCGCGCAGGTCGTCGAGCCAGAGCACCGCGTCGAGCGTCTCGGCCGCCTCCATGACCCGCTTGACCCGCTCCTGCCACTGACCGAGCGAGCCCATGCCGGCGATGAGCTGCGCCGCCGACGTCGCGAAGAGCCAGCGATCGGGGTGGTGTCGCAACCATGTACGAACGAGGGTCGTCTTGCCGACGCTCTCGTCGCCCACCAGCACGATCGAGCGCCGCTCCTGGGTACCGAGCAAGGCCGTGAGGGTCTCGAGCGGATCCTGCGCCGCGACGGGCTCGGGGCCACGCACGTCGGCCGCGTAGATTTGCTGCCCCACGGTCTTCAAGGTCTTGAGCGCCAGCCGTTGCTTGGCGCCGCGGTCGAGCTTCGCCCGCAGCGCCTTGGTGCCGCCGTCGACCGACGCTCGCCGCTCGATGGAGAGCTGCAGCCGTTCGAGCCGGGTCGTCTGCGCACAGAAGTAGGAGAGCCGCTCGTGCGCGCTCGGCTGCAGCGCGGCCAAGAGGCGCGTGGCTTCGGAGGCGACCACCTCGTCGAGGTCCTCGCCTCGACCGACGTGCACGGTCATCGAAAGCGGCAGCACCAAGACCCAGCGGGACTTCCGGTGTGGCAGCACGACACACGGCATCGCGTAGGAGAGCGCCCGCCCGACCTTCTCTTCGCTCTTGGGCAGGGGCACCTCGACGTGCGTGAGCGTGATGTCCTTCTGCGGCAGTGAAAACGTGGCTTGCGCTTCTGCGCCTTCCCGCCGGAGCAGCTCCGTGAGAAAGAGTTCCATCGCCACCAGCGCTTCGGTCTCGTCGTCGTAGGCCGCGTAGGCTGGGTGCGCGACGGGCTGCGTCAGCACCTGACCCGACTCGAGCTCTCGAACGATGAGTAGGGTCTCGATCGGCAGCGTTGAAAGATCCGGCATCGTCGCGGCGAGTCTAGTCGCTCTCGACCGCGTCGCACTCGGACTCCGAACCCTCGCTCGAAGACGTGTCGAAGACCTGCCCCTCGCCGTCGTGGGCGAGGGGGATGGTCTGGGCCCTCCCGGAGCCCGAGAGCACGAGCCAGGCGCGCTCGCCCGTGGTGAGGAGGTCGACCTCGGTGACGCGAAACCAGACGTTCTGTCGCAGGATGGCGCGGCGCCCCAGCTTGACCTGCACATGAACTGGGAGCCCTGGGCAGCCGCGCTCCAGCGGCCCGTAGGCCAGACGCACCGTCCAGCCATGGCCGGACCCCACGCGCCCTGGGCCGCCGCGCATGGGCTCGAAGGTGAGCGGCACGAGCGTGGCGTCGGGCGCCGGGCCGTCGAGGGCGACCCGCGCTGCGCAGGGCGCCTGGATGGCGACGCCGCCGCGGACCGGTGTGCGCTCGGTGGGTCGGCATTGCCTCTGCGGGCCCACCAGGGTGATGAGCGACGGCGCGCTCCGCTCGCCCAGCTGAACCACGGACTGGCCGTCGAACTCCACGATGGGGAGCGGCGCCGCGGGCGCCGGACGCGCAATGGAGCCGCATCCGGCCATGCCGATCGCGAGCAGGTACATCGCCGCCTTCACGGGCCGCAGGATACCCAAACGAGAGCGCGTCATCGGTCCTCGCTCATGCGTCACTCCGGCAAGAGGCGCGAACCTCGGGTAGGCTACCGCCCACATGGCCGATCCTCTGCCCTTCCTGCGCCCCAGCAAGGCGCCGCGCTCCGAGAAACGAATGCTCGCGATCTTCGACGGGGGCAACGCGCCCGGCTACTCGTCGGTCGCGGTCGCCATCACCGAGGAGGCGGCTCGGCACAACATCGAGCTCTGGGCCGCCACGCAGGGTTTCCGCTCACTGACCTCTGACGCGACCGTCGATATGGCGTTCGAGCGCCTGACGGTGCACCGCAAAGAACGCTACGCGCTGCTCGCAGCCGGCATCCCGGCGCGCTCGATGGGCCGTCGGGTTCAGGACCCGGGCAGCGACTTCCGCAGCGAGCGGTACCGCGGCTTCTACGAGGTCGACAAGCGGCTCGAGGCCGTCGAGACCTTCCGCCGTCAGGGCTTCACCCACGTCGTCTGTGTCGGCGGCAACGGCACCCTGATGGGCCAGAAGGCCTGGCTCGAAGCCTTCGGCGACGACCGCCCGAAGTCGGGCTTCATCAACGTCTCCATCGACAACGACGTCGCCGGCGACCGCGCGATCGGCTTCCTCACCGGGATCGAGGCGGGCTCCACGATCGCCCGCGGACTCTACGAGGACGCCTACACACACAACCGCATCTACCTGCTCGAGATGATGGGCAACCGGAGCGGCCGTCACGCCCTGCACTGCGGCGTGGCCTCGCGCTCCCATCTCATCGTCTTGCCCTTCTTTCGGTTCCCGGAGCGCGTCATACGAGAGATCGCCCACGCGTTGCTCGAGACCGACATGGCCGTCGTCGTCGTGGCGGAAGGATATGAGCTGGAGGCGCGCGACAAGCTCACCCCGGTGCCCTCGGCGAGCCACTACCTGAAGCGGCAGCTCGAGCAGTTCGGCATGTGTGATCGGCCGGAGAAGCGTGTGATCGCCGAGCCCTTCTCACGCTACCTCCGCGGGGTGCGGCCTGGGTTTGCAGACGTCTCTGCGGCCTACCTGAAGACCTCGTTGCTCTTTCAAGCCTTCGCGGAGGGACGCTCCGAAGTGATGCCCTACATCCTCGGCGCCCACGACGTCGGCGTGCGGCCGTTCGCGGAGATCGCGAGCGAGGACCGGGTCGAGCGGAGCTTCCTCCCGCTCCTCGATCGATTCGGCTTGCCGGTGCTTCAAGCGTGGGTTCGGGAGAACTTCACGAGCGACGACCGGACCATCTGAGCTCAGCGGCTCTCTTCTGGCGAGCACGAGCCGCGGTGGCGATGCGGCCGGCCCGGGCAGGTCATCGACGAGGTGAACGTCTCGCCACCGCAAGAGCAGAAGTACTGCGTATCGGCGATGCAGCGCTCGACCGGCCGTGCGCAGTGCCAATCGGAGGTGCAGCCTTCGGTGCCCTGACAGATCTGGCCCCGGGGACAGTCTCGGTTGCGGATACACACCCGCGGCCCCGGCGGCGGCTCCGGCTCTGCGACCGGCGCAGGCTCGCGTGGCGGCTCGGCGATCGGGTCGTCGGACTCCGGGTCGGCCTGAGCGACCAGCGGCTCGGGCGGCGGCTCGTCTCCCGGGCAGTAGCCTCGGTGCAGAAACGGCCGCGCCGGGCACGTCGCGCTGGCCTCGAAGGTGTCGCCGTCACAGCTGCAGAAGCGCTCCTCCTCGCGTCGACAGCGCGGACGGATCCGGTTCCGGCGCACGCACGTCCAGAGCGTCGAGCAGCCTTCTGTCCCGGTGCACGTGAAGCCCGGCCGACAGTCCCGGTTGGACCGGCACACGGAGTTGCCCTCGACCTCCGGGACCGGCTCCTCGTCGACCGGACCGAGCGCGTCGCAGGGGCCGGTGTGCACGTAGCGTCGCCCCGGGCAGTTCTCGGGCGCATAAAACGTGAAGCCGTCGCAGCCACAGAAGCCGACCTGATCTTCTCCGCACTCACGCGGCTCTCCGCACGCCCAGTCCTCGTCGCACCCTGCCGGCCCGCGGCATTGCGTCTCGCCTTCACAGTCCGCGCTGCGATCGCAGGCGGGACCTTCGGGCGCTGGGTCCTCCTCGATCGGCGTGACGACGACCTCGGGCTCGACGGGCTCCGGGGCCGGGGTCGGCTCCGCGACGGGCGTCGCCACGGGAGGCGGCGGCGTGCCGCCGGAGCAGGCGACGAAGAGCAACGCGAGGAGCGCTCTGAGCGTGGACTTCACGACGGCGCGAACGATATCAGGTTGACGATCTATACTCTCGCGCTGTGGGCATCTTCGTCACCGAACGTTACGAGCTACTTCGATCCATCGGAGAGGGGCCGATCTCCGAGCTGCACCTAGGCCGGTTGCACGCCTCGGGCGGATTCGCGCGACCGGTCGCGGTGCGCGCGCTGGACGCCCGGCTGGCCAAGGATCCACGCTTCGTCGGCACCTGGGCCGCAGCCGCCTCGGAGATCGCTCAACGCCCGAGCCACCACCTCGAGGACGTGCTCGATCTGGTGACGCACGAGGAGCGCGTCTATCTGATCACGGAGTGGATCGAGGGGCTCTCCCTCTCGGGCCTGCTCTCCTCGTTCGAGGAGCCGCCGCCGTGGCCGCTGATCACGCGGGTGTTGGTCGGCCTGCTCGACGGCCTGCACCGGCTGCACACGATCAGCCCGCCGCTGGTGCACCGGGGCGTGGGCGCGGACGCCGTCCGTATTTCCGTCGATGGTGCGGTGAAACTGACCCGCGCCGGCATCGCGGCCGGTCTGGCCGCCATCGGCGAGAGTCGGGCCGACGCCGAGCAGAAGGGGCTCTGGTTCTCGTCTCCGGAGAGCCTCGCGGGGGGCGCCGCGACGGCGGCCACGGACATCTTCGCGGTTGGCGTCCTGGCCTTCACGTCGCTCGCCGATACGTCGCCTTTTGGAGAGGACCTGGGCGCCGAGCCCGCCGATCTCAGCGCGCTGCGCCCCGACGTGCCGCCGCTCCTCGTCGCCCTGATCGAGCGCGCGATCCGAGCCGAGCCGAAGGAGCGGTTCGTCTCCGCGGACGAGATGGCGCGTAGCCTCGAGCACCTGCTGCACGCCGAACCCAAGCCCATCGAGGCGCCCGCGCTCGGCCGCGCCGTGCGCGACGCGCGGGAGCGACTCGACCGTCCGCCCTCGTCAGCGGGCACCCCGATCGGCCCGGCCGCGTTGGCCGCGTCGGTCCGGGGCATGAAGAAGAGCGAACCCAAACAGCCGCGCGGCCTGCCTCCGCAGAACACGATGTGTGTCGACGAGACGGAGCTGACCGTGCTCGAAGACCTCGGCACCCTCCCGCCTCCGGCGGAGAAGGATCAGCCCAAACGCTACAAGCTCGACCCCAAGCAGCGCTCGGCGACCAAACGAGCCCTCGGGCTCTCCCCCGTCGAGTCCGAGGCCGTGCCGATCATGCTCATGAGCAAGAAGCGCGCGGTGCCGACCGGCCTCAGCCCCGCGAACACCGAGTTTCTCGACGAGAGTCAGGTCGACCGCCTCACGCTCGAACCCTCCAAGCGCCCCACCGGCCTCGGCCCGGCCCGGACCGAGTTCCTCGACGAGAGCCAGGTCGACCGCCTCACCGTGCCGGAGGCGGCTCCGAAGAAGAAGCCCTCGAAGAAGAAGGTCCCGGGCGGCCTGCGTCCCTCCAAGACCGAATTCCTCGACGAAGACGAAGTGAACCGGCTTCGGGTCGACGAGACCGAGTAGCCCGAGACCCAGAGGCGCCCGAGACCCCAAGTCCGGAGCGCGCGCCCCTGCGTGTACGGCCCGGAAGCCGGCTCCGCTCGAGCGCTGGTCGGGAGCGCCCAGAATCGCGCGTGCGGCCGTGGGCAGGACCGCTCCGCTCTCCGGGCTACCGTCCGCCGTGCCATGCGCGAGGTTTCGACTAGGCTACGCGCGTGAACGGAGAGAGCCTCCTGGAGACCCTGGCGAACGCCGGTCTCGACCCCGACGCGGCGCCGGGCAGCCGCGTGGGCAAGAATGACTTCTCGGCCTACGAGAGTCATCTGCTGTCCTTGATGGGCAAGCTCCGGCCGCTGCCGGTGGCGCGCGAGCCGGACGTGCAGGCCGACGACGAAGCCGACATCGTCGTCATCGGGCGGCTCGGCGAAGGCGGGATGGGTGTCGTGGAGCTCGCTCGGCAGCCGACGCTCGGACGAAACGTCGCGCTGAAACGGCTCAAGCCGTCGCTCGCGCACGAGCGGCAGGCGCTGGCGCTCTTGGACGAAGCGCGCATCCACGGGAGCCTCGAGCACCCGAACATCGTGCCCGTGCACGCGATCGGCCTCGACCCGACGGCTGGGCCGGTCGTGATCCTCAAGCGTGTGCAGGGGGACGCCTGGTCGGACGCGCTGGTCGAAGATCGCGCTGCCCTGCCGGGTGACCCGACCGTGTTGGAGAAGCACCTCCGCATGCTCATGCAGGTCTGCAACGCGCTGCACTACGCCCACGCGCGCGGCGTCTTTCACCGGGACGTCAAACCGTCGAACGTGATGCTCGGAGAGTACGGAGAGGTTTATCTCCTCGACTGGGGCCTCGCGCTCGACGAAGCGTCGTCGGCCCGGGAGGCGTCCGTCGCCGGCACGCCGCCGTACATGGCGCCGGAGATGGTCGGCGGCGAGCCGTCCGATGTGGACGCCCGCACGGACGTCTATTTGCTCGGCGCAACGCTGCATGAAGTGTTGACGGGGACGACGCGCAACCGAGGGGAGACGCTGATGTCATGTCTCACCAAGGCCGCGATCAGCGAACCGGTGAGCTACCCGAAAGAGGTCCCGCTCCTGCTCGGTGAGATCTGCAACCGAGCTTGTGCACGCGACAAAGCCGATCGCTTCCCGACTGCGCTCGCGTTGCGAAACGCGCTCGCGGATTTCCTCGACCTGCGGGAAGCGCAGATGCTCGTCGACGCGGCAGAGCAGCTGCTCAGCGCCGACGTCGAAGAGACCGACGAGCACGCGGGCACGCGACGACTGGACGAGGCTCGTTTTGCTTGCGAGCAGGCCCTGCGGGCGCGCCCCGGAATGCACGCCGCGGAGCGCATGCGGGAGCGCTGCCTGATCGCCTCGCTTCGCCACGAGCTCGACCAGAACAACCTGCGCGGCGCCGAAGCGCTCTCCGCCCAGCTCGGAGACCGCGTACCGGACGAGTTGCGGAACCGCCTGGTCGCGAAGCAGCGAGGCGTCGCCTCCGAGCGAGCCCGCGTCGAGCAGCTCGACCGCGACTACGACCCGGAGGTCTCCCGCGCCGATCGCCTGCGTTTCGCGCTCGTCGCCGTGGTCGTGTTGTCCCTCCTCGTCGGCCTCGAGTACTGGATGGTCCCGGGCGGGGAAGACACCGGCCTCTTTGCGCTCTTCGGCCTTGCCTGGGGCGTGCTCGCCCTACCGCCGCTCTACCAAGCGCGGGTCAAGATGTGGGACACCGCCATGGGCCGCCAGTTCGTCTGGATCATGATCGCCGCGAGCAGCGCCGTCCTCATCGGTCGCCTCATCGCCTGGCTCGGCAACGCCCCCCCGCACCTCATGTTCGCGCAAGAAGTCGCGCTGCTCGCCATGCTCCCCCTCGCCGTCGACTCCCCACTGCGCGGCCGCGTCCTCGGCGCCCTCATCGGCATGGCGCTCGCCCTCGCATGCGCGGCCCTCCCGGACCTCTCCCACCACCTGCACACCGCCTGGCTTCTCTTCATTCTCCTCGTCCTCGTCGTGGACAACGCCCTGCCCCACAAGAAGACCAGTTAGGGGACGCTGTTCTTCATTTTCTTCATATGCCGTCGTCTGACGTCACGTCTTCCATCACCACCGCCGTGCCATAGGCCAGCATCTCCGCCGCGCCGCCCATCACCATGCTCGTCGTCAGCCGCATGCCGACGATGCCATTGGCCCCGAGCGTCGCCGCCTGATCGGCCATGCGGTCCATCGCCTGCTCCCGCGCCTCGGCGAGCAACTTGGTGTACTCCCGGATCTCCCCGCCGACGATGTTGCGAAAGGCGGCGAGGATGTCGTTGCCCAGATGTCTCGCGCGAACGGCGTTGCCGCGCACGACCCCGATGACCCGCACGACGCGCTTGCCCGGCGGCAGGTCCACCGTGGTCATCAGCAGCCGATGACGGAAGCCCGTAACGGCGCCTCCAGAGGAACGGATGATGGGTGCGCTCAAAGGTCGATCTCCTCGTAGGGGTCCCGGCCGCGCAGACGCAGTCGGATGAAGTAGAGCAAAAGAAGGAGCGAGCCGCCGCCGCCGCAGCCGTAGCTCACCTTGAGCCAGAGCGGCACATCGGACGCGCTGAAGAAGAGCCATCCGCCACAGACGAGCAGGACCAGCAAGCCCACCAGCAGCGCGAGCAGCCCAAACGAGACGAGCGCCTGATCCGCACGGGGCGGCCTGAGAGGCTCGCGTTCGAAGTCGGCGAGGATGCGTGCGGTCATGGCGTCGGTCGTCTCCTTGATGTCTCGAAAGTCGTCGAGCTCGTCTCGGTATTCGGGGAATCGCTCGAGGCAGCGCTCGAGCTCGGCGCGCTCCTCTTCTCGGAGCACGCCATCGACAGCGCGCATCACGAGTTCCTCCGTGCGGGTTCGGTCGTTCGACTCACTCATCGCGGATCTCCGCTGAAGTCGGGGTCTTTGGCGAGGGCGTCGCGCATGCGCTTCCGAGCGCGGTAGAGGCGGCTCATCACCGTGCCGACCGGGCAGCCGAGCAGCTCCGCGATGTGCTCGTAGCTGAGGTCGCTGAAGTGCCGCAGCTCGACGATCTCGCGGTGCTCGTCCGAGAGCGTCTCGATGGCCCGTGCGACCGCCCGCGCTCGCTCGTCGTGCACGAGCTGACGTTCAGCAACCGCGTCGCTGACCTGCACCGGCGTCTCCGCGACAGACACGGAACGTTTGCGCGCGGCGATCCGATCGAGGCAGTGGTTGCGCAAGATTCGGTAGAACCACGGGTAGAACGGTCGTGATGCATCGTATCGTCCGCGGGAGCGCAGGGCACGAGCCGCCGCCTCCTGGCACGCGTCTCGCGCCGCGTCTCCGCTGCCGAGCAGGCGATAGGCCACCACGTATCCGCGTTGCATCGCCTCCTCGAGGTTGTCTCGTACCGCGTCTCCCACCCTCGCGGTGACTAACACACCAAGGCGGCGGTCAGCCCGACGAGCACCATTCCCCCGATGAGCATCCAGCTCCCCGGGTGCGCCAGGTTGAGCGTCCAACCCCACCCGAAGCACTTCGGCGTAAACATGCCGGCCCGCGGATTGGCGACGCGCGAAGCGATCTTGCCCATCGTCGGGATCCGCCAGTCGTAGGGGATCCCGAGCAGCTTGCCCTGGATGTCATGGCGGTAGTTTCGGTCAGTCATTCTCTCTCCTTCACCCATCCCTACTGGCCAGCTCCCGCGGCATTCCCCACTTTCGTCACGATTCGGCCCGCGGCCTCGCGCCGCTATCAGCGGGCGCCAGTTTCGGGTACGCCTGGCCCATGAGTTACGACTACATCGTGGTCGGCGCGGGTTCGGCCGGAAGCGTGGTCGCGGCGCGCCTGAGCGCAGACCGAAGGTGCCGCGTCTTGCTGCTCGAGGCGGGGCGCAGGAGCAAGGACCTCCGCATCCGCACGCCCGGCCTGGTCGCCACGCTCTGGCGGACCAAGTTCGACTGGGGCTTCCACACCGAGCCTCAGAAACACATGGACCGCCGCCGGAACTATTGGCCGCGGGGCAAGGTGCTGGGTGGAACCAGCTGCCTCAACTACATGATCTACATGCGCGGTCACCGCGCCGACTACGACGGGTGGCGTGACCTCGGCAACGAGGGCTGGGGCTACGACGACGTGCTGCCCTTCTTCAAGCGATCCGAGCACAACACCCGCGGCGCAGACCCCCACCACGGCGCGCACGGCCTCCTCGGAGTGAGCGACGTGAGCGAGTCGGAGATCTGCCGGCTCCTCACCGTCGCAGGCGCCGAGGCTTGCGGCGTGCCCCTCATCGACGACATGAACGCGCCGGAACGAGAGGGCTTTGGCCCCTTCCAGCTCACCGTTCGCGACGGGCGGCGTTCCGACACCGGCACGGCCTTCCTCGACCCAGCTCAGAATCGCCACAACCTCACCGTCGTCACCGAGGCGCTGGTGGAGTCGATCACGTTCAAGGGCACCCGAGCGACCGGGGTCCGCTACCGCCACAACGGCGCCACGGTCACGGCGACGGCGGGCACCGAGGTCGTGCTCAGCGCCGGCGCCATCGGCAGCCCACACCTGCTTCTGCGCTCTGGCGTGGGGCCGGCGGACGAGCTTCAGACAGCCGGTGTGTCGGCGCACCACGACCTGCCGGGCGTCGGCAAGAACCTCCAGGATCACTTGCTCGCCCCGGTCGGCTACGAGGTGCTCACCGACGCGGCGGGCAACGTGAGCCCGCTGAACATGCTCGGCTGGCTGGGGCGCTACCTGCTCAAGCGCCAGGGCCCGCTCGTCTCGTCCGGGGCCGAGGCCGGCGGCTTCGTGCGCACCCATGACGCGGCGACCATCCCCGACCTGCAGTTTCATTTTCTGGGTACGATCCCACCCATCGAGCCGCTCGATGACGTGAACTACGAACCGAAGGGCAGGGGCTGCTCGATCGTGCCGACGCTCATCTATCCCGAGAGCGTGGGTGAGCTGACCTTGCGCAGCGCCGACCCCGAGGCCGCGCCTCTCATCGATCCTCACTACTTCGAGCAGGAAGCCGACGTCGAGACGCTCCTTCGCGGCGTGCGCATGGCGCATCGGATCGCCGACCACGACTCCGTGCGCGACCTCCTCGGTCGCCCGCTGACGCCCGCTTCACACCGGGACGCCACCGATGAGGAGATCCGCGCGGACCTGCGCGCCCGGGCCACCACGATCTTCCACCCCGTCGGCACGTGCAAGATGGGCAGCGACCCGAGCGCGGTCGTCGACGCCGAGCTCCGGGTGCGAGGCCTCGAAGGCCTTCGTGTGGCGGACGCATCCATCATGCCCAAGATCGTCGGCGGCAATACGAACGCCCCGACCATCATGATCGGCGAGAAGTGCGCAACGTTCCTTGGCGCGCCGGATCCCTGAGGGAGCTCGAGGCGAAGGAACGCCCATGCGAGTGTGGAACAAACACGCCCTGCACTTCGAGAACGGAGTTGCCGCGCGCCAAGCGATCACCGATCTGAACATCGCAGCTCATCCGAGCGTTCCTGCTGAGTATTGGGCGTTCCTCCGAGAGGTCGGGAGGGGTCACTTCGTGGGGTTGCAGTTCTACGAGGGGGTCATGCGGCTGAGCGAGCAGGGGCTCACGGACGCGCCCACGAACTTCTTGGCTTTCGCAGACGACATGGCGGGCGCCTACTACGGCTTCTTGGTGCCGGGGGACGAGGTCGTGGTCGTCGACTCTCACGGCTGGGTGCCGTCAGCCTTGGGGCAGAGCTTCGAGGCGTTCCTCGCCGACTGCGTCTCGAGCGCGAGCCGCGGCGACTGAGCTCGAGGCCTCGGCGGAGCGACCCGCTCGAGCCCGGCGTCATCGCGGCGCCGAGCTATGGTGAGCAGCGTGCCTGTGCTTTCCCGTCGCTCGAGCATCTTTTCTTCAACGCTCGGGCCTGCGTGTCGCACTAACACCCATATGAGATGGAGTTTGGCGCTCGCTTGCTTGCTGGTCCTCCTGCCGAACGGAGCTGCCCACGCGCAATCCGGTCCGGGAGCCGTGATCCTCTGGATGTCAGACGCCCCTGACGGGCTCGACCGAGCCCAGGCGCTCGCGGTGGAGGCGGCGCCCCGAGGCGCCAGGGTGGTGCTCAGTGGCGGGCCGCCCGGCCAGACGCAGGCCGAGCGAGCGACCACGGCACGCGGCGCGGTGCGTGCGCAGGCGGCAGACGTCGCCCTGTGGATCGAGGCCGACGCCGACGGGGCGCGCTCCATTCGCGCCGTGGCGGCGGACCGTGAGACGACCACCTGGGCGCCGCTGAGCGCGAGCGCGGGCGACCCGACGGTGGTGGCTTTGATCGCAGTCAGCGTGATCGACGACCTGCTCGCCCCGCCGGTGTCGAGCCGTCCCGAGGTTCAGGTGGATGTGCGCATGACCGTCGCCGCGCCCGCCGTCGGCGAGGCGCTCGCTACACCATCGCCGCGGGCCCCGAGCGCCCCCGCGGGCGAGACAGCGGCCCATCCGCAGGAACCTCAGCGCCGCGATTTCTATCTCGAGGTGGGCCCGATGATCGCCGGCGTGAGCAACGGTGCCTATCTCGGAGCGGGCCTCTACGTGCATCGCAACGTGCGTCTCGACGTCAACGCTCGCCTCACCTACGTCATCCCCAGCGAATCTCTGGCGGGCGCCGCTACCGGCTCCGCGGCCTACGTCACCGACGACGACGACGGTCGATTCGAGGTCGGCCTCAGTCTCGGGCTCTTCGCCGTCTCACGCACCACCAACCGTCCCCTCGGCGCGCCGTGCAGGGACGTTTGCGTCGACCTGGGCACGGACGTCGGCTTCCTCGGCGGCGCATACGCGGGCTTCAGCTGGGGATTCGGCGACGACGTACGCCTGGGCTTTCGCGCTCACATCGACGTGGCGTACCTGGACGACACCTTCACCCCGGCGCCCATGCTCGATCTCTACCTTCAGGTCATGCCGTGAAACCGGTGCCGCGCATCGAAGACCCGGCCGCCGACGCAGAGCTGCAGGCCCTGCGGCGCGGCGACCGCGGCGTGCTCCAGCGCACCCTCTCTGAGTTGCTCCCCGATGTGCGGCGCTGGCTGCACCGCCTGCTCGGCCCGGGTCCTTCGATCGACGACGCCACGCAAGACGTCCTGCTCGCCCTCGCCAAGGCCTTTCGGCGCCATGAGGGGCGATGCACGCTGCGCACGCTCGCCTACCGAATCACCGTTCGCCACGCCTACCGTGCGATCGAGCGGCACAACAAGGAGCGGGACCGGCAGGTCTCTTTGGAGCTCGTGCCGCCGCCCCCGGACCAGATCGACCCCGAGTCTCGGGCCATGCACCGCGAGGCGCTGGCTCGCCTCTACCGCTGCCTCGGTCGCTTGCCTCGACAGCGTCGCACGGCGTTTGTGCTCTGCGCGATCGAGGGCCTGAGCGCCTCCGAGGCCGCTGCGCTCGAGGGCACGAGCGCGACGACGATGCGCTCACGCCTCATGCATGCCCGGCGCGACGTTGGCCGCCGGCTCAGCAAGGACCCTTACGTCGCGCGGCTGCTCGGCGAGGAGGCGTCATCGTGAGTCAGCCCCTCGAAATCGCCGACGCACTGGCTGGCTTGGCCCGCGAAGAGTCGGTGCCCGAGCTCGACGCCGAGATGGCGGCCGCGATGATCGAACGCGCCTGCCTCGAAGCCGACGAAACACCGGCCCAGGCGCCGCGACGGTGGCCTACGTATTTGGCCACCGCTGCCGCCGCGCTGGCCCTGCTCATCGTCGGCGCCAACGCGTGGATGGGCGAGGCTCCCACGGAGCCCTCTGCTGAACTGGCAACGGTCACCGTGGTGCACCTGCCGAGCGGCGACGAGCTGGGGGTCATCGCAGGCTCTCGGTTCGAGATTCAGCGGGCGGGGCCTAGGCGCGCGATCCGCGTGCAACGAGGCGCGCTCTCGTTCGACGTGGCGCCGATCGGCGTCGACGAAGCGTTCGAGGTCGCGACCCCTCACCTGACGGCCCGCGTCCGAGGCACCGTGTTTACGGTGCAAGCGAGCGAAGCGGGGTCCACGGTGCGCGTGTACGAAGGCCGCGTCGAGGTCGAACACAGCGGGGAGCGAACGACGCTTCGCGCAGGGCAGACGCTGGCGGTGGGGGAGCCTCGTGTCACCGAGGACCCCCTCGGCGGAGTAGCACGCGCTGCCGCCGAGCTGCGCGAGCGCGCGTCGGCCGCGCCGCGAGCGTCGGCGGCGGCTCGCGAACGGGGGCTCGGCGCCCCTGGCTCTGACCGCCCGAGCACGGCCGAAGCGGAAGCGACGTCAGCGGAGTCTCCACTGACAGAGCCTTCGGTGATGGATCCTCAGCTGACGGGGCCTTCGGTGACGGAGCCGTCGCTGACGGAGCCGTCGCTGACGGGGCCGTCGCTGACGGAGCCGTCGCTGACAGAGCCGTCGCTGACAGAGCCCGCCCCGGGGGAGCTCCGGCCGACCGAGCCCCCGGGCCAGCCAACGACCCGACCGGACCCCGCTCTCGCAGCGTCCGAAACCCTCGTCGCGCGCAGTCCGTCCGACGCCCCCGCCCGCGTGGAGCCCGGCGAAGCGCGGCGGTGGCTCAGTGCCGGGCAAGCAGAGCGCGCGCTCGACGCCGCTCGGGACAGCCAGCGATCGTCGCCGTCGTCGGCGTGGGCCATGGTGGAGGGCGACGCGCTGCGGGTGCTGGGCAACTACGCGCCCGCCATCCCCGCCTACGAGCGGGCGGCGCGAAGTCCTGCCTACCGGGTGCGCGCGGGATACCTCATCGCCACCACGCGTGCTGGCCCCCTCACGGACCCCGCCGGGGCGTTGGACGCGCTGCGCACGTACGGATGCGTCTCGCCCAGCTCACCGTTGGCGGAACGTTCGTTGTTGCTGCAGCACAGGTTGCTCACGCGCCTGAGCCGACCGAACGACGCGTCTCGAGTGGCCGCGGCCTACCTCGAACGGTTCCCCGAAGGACCGGCCGCCGAGCAGCTGCGCGTCCGCGCGCCGTGATTCCACGTCTCCCTGGTACAACCGCCGAGCGATTGCCCCCAGGACCCCGAAGAGGGCCCCTCTGAGCGCTCGCAGCCGGAGCGTCATCGATGGGAAAGTCAGCGGTCACCTGGTTCTTGGGCATCCTCGGTTGGGTCGTGTCTTGGGCCTTCTTCGCCGACTGGCTCGCCTCGAACGACGGAGACTTCTTCGGAGGCTGGGTGGAGGCCTTCACGAGCTCCGTCTTTGCCACCGGCCTGCTCTCCGACCTCGTCGTCGTCACCGTCATGATGGTCGTGGTGGCGCTCTGGGACCGCCGCCGCTTGGGCCCAAAATGGACCCTCGCGGTGATCGCGAGCCTCACGCTCTCGGTCTCCGTCTCGCTGGCGATCTACCTGGTGGCGATCTGGCGACTGGGGCGCGGTGAGGAGGAGGCGTGAGGTCGGGGCGGCCCCGATCAGGAGCACCTGTGTCTCACTGCGCCACTCTGAGCCCCGTGAGCGGTGCAAGTTTCCACAAGGAGATCTTGCAGCGCGTTTTTCTTCGTGATTCCAGGCGACTACAACAATTGTGAGCTCCCGCTGAAAATGTCCGGTTTTCCTTACCTACGTGGCACACCGAGCTGTGACAAGGTGTCTGTCGGAGGTTTGGAAGGTGAACCACGGCCAGCAAGTTGTCAGTGTCGTTGTGCTCTCGCTCGTATTCCTGGTGTCGCCGCCAGCCCATGCCACGACGCTGCTCGACGCCTCGGTGGAGCGACTCACCCGCGCTAGCGAGCGGGTCATCGTTGGCCATGTCGAGCGCGTCACGGTGCATGCCCACGGGCCGGGCGGACAGCCGGGCATTCACAGCCGAGCGCTCGTGCGAGTCACGGAGACGTGGCGCGGCGAAGCTGAGCCTTTCGTCGAAGTGTGGGTTCAGGGAGGTGAGCTGGGCTCGCGCCGGCGTGTCGTATCCGGGCAAGCCAGGTTCTCGGCCGGAGAGACGGTCGTGCTCTTCCTCTTCTCAGGTGGCGGGGCGCTCTGGCCGACGGGGATGGGCCGCGGGAAGTGGTCCGCCGATGCCCTTCGCATCGAGCCGCCGACCGCCCCGCTCTTCACGCCTACGGCCGGGCCTGCGAATGCCGATGCGAGCTTCTCGCTCGATGAGCTTCGGGCGCGCGTTCGGAGCAGCCAGTGAAGTCCCACCGACTGGCGTTGGCCATCGGCCTGATGCTGATTCTCCCCTCGCCGGCGCACGCCTACCGTACGGCTGCTCAGCGCGAGGAGTTCTCCGGCGCTGACCGTGTGACTTGGGCGCCCGGCCGTCCCGTCCCCTTTCGCGTTCACCGCGCCGGAGGCCCTGGAGTATCGCTGGCCACTGCACGCGAAGCGGCCCTTTCGGCTTTCGAGGCCTGGTCGGGGGTGGGCTGTGCGTCTGTCGACTTTCGGTACGCGGGCACCTCGGCCTCCCGCGCCCTGCCTGACGACGGTTTCAACGACCTCTATTGGGTTCGTGAATCGGGGCTCTGGACGGAGCTCGGGCTGCCCCCTGATGCCCTCGCCGTCACGGACGTCACCTACGAGCGCCCCGACGATGGCGAGTGGCGAATCGCCGAGGCGGACATCCTGCTCAATGGTGTCTCCCACCACTGGTCCGCCATGGCCGGCGAAGCGACTGGAGAGGTACGAAGCCTGCGAGCAGTCCTGACCCACGAGGCGGGGCACTTCATCGGCCTTCAGCACGTCTGCGACGTCGGCGACGACCCGGGCGCGCCGGCCTGTGCACGCGTCCCCGAGGCGCAGAACCACGTCATGTATCCCGGGTATGTCGGCCCCGAGCATTTCGAACTCTCGGCGGACGACGCCGCGGGCGCGTGTTTCCTCTACGACTGCGCCGTCGCCGGATGCGGAGGAGACGAGGTCTGCACCGCCGACGGCTGCGTCGTGAGCTGCCTGGGAACCGCGTGCGGGCCAGGCGAGACCTGCGGAACCGACGGGTGCTGGTCGCCCCTCTGCCCTGGGCCCGACTGCCCCGCCTCCTGCGGATCCGACGAAGCGTGCGCGGCCGGGCAGGTGTGTGTGCTCTCCCGCTGCGTTGCCAGGGGCGCTCGAGACGGCGACCCTTGCACGCGTGACAGGGACTGCGCGCGGGGGAGCTGCGGCGCCGCGAGCTTCTGCGTCGCCAACTGCCAGACGGACGCGAGCTGCCCGCCCGACCACCGGTGCGTGGGCGATGCGCCCGATGGGCAATGTGCGCCCAACGCAGGCGTCTTCGGCGAGTCATGCGTCGAGGCCGCAGACTGTTCGACCCGGCTCTGCCTTCAGGGCACTGAGCGCAGCCTCTGCAGCCGAACGTGCTCCGAGGCGTCCCCGTGTCCGCCGGGCCACACGTGCAGCACCCTGGACGGCGAGCAGCTCTGCCTGCCGCTCTCCACCGGTTGCTCCGCGAGCCCGGGCGGAGCTGTCGCGCCGGGGGCGCTGGTCTACTTCTTTTCCCTCTGTCTTGTGCTATTTCGGCGGCAACGGAGGTCCAAATGTTCGTGAGATTCGGAAACGTCCTTGCCCTGATCGTCGCATTCGCTGGCTGCGGCTCGGAGGTGCAGCCCCTGGACGCCCATGGTGCCGGGCTGGACGCTGGGATCGACGCCTCGACCGTTGCCACGGACGCCGGGCGCGACGCGGGAGACAACTGCATTCCGACGGAGCGCCGCTATGTCGAGTGTGGCGCCTGCGGCACCGCGCCACAGGTCTGCCAACCGGACCGGACGTGGGGGCCCTCCGGTGTCTGCTCCGGCGAGGGCGAGTGCACCGCCGGCGTGACGGAGACCGAAGACACCCCGCTCTGCGGGCGCCGTCGACGCACCTGCGACGCGGCGTGCAACTGGGCGGAGTGGGACCAGCGCGTGCCCGACGGCGTCTGTGAGCCAGGCGATGTCCAGGAGATGCCCGGCGACTGCGGGCCGGGCGAAGTCGTGCGGCAGACTTGTCAGGACGACTGCATTTGGTCGAGAGCGCTCTGTCGCGACGCCTGCGGCCCCGATCGGAGGGTCACCCCGGCAGACGCAGAGGAGCTGTGTATCCCGGCGGGTCCATTCAACCGGGGCGTCTCACCGCGCGATGACCTCGCGCCCGGCGCGAGCCCGATGGCCGAGGTGTATGTCTCCGCGTTCTATATGGACAGGTTTCCTGTCACGAACGAGCGCTACCAGCGTTGCATCGACGCCGGGGGGTGCCCGGAGCTCGCGGGGGCAGCGGGGAGCGAGGCTTTGAGTGATCCAGGCCGCGCTCGTCATCCAGTGCAAGAGGTACCGTACGGGTCCGCGGAGGCATTCTGCCTGTGGGATGGGGGGCGACGACTCCCCACAGAGGCGGAATGGGAGAAGGCTGCGCGGGGGCCGGCGCCCCGAACCGTCATCTATCCATGGGGAGATGAGCCCGATTGTGCCTACTTCCTGCGCTGTGGCCCCGGTGGCGTCGGCCTTGGGGCTATCGACGGCCTACCCCGGAGCGCCAGCTACTACGGCGCCGAGAAGCTAGTCGGCGGCGGCCAGGAGTGGGTGAGCGACTTCTACGACGAGTACTACTACGGCGCAGCCGACTCTCTTCGTGACCCAACCGGTCCCGCCACGGGAGTGGACCACGTGCGGCGAGGCTGGCCCGCCGCAAGTGAGCACTCCGGCATTCACCAAGGGCGATTCCGAGTCTTCTATCGATACCGCTTTCCCAACGTGTCGAGGCACACGACCTTTCGATGCGCTCGCTCCGCTACCCCAACCCCCTGAGAGCCGAAGTGAACAAACTGACAAGATTCTCCGTCCACTGGCCTCGCGCTTGTGTAGCCGTTCTTCTTTCCCTTGTGGCTAGCGGCTGCGGGACCGAGAGTTGGGAGATATCCAAGACTGCCGAACGCACGTTCGATAGACTCCGCCAGCGGCAATCGCTCCGGCTGGTCTCAGACGCGAGTGGCGAGGAAGTCACGGCTCGTGTGGGCGATACGAGCGATGATGTCTGGAATGAGCTTCGTGAACGCCTGCTCTTGGAGGAATGTCAGGAACGGCTCAGCTCTGGGGAAAGTGGAGTTGACGCGTGTGGCGGAGTGACTCGTGGGGGTGCGGCGCCCAGCAGTTGTGGCGAGCACAGCTGTCTAACTCATGAACACCTCTGCTTGGCGAATCTGCTAATGGAGATGGCCGGGCTAATCTCCGACCCTCTGAGTCTGCCCTCTACCGGCTACAGCATTCCGGTTCAGACCAGTGCAGTGAATGCGGCGCTGATGGAACAAGCGGCAGCGGAAGCGAGGCTCGCCATGACGATGTCGATGGATGCGCTTCGGCAGGGTGCGGGTATTGACGCTCGGGCCGTCTGTTCTCCGGCTGGCGCCGCAGCCACCTGGGGCCCGGCCGAGAGCTGGGGTGACGACGCCACGTCGATCGTCTTCTCGCGTTCGTATTCGATGCTCTTCGTCGAGGCGGTCTCGGTCGCGCGCGAAGCGACGATGGAGGCGATCAGCCTCAACCGGGCCGTGGCCGACGGCCAGTTCTCGCGTGAAACCACGGTCGCCGAGGCAGCGCGGCTGGCTGGCTCTGCCCCGGTGCTCTCCCGCTCCCACGCCGCGCATCTGCTCGTCGGTGGCGACCCTGGCATGGGCGGCACGCTCGAGATGAACGAGCGAGAGGTCGGAGCGCTCGGCACCGCGTGGTGCACTCGAGACTTGCCCGTGGCGCGCACGAGGGCGGCCATCCAGGTCATCCGCGAGGCGGCGCCGCCCGCGAGCTGGATCGCCGATCTCTCCACACCAAGCACGGCGGATTTCCTGGTGACGGGTGCCGACAGCGTCCGAAGTCGGCTTCTGCGCATTCGCGGACTACCGAGCACGACGTTCGACACCGACTCGCACGGCTTCGCGGACAACCTCGGGCTCACCGTCGCCGACTTCGACGCAGCCCGCGCGCGGCTCCACGACGAGCACCGGGCTTTTGCCCGCAGCCAGGCCACCGGCGCCAACGCGGTCTACCTCGCGTCGCGGACCCTCCCCGGCGGCGCCGTTGTCGACGATCTCTACGCCGCGACCGGAGCGCCGGCGGCGCTTCCGGAGCTCGAGCACTACGCCTACACCGCGCGTTGGCAGAGCGCGACGCCCGTGTACGCGAGCCCGCACGACGCCGGGTACGTGAACGAGAGCCTCTCGCACGTGCTCGACTACGCCTACGACTCCGCGCTCGAGCTAGAGCAAAGCGGCGTCTGGGGCGACCCGGAGTCGGAAGACGGCGCCATGATCCCGATCGCCGCGTTCTTGGCGAGCATCGATCGCGAGCGACCGGCTCGGCTGCGACTGCTGGAGACGGGCGCCGGGGTGCAGGCGATGCTCGAGCACCACGGAGCCGAGAGCACCGATTCCGTCGTGCTCGTGCTCGGCGCGGACGCGCTCTCCTGTGCGGTCCGAGGCACGGTCGAAGGCATCCCCTGCAGCTGGGACGCCGCCACCATGAGAAGCGACGCCACCTACGGCCCGTCGAGTGAGCTCGGCTTCGACACGCGACACACGTTCACTTTGCCGATCACGGATGAGGAGTATCACCTCCTCGCCCTACGTCCCGGCGCGACCGGGTTGCGGCCTGGCGCGTACACGCCGCTCATCGGATTCTGGTCGGGCAACCTCGCGCCCTCTCAGACGACCCTCATCCCCGTAGTGCCCGAGCTCAGTCGCCTGGCCGCGGAGCTCATCGCGCCAAGCCCCGAGTGGTGCACGCACCCACAGATCACCTGCGCCGGCGCGACCTTCGACGGCAGGTTTCCGCTCGAGAACGAACTCTCATCAGATGGCGATGCCTATGAAAGCTCTTGGAGATATTGGCTCAGCCTCGCCAATCAAGCCGCCAGAGAGGCTGATGAGCTCGGCGAGCGGGTGATCGCGGAAGGTCTGCAGAACGACTTGCGAGCCGAGGCGGCAGCCTCGACGCTGGAAGAACTCTGCGGAGGATCCGTGGATCTGGACGGTATCGTACAACCAGATGGCTCGGATGCAAGGGAAGGTGTCAGTTGTCCGGGCACACCGTGCGGGAGTGAATACGTCTGCCGGGGAGGTGAATGCATCCGCGATCCCCTGCTCGTGCTGGAGACCCTGGCGAGCGGAGATCCCTCCAACCCAGGCGCGACCCGGCTCTTGAACTGCCTCGGCGACGACGTGGCCCACGACTACGTGGCACTGGGTACATCCTCGCTGTGCCTGTGGCGACCCGAGGGCAATCGCGTTGACATCTGCGGCGAGGTCGCGGGGCTGGAGAACGTCGATTGCCCGCTCGTTGTAGCCGACTCCTCACCGACCGACTGCTCATCCACGGGAGTGTCGCTACCGCCGGGGTACGAGTGGGTCTTTGTCGGTCCGGAACAGCAGCTCGGGTACTTTGAGAGCACCGAGCCTGGCTCAGGTCAGCAGCGCGCGACGCCCCCGTGTGATGCGCTCGCGGCGCTTCGAGATCCCACCGTGGCGCCCACCCGCGAAATGGTGGAGCAGTTGTGGGCTGGCTTCTTCGATCCGGTGCAGCTCGCTCGCGCTGCCAGCCGTATCGGTTGGGAGGCACGCATACACGACTACGCGGGACTCACCCTCGACGGTCGACCTTGGGGGCCTACCACGGGCGACCCCTTCAACGGACCGGCGGTGGCGGGGGTCTGCGATGCCTCAGCGACGACACCTGTCTGCACCGCCTACGGGTCTGTTGGAGAAGGGCTCTTCAGTTGCCATCTGGCCGATTGCGCGAACGCTGATGTTCGTGCTGGCTACAATGATCGAACCCTTCGAGCGGTACTCCTGGCCCGATTGATCAACAATGTTGGCTTGTCGGGGATTGTGGTCCCGGTACCGGACGACTACGGATTTGATGGCTCTGCGACAACCGTGCGAGCGGCCGCAGGCTCCGGCCTGGTCCACTGGACATTTGCAGATGACGGCACACGTTTCTGTCAGGTCGGTATCGGTGCCCCTCGCCTGTGGCGTTACTCGCGGACTGTCGCCACACTCGCGGCATCAGAGTACCCGTTCGAGCAGACCGGGGAGTGCGTCAGCACTGGCCTCAACTTCCTTCGACTCATGAACCTCGGCGAGGACGGAGAAGAGCCCCGCGGCGACACACCCGCCTACTGGTTCTGGGCTGGGCTGGGCGTGGTGCCCACTTCGGCCGGGACAGCGCAGCACAACCATCGCTTTCACTCGACGCCACCACTTCGAGACCTCCTGTTCGGATCCACGCCAGGGCGCACAGAGCCAGGGAGGTGGATCGGGGATAGCAATCTGAACCGGCGGTCATCCTCCATCCGGCTGCTGGACGACGGTTTCCGCGTCGGCAACGTGCTCGACGCGGTCGAGCTGCTTTGCGAGGCAGCTCGCAGCGAGCAGTCCGTGCCAACGCCCATCGGCGGCACGCCCCCTGAGATCCGCACCGCCAGCGATGTGGACCGGACTGTTCAGTTCCTGGAACGTGCCGCCAACGAGCTGCAACAACGCGGCGAGTCGATCGTCTTCTCGGACTTCCCCGTCCGGGCCACCGATGCTCTCCGACAGCAATCTTCGGTCGGTGCGTATCCGGCGACCGGCGGCGCGTACGCTCAGAACATCACGGCTCTTCGCGGCTCGCTGATCGAGCTCGCGTCCATCCCCGGTCTGCTCGCCGAACAAATCCGAGCCTCCGCGACTGACCTCGACGAGTTTCGACTCCAAGTCGAGCGCATCGACAACCAGCGAGAGCTGGCCGACCTCTCGCTCGTCTCGACCGTGTCCTCTCAGGTCACGGCGTGCCTCTTGTCCGCACTCGAGGGCAGCTGGACGAAGCCCCAGAGCTTTGCTGCGCCAGCGATCTCCTGCGTGAACTCGGTCGTCCAGATGATGGTCGCGAGTCAAGTTCACACCATCGCCGGGGAGGACGCCGACCTCAACGAGCTGTCCCAGGTCTACGCGCTCCGGGAGCGCTTCCACTCGCGTCTCGCTGCGATGCAGCAGCTCACCACTCGAATGCAGGTCCTGCTCGAGCAGATCGACTCGGCGCTCGTCGGCGCCCAGACCGTCAGAGCCCAGGCTCGGTCCGCCTTCAGCCAAGCCCTCTTCTTGGACTCCGATCCCGCAGACGTGCACGCGGTGGTCAACCGCGCGACCCGCAACCGCTACAACCTCACCCGTGTCCGTGCCGAGCGCGCTCGCCTGGACGCCATCCACATGGCCTTCCTGGCGAAGCGCGCCATCGAGCAGCGGCTCGGCATGCCGCTCTCCTCCATGCGAGATGAGATGTCGCTGGTCGAAGCCCCGGCTCGTTGGGAGGCTCGCGTCTGTGAGCTCCAGGGCGTCAACTACACGCGACTCCGCGACGAGACCGACCTCGATGTCACCAGCTTCGCTGACGACTACATCGGCGACTACGTGCAGCGGCTCGAGCGAGTCGTGCAGAGCTACCAGCTCGACCATCCGTTCCGAGATGGACAGGACGTCGCCGTGGTGTCCCTCCGAGACGACGTGCAGAACGTGCGTGGTTGGTGTGAGCAACCGACCCGAAACCTGCTCTATGAAGCCGGCCAACTCGACGCGACACAGAACTCCCTCACCGCGGCGCCGGTCTGGGTTGCAACGTCCTGCCGCGAGGAGTCGCCCGGTGTGCTCGAGCCCAACTGCGTCGTCGCCGATCGCTTGCTCGAGACGGACGGATCCCACGATGTTTCGCCCTTTGTCATCTCATCACCAGAGCTCCAGGACTCGCAAGCGCAGCGCGTCTACTTCGGCAACCCCGATGGTGCAGCCTGCCTGACGGATGGAACGTGTGGACTGACCACAACGACGGCCCTCAGTCAGTCGGTCGAGCTAGGGGGTGGTCGCTATCGGCTCTCTTGGTATGGCGCCCTCTCGGAGAGTGGGAGCACCCTGGATCCGGCCACGGTGGTCGACGTGGTCGATTCCGCCGGCGCGACGCTCGTGTCGGGCCTGCCGGAGTCCTCGACAGACGGCTGCGGCACCGGCTGGACACGCTTCTGGCACATCTTCGATGTCGGTCCGACCGACTCGGTTCGAGTACAGGTCATCGCCGGAGGCAGCACGGTATCGCGCTCGGTTGATTTGGCCGGACTGATGCTGGAGGACGTGAGCGACTCGGTCGTTGCGTCTCCCACGGGCCCATATGTGGCGGCCGACCACCCGCCCGGGATCTTCGAGAACACCCGCGCGACGCTCTCCAGGTTCCAGCAGACCTGTGAGGACACCACCGGCCAAGAGTTCCGAAGCCGGGGCTGGCGCCGCAACTGCATGCGCCTCTGCGCAGAAGGCTTCGGTCGAGGTTGCGAGAGCGACGCGGCCGACCTGTACTGCTATTGGGAGACCAGCTTCACGATCACCCAACGCGACATCGAACGGGGTCGCACGTTCACCGGCGCCGGCTTCGCACGGGGGAACTACAACTACCGCCTCGATACGCTCGCTCTGAATGTCGTCGGGACCGGAGTGCGCGACTGCGAAGGATCGAGCTCCCCGTCGAGCTGCTACTCGGGCGGCTTTGTCCCCTACACGCTTCAACACGTCGGCCCGTACACGGTGCGAAACGTGCTCGGAGATGATTACGACTCACCTCTCTTCACGGCGAGCATCGAGCATGGTCGCGCCCTGGGCGCGGAGCGCCACCTGAGCAACCCGATCTCCAGCGCCGATCGCGCTCTGATCGACCCCTACACCCACGACGAGTTCCGCGGCCGACCGATCGATGGAACCTACATCCTCCGGGTCTGGGACGAGCCTGGCATCGACTTCCAGCAGATCGAAGATGTGCAAGTCGTCATGGGATATCGCTACTGGACGCGGTCCGAGTAGCGCGACCCGCGACCCTCGACTCCCGTGAGCTCAGCGCGTCCAGCGCCTACCCAGGCGTTGGCCGCCCCACCTGCGCCTCGTACCTGCCCCCCTGCCTCCGGAGCTGACCCCATGCGTACCGACCCCACCCCGACTCGGCGCCGCCCGCACGCGTTCTGGCTACAGGCGCTCTCCACCGTGCTAGCGACCCTGCTCTTCTGGTCGCCCGCGCTGGCGTACGCCCAAGAGGACCCAGCGGACTACGCCGAGCCAGCCCCGGCAGACCCCTACATCGAGACCACCGCGGACCTCGAGACAGGGGACCTCGATCCAGCCGACCTCGAGCAGCTCCCGGCCGACCTCGCCGAAGGCACCGACCTCAGCGATCACCAAGCCGAAGGCGTCGAGCCGGACCCGAGCGCGACCCCCATCGCGCTCCCGAGCACCGAAGAGGGCGGCAGCGGCGTCACGCCGCAGTCGATCAGCCTGCCTTCCGCCGAAGGCTCGGTAGAAGGCATGGGCGAGAGCTTCTCGCCCGTCCTCAGCTCGGGCACGGCGACCTTCAGCGTGCCCATCGCGGTGGCGCCCGGCCGCGCCGGCGTGCAGCCAGGGCTCTCGCTCAGCTACGCGACGACCGGCGGCAATGGTCCTGTCGGATTCGGCTGGGGGCTCGGCGCGCCGTTCATCAGCCGGCAGACCGACCGTGGCCTTCCGCACTACATCGACGGCGCGGCGTACCACGCTGAAGAAGACCGCTTCATGTACAACGGCGGTCAAGAGCTCGTGCCGGTGGACACGGACGCGATGG
>Ga0114933_10001390_pt1 | contig 27044 bp, 23 predicted proteins | sample 4SBtaG_FD_89691 | JGI IMG/M metagenome (GOLD analysis project Ga0114933, IMG submission 89691) | Deep subsurface microbial communities from Kolumbo volcano to uncover new lineages of life (NeLLi) - 4SBTROV12_W25 metaG | ecosystem: Environmental > Aquatic > Marine > Volcanic | place: Kolumbo... | reverse complement strand
GCCGCCGGGGTGCTCTGCCTGGGGGACCAGTCCGCCGCGGAGTGAGGCCGCGACGCCGTTCGATGGGTCGACGCGCCTTGGAACTCGCCGGTCTGCGTGCGAATCCCGCGACTGGCAGCTGGGCGCTTCGAGGCCGTCCGGTGGTAGCCGGGGCCGCTCTCTTCTTCCCTCTCGATGTCGTGCTGAATGACCTTGGCATCGCGAACCGGGCTGCCGCCAGCGTAGGCGACCGGACCTCGGATGCGACGCTCGGCGGCCTGAGCCGTCCGCGGCGCGACCGGGCTGGCCCAGGTGCTGCTCATCGCCTTCGTCGCCGCCTGGCCGACCAGGGGGACCTCGACCGCGCGGTCCGCGGCCTTCTGGGCTGCGGAGCGACGCGTCTTGAAGGTCGCCGAGGGCATGTACGGGGTGGCGTGCCAGGGCTTCTCGACGACCTTGACCGTCGCCCCGGGCTTCTCACGCTGGAGCTTCTTCTGGAGCGCGGCAGCTTCCTCGTCGGTCTCCACGACCATCGGGGTCAGCACGGTGTCCGTGTCGACCCGAGGCGCCATGCGCGGGAGCAGGCTCTTGCGCTTCGTGGACGGGGTGCCGGTCGTCGCCAGCCGCTCGGCGGCCCACGACGAGGTCCTCGCGCCGATCCACTCGCCCTCGGCGGTGGTCAGCGAGCGAGCTGCCGTGAAGCGCCCCTTCGCGGTCTTGATCGCGCGCGAGGGATCGAGATCGCTCGTCGAGGTCGTCCCGCTCCTCGCCGAGGCCCAGGCGGATCCGGCGGTTCGCAGAGCTCGAGCCGCCGCGTGGGCGCTCGCGCGCGTCTGGAAGGACTCCGCACCGCTCCAGTCACCGGATGCGGTCCGTCCGGCCCTGGCCCCGACGCCGTCGGAGACGGAGGTGCGGAAGGTCGGGCTGGCAGCGTGCTCGCCCACCGGAGTCCGGTGAACGGTCGTCGCGCCGTCCTGGCGCGCCGCGCTTCGATGGGTCGCCGAGGCCTCGGCTGCCGCGACCATCGTGCGCAGGGCCCGAGCACCCGTGAAGGCGCCGGAGGCCGTGCGAACCACCCGGGCCGAAGCCGAGGGGGTGCTGCGAGGAACGGGGCTGGCGGCCAGTCGGTCCGGACCGCGAACGCTCTTGGGCGTGCGCACGACCGGGCTCGTCGAGAGCTGCGGGGTGACCTGCTGCCCACGAATGACGCGAGCGCCGGCGTGGGCGGTCTGCGAAGGCTTGGCCCAGATGCTCTCGCGCTCGGCGGCGGCGGTCTCCTCATGGGTGACGGTCTCCATCGAAGGGCCGGATCCCAGGATGGGGCGCAGGCCTCGACGGCGGGCGCGCTTGCTCGCGGCGCGGCCTCGGGCGACCTCGGTGGGACGGGCGCCCAGGTCGGCTCCCGGAGCCTCCTGCATGACCGTGCGCACGACGCGAGCGCCTGCGACCTGCTTCAGGATGCGGCGGACCTCGACGATGCGGGTGTGCTCGTCCAGGTGTTCGGTGCGTCGAAGGACGGCCTGGACCTTGCGACGCGAGAGCGCGTCCAGGTTCGGGGCGGCCTCTGCGAGGGCCTTGCGCAGCGGATCGCGGGCGGTGCTGGCCTGCTGGAGCCGACGACCGATGCGGTCGGCGGGCCGATCCGAGGAGCGGGAGACCGCTGCGCGGGTCGGCGCCAGGCCCCGAGCTGCGAGGGGCTCGATCCGACGCGTCTTGAAGGGCTCCGAGGGGCTGTGGGCCACACGCTCAGGCTTGTCGGCGACGCGCGCCGGGCCACCGCTCGGGGTGATCCACGCGGCCTCGCCACGACGCACGCGCACAGCGGTGCCGGTGGCGGTTCCCCAGGCACCGGGTCCCTGGGCGCCCTCGGCCTGCTCGACGTACTCGGGCGGGATCCAGGGCTCGGGCAGAGCCATGTCGGAGACGCCCATCGTGCGAAGACCGAAGAAGGTCGGGCGGCGGGCCTCGCCGGGGAAGCGCTTGCGCGCGGCGGTGCGGGTGCCCAGCGTGCGGGACGCCCACTGCTTCTCGCGGCGTTCGCGGCGCCAGCGGGAGAGCGCCAGGCGACGCATCATCTGGTGGAAGGGGCGGGCCGAGACGAAGGAGAAGGCCTGCTCGGCCTGCTCGTCCGTGGCGCCCTCGCCCAGGTCGAGCCAGGGATCGGCCAGGCCGAAGCGGGCATAGAACGCCGGCGAGAGCCCGATGCGGGGCCTCCGTGCCGTGCGGCGTTCCAAGCGCTCGACGAGGCGCTTTCCGGGGAAGTGTCCGTCCATCTCAGCTCACCGTGATGCCGTGGTGGGCCAGCTCGACCATCTCGATGGCGAGCTCGGCGCCGTTGGCGACGAAGTTCGGGCCCTCGTAGGCGACGGGCCAGGCGTTGACGAAGGAGTAGCGACGGACCTCGTCCATCGCGAGGTTCTTCATGATGATGGCGCCGTTGCGGCGCTTGGTGAAGCCGTCCTGGAGGATCTCCTGACGCCATTCGAGCAGGGAGCTGTCGGCGGTCACGCCGTAGCGGAGGACGATGTTCTCCCACCGGCTCTGACCGGGCAGCTTGTGAACGCGGTGGTTCACGCCACCCTCCTCGATCTCGAAGACCTGGGTCGAGGTCTTCAGGCCGTTGCACTCCATGAACTGTGCGATGGCGACGCCATCGATCTCGAGCTCAAAGACAAAGTTGCCTTCGGGGTCGGTGATTTCGCGTTCGGACATCAGGTCCTCCCTACATCGCCTCGGCCTGGCCGAGGCGCAGATCGATGGTGATGTGTTCGGTGGTGGTGATGGGGCGCACCCGCACCATCACATTGAGGCGTCCCGCTTCGCGGTCGGCCTTCGAATTCGTCTCGTCGTCGCAGCGGACCTCGTAGTCCTTGCCGGCGGCCTTGCCGGTCAGCATGCCCTTCTCCCAGAACTCGTCCAGGCGGGCCTTGACGTCGCGCTCCAGGATCTTCCAGATGCTCGGGCTGTTGCGCTCGAACACGACCCACTCGTTGTCCCGCCGCAGCTGCTCGGCGATGAGGCTGACGATCCGACGGGAGTTGATGAACTCCCAGCGGTAGTCGGTGCTCATCGTCCGCGCGCCGAAGACCACGACGCCACGACCGGGCTGGGTCACGATGGGGTTCACCGCGTGCTCCGCCAGCTCGCCGGCCTCGGTCCAGGTCATCTCGATCGAGGGATGTGTGACGCCGCTCACGCTCACGTTCGCCGGGGGCCAGACGACGCCGAAGGGCTGGTGCTCACGCTCGGTCTTGGCGTAGACGCCCAGAACGGCGCCGCTCGGCGGCTGGATGTCGTCGCCCTTCATCAGCCAGGGGTAGTAGACGGCGCCGTAGCTGTAGAGCTCGTTGCCGTCCTGGCGGAACTGGGTCAGCCACGCGACGAGCGCGTCCCCGTGCAGATCGCGGGGTGCGTCGATGACCAGGAAGCGGTTCGCCATCTCGCGGCAGTGCATCAACAGCTCGCGGTACAGCACGTCTGCGTGCCCGACCACGTGTCCGTTCTTGGTGAAGTCGAAGCGCATGTAGGCCGCGCCGGGCACGGCGAGCAGCGCGATGTCCTCTTCGCCGCGGAGGCGCTCCAGCAGCGGGTCGAGCACGCTCTGGGCCGAGGTCGGAGCGCGGAGGTCTTCCTCGCTCTCGATGCAGACGCCGAAGAGATGGCACATGTCCCCGCCGTTCTCGAAGAAGGCCAGCGCGGCCCTCCTGGACGCGGGGTCGAAGAGTCGCTGCAGAGGGTGATCCCGCAGCTCGGAGGGACGCCGGAGCGTCAGCTCGAGGAAGTCGCCGGCGGTGGCATCACGAGGCCACCGGGCCTTCGGAACAAAGCCCAGGATCCCTGCAATGTCGCAGCGCACCAGACCGTACCTGCGCGTCGGCAGAGCACTGTGCTGGACGGAGATTCCGGGCTTCATCGCGGCTCCCGAGAGGTTCATCCCGGCAAAGCCGCCCTCCCCGCCCCCTGGCCGAAACCAGGGGGACGGGAAGGGTGTGTGACCTTGCTATCGGGAAGTGTTGATCTTCTCGTTGATCCGGGAGATTTCCTTGACCCAGGAGTGTCGCTCTTTGTGCGACAGCTCGAAGAGGGTCTCCCGGTCCCAGTGGAAGTGGTACGCGATGAACGCTACCTCCTTGAGAATGTTCTCGAGGGGGTAGCTTACGATTCCCCCAGGCGTCCAAACTCCCTATCGAAGCGGGCACCACATTCGGGGCAGCTCACACGTACCGTGGCCTCATCCTCGTTGATGCGGTTGTACATCTCCTCGAGGAAGCGGAGGTCGCCCGCGAACAGGTTCTCGACGACTCCCGTGTTGACCTCTGCGAGTGTCCCAAGCCGGGTGATCACTCTGCTCAGCAAGACGATGATGAGGTAGGCGCGGTTGCGTTGGACGCGCATGTCGTTCAAAGGAACGATCTCGTCCTTGGCATTCGCCAGCCGCATCACCCCTTCCTTGTGGACATTGCCGTCTTTGTCGACGTAGCCACGCGGCAGGATGAACTCGTACTCGGTCTTCAATTCACTCACAGCGGTCCCTCGATCGGCATGTACAGCATCAGCGAGGTGAAGCTGCGTCTAGGAAAGTCCTAGGCGCGCTCCACCTTTTCGATCGCGATCTCGACCTTCTCGATGGCCATGCCGGAAGTATCGGAATCCATGTCCGGCACGTACCACTTGCAAGGCCACCCTTCGTAGAAGTTGTAGCGGGCGACTTCCGTCTCACCGTCCTGGTCCAGGACGACGATCGAGCCCGAGCGACGGTCAATCTTCCCGTCCTCGATGTTCTTCCGCCACTGCCACAGGTCATCCGTCGCCGTGTAGCCACGCTCGAGAACGATGTTCGCGTACGTGGTGCGTCCCGGCTTCTTGCGAACGACCTTGTCGTTCCCCTGCTTGAACTCGATGATCTCAGTCTCGGAGTCCATCCCGCTGACGGACTTGAAGCCGCCGACGATCACCTTGGTGTCGTTGATGACACCCTGGATCTCGAGCAGGAAGTGATAGGCACCGTAGAGTTCTTCGGTGGGCATTTTGGGTGGTCCTCTCTAGTTGTCCCTGACCCTGACGGTCTCAGGTCCGGGGGGTTGAGGTCAGTGGGACTTACTCCTCGATCAGGCCACCGCCATCCCACTGGCCGATGTTGAAGATAACAAACTCAGCGGGCTTCACAGGACAAATTCCGACCTGGACGTTCACCTGTCCCGCGTCGATGAGGTACCGGGGGTTGGTTTCCTCGTCGCACTTGACGTAGAAGGCCTCCTCAGGCGTGTTCCCGAAGAGGGCTCCAGCCCGCCAGACACGCAGCAAGTAGGCGCGCACGTCGCGCACGAGCTTCTTCCAGAGCGTCTGATCGTTGGGCTCGAAGACGGCCCACTGCGATCCGATCATGATCGACTGCTCGACCATGATGAAGAGGCGGCGCACGTTGATGTACTTCCAGGAGGGGTCGCTCTTCGTGCCGAGGGTGCGCGCACCCCAGACGCGGATCCCGCGGTCCTTGAACACGCGGATGACGTTGATGCCGCGCTCGTTGTACTGGCCCTGCTCGATCCGGTTGATGTTCTGCGACAGGCCGGTGATGCCCAAGACCAGCTCGTTGGCCGGCGCCTTGTGCACACCGCGCTCGCCGTCGACCCGGGCGTAGATGCCACAGAGGTGGCCGCTGGGCGGAACGAAGAGCTCGTTCTTCTCGGTCTTGATCAGCTTGCGGCGGTTGGGCCCGGTGACCTTGATGTGGTCCTGGGTGCCCTGGAACCAGCTGGGCTTGGTGATCTTGAGCCAGGGCACGTAGAGCGCGCCGTAGCCCTTCTGGCTGGCGGGGATGTCCATCGACCCGTCGGAGACGATGGGGCCGTCGAGGATGGCGAAGCGATCCTTGCGGATCTCGCACATCTCGAGCATCTCCTTCTGCTGGTTCGGGGACAGCCCCGGAGCCGCCATGATCGCCATGTCGTCGACGTCGTCGAAGGCGTAGAGGCCCAGCTTGTCGGCCTGGTTCTCGCGGACCGAGCAGGCGAGGTCGCCGGCGCCCATCAGGTACACGTAGGCCTTGCCGCCGCCGTTGTCGTAGAAGCCGTTCACGCCGGACACGAAGTTGAAGACGCTGGGCTGGCTGAGGAACTCCTGGAACTCCTTCTTCAGCGCGGCGTCGCGGGCGATGGCCTCGTAGACCGCGTCAGCCGCATCGTCCGGATCGTCGAAGGACGCGCCCGGGATGATGTCGTCGAGGGGCCGCATGGCGAGCATGTACTCCGCGAAGAAGCTCTGCAGCCAGCGGAAGAACTCGCTCTTGTTCGTCACCGCGACGGGCGGGATCGAATACTCGGAGTTCAAGGCGCTGTCGGCGGCGCCCTCGAAGCTGAAGCCGTAGACGTCGAGGAGATCCTTGGCGTGCTTGGGCTGCGGCCGGTCCAGCGCGAAGGTCGCGCCGATGTCGTTCAGCAGGCTCTCGACGACCTCGTCGTCCTCGGTCACCACCTGGCCCTTGAGGTCCATGATGACCTCGGGGATCTGCACGTTGATCTTGGCGTCGGCGGCGTCCTGGATCTTGACCCGGCCCTTGGCACCCTTGCCGAAGGTGACCTTGTGGCCGTTGATCTCGAGGAGCTTGGCAACGTCCTTGACCTGACGAGCCTTGAAGCGGAACGCCTCGGTCAGGGCCGCGCCGGCCTCGGCCTTGTTGCCAGCGACCTTGCCGGTGTTGTCGACGAGCTGCGGCGGGACCTTGCCCTGCAGGGCACGGCGACCGTCGGAGCCCGAGACAGCCGTGGCGTCACTGGGGGGGTTGAACTCGAAGAGACCGAGGAACCCCGGAATCGCCGTCGACACACTCTCGATCGGCTTGGGACCACTGTCGACCTCGCGGATGTAGACGCCTGGGGTTTTGTATTCCACGACTTATTCCTCCGTGTCTTCCGGCTTCTTCTTTCTGTCGAAGCGTCTGATTACGTTGTGGGCATCGGGCCCGGGGGGTTTACCAATCCGACCGGAAGCAGGGCGGGCCCCGGGACGAGCCCGAGGCTTCTTCTTCTGGTGCGGGAAGTAGGTGTCACGCGGCTCGAGGCCCTTTTCCGGATCGCCCATTTCGATGCCGGAGCCACCCTCGGTCGAGGTCAGCGGTCCGTCGAGCGCCACGCGCGCGCGGTACGTCAGGAAGGGACGGTACGGCGCCTCGTGGAGCGTGTAGAGGTTGATGGCGTCGCCGACCGTGAGGTCCTCGACCAGCGACAGGCTGACCTTTTCGACCTGGAGGTCCTTTCGCCAGGTGTCGGCGTTGGGATCCCAGGGCTCGCCGAAGCAGTTGACGGCCTCGCCCGTGGGCAGGATGAAGCGACGCGGGCGGTACATGAGCTTGGGCGTCGCATGCAGCGTGAGCAGCGTCCAGCCGAGCAGGCGCTCCGCGTCCGAGCGGAACTTCGAGTGGACGCCGATCATGTAGAACAGGTCCATCAGCAGCGGGGGCCGGTGGTAGAAGTACTCCTTCGACCCGTCCTCGTTGGTGACCTCGAGCGGCGCGAGGCGCAGCCGCTTCTGGTTCATGAGGTTGGGGTTCATCGCCGCCCGGTACATGTAGACGTAGATGACCTCTTCCCGATCCTTCGGGACGAACTTCATGTCCTCTTCGAGGCGGGGCGGGCGCTCGCTGATGTCGTAGCTGTCGAGCAGCAGCTTGTGGATGGCCTCGGTGACCTCGCCGATGGTCTCGTAGGAGCTGAGCGGACCGGTCTGGAACTGCTGGGGCTGGAGCTCGTCGGTCACTCGCGCCTCCACAGTCGAGGCCGCGGAGCGACGGGGATGGGCCGGTCTTCGGCCGGGCTCTTGAAGCTGAGGCGGGGGCGCTCGACGACGCCGAGGAGGTCGGCCAGGCGCTCGGCGCGCGCGATCGGCTGGCGCTTTTCGATCAGCTGCTGACGCTTCGGGTGACCCGGGTGCTCCTGGTAGGGCGTGCGGACGAGACGGATCAGCTGCGGCGCGTTCGGCTCGGGGCGGGCGCCCGGATGGAGCTTGCGGGTCTTGCCGGAGCGCGCCTTGCGGGGCTCCTTCAGCCGGGGCTCGAGCACCTTGCGGTCCAGCCGCCCGCCCAGATCCGCCACCAGCTCGGTGAGACCGATCTGGTGTTCGCCCGGGAGGCGCCTCGAAAGCCGCTCGACGATGCCCTTCAAGCACTCTCCTACAGGGCCGTGTGCCGCGGTCCAAGGCTGTGGGGAAGCGCAGGCTACACGCGCGCCGAAGAGCGGGTCAAGGCGCCCCGATGACGCCGGTTACACTCGCGGCATGGACCGCCAGCGCAAGCCCAACAAGTCGCGGGGTCGACCGGGCTCGCGAATCCGCCACGGGGGCTCGCAGGAGAAGTGCGACGACAAGACCTCGCGCATGCTGAAGAACCTGCACGGTTCTCTCGGAAACCAAGGTCTGGAGGAGATCCTCAACCAGCGGAACGGGCGCCGGGACGACATGTTGAAGTTCGTCTGCGAGCGTCTTCAGACGATCCGGAAGGTGCAGCTGGCCGAGGCCCGCGAGTGGAACGACCAGCGCGAGTGGCACAAGAACGTCTTCCGCGGAAAGGACGGCTTCCACCTCCCCGAGCCGGGCCGATGGAAGCAAGCCGCCGAAGAGTTCAAGCGGGCAGGTGAGGCGCTTTGTCGGGGCGAGCTCGGACGCGCAAAGCAGTTCATGGAGAAGGCGCTCGACGCCGAGCAGGCTGCCTTCGACGCGATCCCCGTCACGGTGCGCGAGCAGATGCACAGCTCGACGACCCACGCTGCGGGCGAGGCCCCCGAGGCCGGCGACAACCTGAACACCCAGGACACCTGCAGCGCCTGCGAGCGGCCCCAGGAGCTGAAGCTGGCCGATCGGATCATCGCGCTCCAGCCCACGGTCAAGAACGTCGGCCAGCGCTCAATGGCACCGCACACCTGGTTCCTCGACGAGGAGGAAGAGGAAGAGGAAGAGGATGGCGCGTGAGCTGCTGGAGCACCTGGTCGGCATGGACACCGTCAGCAATCGGCCGATCCTGGAGGCCGCGGCCCTGATGGCGCAGCGGGCCGAGGAGCAGGGCTTCGAGGTCGAGCTCTACGAGGATCCGGAGGACGCGACCAAGGTGAACGTGGTGGCATCGGCGGGTCCGCGAGGAGAGGGCGGATTGATCCTCTCGGGGCACATGGACGTCGTCCCGGTCGAGGGCCAGACCTGGTCGAGCGACCCCTTCCGGCTCACCGAGCGGGAGGGCCGGCTCTACGGGCGGGGGTCCAGCGACATGAAAGCGTTCCTGGCCGCGACGGTGGCGGGCCTCGATCGCATCGATATGTCCGCGCTTCGATCGGAGCTCGTGCTCGCCTGGACCCACGACGAGGAGATCGGCTGCGTCGGCTCGCGCAAGCTCGTAGCGCAACTGAAGGAGCAGGGCCGTCCCCTGCCCTCGCTCTGCTGGATCGGCGAGCCCACCGACTTCCAGATCTTCCGCATGCACCCCGGACACGTCGCGATGAAGGTCGTGACCCACGGGCGGTCCGCGCACAGCTCCAAGCCCGATCTCGGCGCCAGCGCGCTCAAGGAGATGATGCGGGTCATGGCGGCGGTCTCGACGATCGAGGACGAGGAGCGCGGCCGTGTGCGCTTTCCGGAGCTCCTCGACCGGCCCTACGTGACCATGAACATGGCGCAGATCCAGGGTGGGGTCGCCGTGAACCTGGTGCCCGACCGCTGCGAGCTCGTCATCGGCTACCGGCCCCTGCCCGGCGACGATCCGCTGCGGGTCTTCGAGGCCATCCGCGATCGCATCGCAGACCAGAACGCCTCCACCGAGGTGCTGCGTGTGACACCCGCGATGCTCACCGAGGAAGGCACCCCGCTCCAGGGCTGCCTGCATGAGCACGCCGCCTCGCCGAAGCTCGCAGCGGCGTCCTTTGCGACCGACGGAGGCAACCTCGAGGAGCTCGGCATCTCCTCGCTGATCTTCGGCCCGGGCAGCATCGACGTGGCCCACGCCGCGGATGAATACGTGGGCATCGAGGCCCTGGACCGGGCCGTCGACATCGTCGAGTCCGTCGTGAGGAGGTCCTGTTGTTGATGCTGGTTCTGGGCTGCGCGCCCCGCCTGGAGAAGGCGCCGGAGAAGGCCGCTGCCGACTACTGCCAGCGCGCCGAGGACTGCGCGCTCTTGCAAGAGGGCGAGCGCAAGGAGACCTGCGAGCCGAACTCCACCGACGCCTTCGAGGCGCTCTGGGACCCGCGGGTCTGCGAGGAGGGCTTCGACCGCAAGAAGTGGAAGTCCTGCGCCCAGGCGATCGACACCTGGGACTGCGACGAGCTCTCCGCCGGCTGGATCGACATCGGCGAGGTCTGCGCGGCCCGCGAGGTCTGCAAGTAGGGATCAGCGGGCACCGAGCTTCTCCCAGACCGCGACCGGGCGGCCGCCGCGGTGGACGGCGTAGCGGGGGTAGAGCGCCGCGGCGAGGCAGCTGTGGTTGGGGATGATGCGGAGTCGATCGCCGACGCGGAGCCTGGCCAGGTCGGGGCCCTTCAGCTTGCCGTGTTCCTGGGACAGGCCCGTGAGGACGAGGTCCAGTCGGTTGCCGTCAAGGTCCCGCACGACGCCGAAGCCTCCGTGCCCAGGGTCCTTGGACAGGGCGAGGGCCCCCGCGTCGCAGAGCGCGGAGCCTCGAGAGGGATGCACGCCGATGACCGTGGTCAGGACCTCCATCGCGCAGTCGGCGAGGGTGCAGGTGCCGAGCCCGGCCTGGAAGGCGTCGAAGAAGACGTAGTTTCCAGGGCGGACTTCGGTGACACCCTCCCAGTTCGCGCCATGCACGCAGGTGGGGGTGGAGCCGATGCTGACCTCGTCGACCGGGATGCCCTCGGCCCGCAAGCGCTCGGCGAAGGCGACGGTGACCGACCGCTCCTGCTCGGCGACGCGCACGATGTCCTCGACGGTGGTGCAGTCGTAGCTGTGGCCGCCGTGAGCGAGGATCCCCCGGAAGCGGACGCGCGGGGCCTCGTGAAGCCGACGGGCCAGCCGCACGGCCTCGTCCGAGGTGGGATCGACCCCGGCCCGGCCGTAGCCGCAGTCGACCTTCAACCAGACGCTGCAGGGGTGGGCGCGGACGACATCGACGGCTTCCTTGCTGTCGACGAGGAGGCCCAGCCCCAGGGCGACGAGGCTCTGCACGCGATGAAGAGCGACGGGCACGGCGAGGGTGATGTCGGCGAAGCCCTTCTGGCGGAAGAAGCGGCCCTCGTCGATGGTCGCGACGGTGATGGCGCCGGAGTGGCCCCGGGTCATCAGCTCGGCGGCCTCGACGCACTTGGCGGTCTTCAGGTGGGGTCGGAGCGCGACGCCCTCGGCCAGGAACTTCGCGGACATGCGGCGGGTGTTCGCCTCGACGATGTCCTGGTCGACGATCGCGCAGGGGGTGGGGAGCGTCTTCATTGGCGCTGTCCGCCGACCCAGGTCCCAAGCACGAGCCCCGGGTGTCCGGCCAGGACCGCAGCGGGGAGCGGCCTGGCCGATCGCAGCACGGGGTGGTCCGGGTTCAGCTCGACCAGGTCCGCCAGCTTGCCCACGGCGATCTCTCCGGCGTCGAGGCCGAGCGAGCGCGCGCCGTTGCGTGTGCCCATCTCGAGCAGCTTCAGGGCGAGGCCGTCGGGCTCCTCGCTGGCGAGCACGTTCCGGCGCCCCTGGCCCCCCCGCGCGTGCAGCTCGATCGCGGCGATCTCGTAGAAGGGATCGATGCGGGCGTGGCTGTCGGTGCCCACACAGATCGGCACGTCGTGCAGGTGATCGAGGGGCAGGAAGCCGTCGCCGAGGTCGAGCTCGGTCGAGGGACAGGCACACACCGAGGCCCCGCTCTCGCGCAGCAGCTCCGCGTCACCCTGGGTCGGCCAGGTCATGTGGACCGCTGTGAAGCGCTCGGACAAGAGCCCGCAGTCGGACAAGAGGCGTGTGGGCGAGACGCCATGCTCGTCCTGGCACTGCATGTTCTCCTTGGGCTGCTCGGAGACGTGGGCGTGGACCACGCCCTCGAAGCCCGCGAAAGCCTCGAGCCACGCGCGGGGCACTGCGCGGACCGAGTGGGGCGCGAGTCCCACGCTGACCGCCGGATCGTCGATGTTCTGCAGGCGGCGGATCGCGTCGAGGACCTGGCCCGGACGGTCGTCGCAGAAGCGGCGCTGCTCGCGGGTGCGGTCCTGGCCCGGGCCCGCCCGGTGGTAGGCGACGCGCAACAGACAGACGCGGAGCCCCGCGCGGCGGGCGGCTCGGATCACCCGGCGAGCGAGCTCCTCGCGGTCGGCGTAGGCGGTGCCCTCGGGCAGGTGGTGCAGGTAGTGGAACTCGCCGACGGTCGTGAAGCCGGCGGCCGCCATCTCTCGAAAAGCGAGCTCGGAGGCCTCCTCGATGCCGTCGGCGTCGAGCTCGTTGGCCAGGCGGTACATGCGATCCCGCCAGGTCCAGAAGTCGTCCTTTCCAGCCGCCGCGTGCTGGACGTGGCCGCGCAGCCCGCGCTGGAAGGCGTGGCTGTGGGCGTTGACGAATCCAGGCAGTATCAGGCCGCAGTCCGGGGCCTGATCGGTGGGCTCGATGGCGGCGATCCGGTCACCCTCGATCCGCAAGGACAGGCCGCTCTGCAAGGCGCCATCGACCAGAACGCTCGCCGGCCGAAGGGTGCGTGAGCTATCTTCCGTCTTGCGCAAAGGAGCAGCCATGCCGCGGAGAATCCCAGGAGAGGACACCGTCGACCGCCTGTTCGAGCGCGAGGAGCAGCTCAAGCGCGTCAGCGTGCCCGGTGGTGGCGAAGCCTACACCGGCCCTGAAGCGACTCGGGCGCTGCAGGCCCTGAATGCCGAGGCCATGACCGTCGACGGCAGCATCATCGTGCAGGAAGGCTTCGACGCCGCCCGCCCGGCTGACGCTGCCCTGTTCGCCCACGAGCAGTACCACGTCGAGCACGGTCGCCCCGGCGCGCTCACACACGAGATCCACGATGCCGAGGAGGTCGCGGCCCGTGCCGTCGAGTCGATGGTCTTCCATCGCATGGCCGGCGGCTACGAGGGCGGCTACCAGCCCGGCGGTGGTTCGGGCGACGCGAAGCCCGGACAGACCGCGGATCAAGGCGGACGAGGAACCAGCGAGTTCAACGCCGGAGCCGACACCAAGCCGGACTCGGTCGACGTCGATCCCGACGCTTCACGCGGGTACAACGCGATGAAGAAGACGGGCATGACGCACACCGACATCGTCGACAAGCTGGCCCGCGAGGTCGGCTCGGCGATGGACGAGCAGAAGGAGCTCGGCCTGTCGAGGACGAGTGACCTGAAGGGCACGATCTAGCAGCTCGCGCCTCGGGAGCTCGGGCCTCGGGAGCTCGGGCCTCGGGATCGGGATCGGGATCGGGATCGGGATCGGGATCGGGATCGGGATCGGTCAGGGACTACGCGGGCCGTCGGCTGCGCCCGTTGTCGGCCCGTGCGCTCGCCCGCCGCCAGGCGGCGCACGGGTCGCACGAGGGCTCGTCCGCGCCTAGCTATCCGCCGCCCTTCTTCAAGATGTCGACCAGGCCGCTGTCGGTCCAGGAGGCCCTCCTCCGGCGGATGCCGGGCACCTCAGGATCAGTTCGCTGGATCAGCCGGCGCCGGACCGACGACCCGACGCCCACCGAAGCGGATCAGGCCGGTGCCCCGACGGGCTTGAACGACGTCACGGCCGCGGAGCAACCCGCTGTCGGCCGCGTCGCGACGCGCACGGTGAAGGTAGGTGTCGATCGTGCCAAGGGAGCAGGCCAACCGCTCCCGAGCGTCGACCCGATGAATCCAGCCGTCGTCGGCCCCACCGACCCGGGCACGGGCCAGCAGACGGAGGAGTCGGACGTACGACGCCGATGACTCCCAGACCACGCGCGGGCCGAACCACGCGCGAACGGAGTCCTCGGGAAAGCACCAGCTCACGCGGCTGACCAGTGGACGATCCTCGCAGTCCGTCGAGGGCGCGTCGGTCGGGAGCTCGAGCCGCCACACCTGGTCGTCGATCTGGACGCTCCTCCCGACGATGTCCCGAAGCTCTCCATCGCGGCTTCCGCGAACCCACCGACCACCATGGTCGACGACGCTGACGCTGCTGGAAGGATCGGCTCCGGGGATCACGAGAACCCCCTCATCCTCCATCACCACCCGTCCGTCCCGACCCAGGGCACGTGCACGCGGCCGCCCGACGTCGATCACACCCCAGCCCTGGCTGCCGAAACTCAAGGCAGCGTACAAACCGAGCTCACGTTGGTCTTCCAACTCAAGCCTCTGTCCATCGACCCAGGTTCCGCTCTTGCTCCCGAGGTCCCGGATCCACCACGTCCGCGCGTCCCAGCTGATCTCGGCGTGGTGTCGCGAGACGCTCTGTCGCGACAAGTAGAGGGTGGCCGCCGGGCTGCGGCCGACCAGCGTGGTCGCCAGGAGCTCGACGACGCGCTCGCCTCGCTGGATCCTCCCCACGCTCCCCTCCTCGCCTCGTTCAGGGCGGCGACGCCTGCCCGCTCTCGTTGTCGCCCGCGCAGAAGACCTCGTCCTCGACGGTCAAGACGCAGTAGTGCCCGTAGCCAGCGGCAAGCCCAACCAACTCTCCGTAGGCCTCGGACGGGGCGTAGGTGCCTTCGCCCTCTTCGAAGCCATGGACTCGACACTCGACCGAGCCATCTGAGGTCGCTGCGCACAGCGTCTCCGTGGCGTCGATCAACGCATAGCTCCGGTCCAGCGGCTTGTCCTGGAGCGGATCCTCGGGCCCCCAGCACGTGACGATCCCCGCCGCGTCGAGCATGCACGCGAAGTCGGAGCCTACAGCGACCTGAGCCGCAGGCTCGAAGTCGGGGGGCACCTCCAGCACCGAGCCCTGGTTGCCCCAGCACCTGACGTCTCCTCCCTCCACGATGACGCACACGTCGTGGGTGCCCGCGTCCAGTCCGACGATCGAGCCGGGAAAGGCCTCCTCGACGGGCACCTGCTCGCCCCAGCAGACCAGCGATCCCTCCTCTTCGGTGACGCCGCACGCGAAATCAACACCGACGGTGATTCTCCCCAAGCCATGAACGGCGCTGTTCACCCCGTTCGTCGTGTCTCCACGGCACGTTGTCGTGCCCCCATGGATGACGCACTGGTTCCTGGTCCGGACGGAGATGCTTGTCGCCTCCAGTTCGGAGGGGTCGCCCAGCTCGACGGGCAGGACGCCCCAGCACTCCAGCTGACCCTCGACCACCCGACACGTGAACGACCAGTGCGTGTCGATCAGCACGGGGGGGGGCGCGTCGTTGCAGCCGGCGGCGATGAAGGCAGCCAGGATCACGTCTCCTCCGTCGCGGAGAACAGCGTTCGCAGCCGGGGGCCGAGGTAGCAGTCCCGGGTGACAATGCGAACGAAGCGGCGGAGCACGTCCTGGTCCTCGCAGCTCAGATCGGCCCAGCCGTCGCACAAGGGTGGCGCGCCGAGGCCGGTTCGGAGCAGGCCCTCGTCCCACCGGCGCCACCCGGGTCCGTCCTCCACCCACGACGCGGTCCAGTCGTAGTCCTCGACCGGCGCACCGAGCACGCGGTCGATCACGTCCAGATCGGCCCAGCGCCCGCCATAACGCCGGCCTGTCTGTCCGTCTTCGTCCGCGAACTCGTACCGGGCGTCGTCGTTCAACATCCAGCAGAAGAGCTCGCGAACACAGTTGGAACAGTACTCGGGGCCGCCCACAAGATCCGGGCGATTCGGATTCGGCCGTATCGCCGACGACAACTGGACGTCGACTTCGGCAGTCGGCTCCAATGAGCGACGGCCGGGCGACTCGATCGAGCCACAGGTGAAGCCGATGAAGGCTTCGGCCATGAGCAGCCGCCAGACCCCCGCGATGAAGTGGGCCAGGGAGCGGCCCTGAAGAAGCTCATCCAGGCAACCCCACCCAAAGCCGTCGAGCGCCAGGGTACGGACCTGGTGCGGAATGCTGCCGCACCCGGTTCCGAGCTCTGCGGCGGCGATGAAGAGGCTGTCCGCGACACACCCCGCGGCCACGAGATCGCGGGCCTGCGTCAAGGTGTCGCTGAAGGCCACGCCCATGGCCAGGTCGATGGTCCAGTCCGAGTACGGCCCGCGTCGGTCATAGACGTCCTGCTGCAGATCCCCGAACCGGAACCGACCGGTCGGCCAGTTGACGTAGAAGACCGGCGTGACGCCGGAGAGCGGCCGGCGGTCGACGCGACTCACCGGGGTCCGGGTGGGCCAACCCGTCGGACCGAGCGCCAGCGTCGTCCCGTCTCCGGTCACGCCCCCGGCGAAAGGAAGGCTGACCTCGTCCCCGAAGTACACCGAAGGCACTGCGGGGTTGGGCTGTTGCCGGACCAGGGTGTCCACCACCCCTGCCTGTGGGGGGTTCGTCACCAGCCCCAGGCCCAGCTGAAGCACCTGCGCCACCGTCAACTCCCCTGGGATGACGCGGAGCAGCGCTGCTTCGGCGCTGAAGTCCGCTGCCTCGGCCACGAAGTTGGCGAGGAAGTGATCGGCGATGAGCGCGTCGAAGCCCTTGGCGAACTGGGTGGCAGCGATCAGCAACCAGCCGACCGAGTCGTTGGCGCCGGCCTGCGCCGAACCGGCGGCGCGAAGCGCGCGCGCAAGCTCGAGATAGAGCGCCTTCAGCTCGTCGTTGATCGAACTGACGCGGCGGAGGATCGCTAGGACCACCGCGCTGGTCGCGTGGGTCACGATCTGCACGGCCAACCACCCGCCCAAGACGGGTCCGGTCGCGAGGAAGCGCGCTGCGGTGACGCTGGGGGCGTCGGGCGCATCGTCGATGCCCCCCTGCAGCCACGTTTGATAGACGCCGATCCCCGGATCCGAGGCGATCAATGCTCGGAAGATGTCCGCGATGTCCACATCGTCATCACCGATGGCAGCAGCGGCGTCGAAGACCCGGTCGGCGTAGTCACGGATCGCCTGCTTGGTCAGCAACTCCTCGCCGGTCACCTCCGTGTCGGGCAGCGCGAGCAGGGGAACCCCCCCGGAGAGCAGCGCGACCACGGCATCGTCGTCCGCTGCTGCCCTCTGCGTGGACGCGCCGATCAACGTGCAGACGAAGAACACCAGGTCGCCCGGGTAGGACACCACGTACCAGTTCAGCGGGAACACGCTCCACGGCGGCGCCACCTTGCTCCCCATCAGGAAGCTGGCCAGGCCGGAGTCCCGAACGCCTCGGTACCACGCCGAGCTCGGACTTGGTCCGGACAAAAGCGGGTTGAAAGCCCGATTCGACGCCACGGCCCAAGGCGGAACCTGGAGGTCGGCCGCGAACAACGCTCGCTCCGCGTCCGTAACCGGAGCCCCCGACGCGACGCGAAGCGCGAACTGCTGACGCCAGGCGGCCATCCCCCTGGCTGCTCCAGGGCACGGGCCCGCTCCTGGGTCCTCGGCTCGGTTGACCCGCGCATACAGCCCCGAATTCACCTGGTTCGTCTCGGAGTCGTACCGGCTGATCACGCGCTCGAACGCCTGAGCGAGCGGAGAGGGCACGAGCCTCTGCGTGTCGATGTCGAAGCCTGCCAGCAGGTCGGACGCCAGGAACTGCAGCAACACCGACGCACCGCGGGTGAACACCAGCCGCGCTGGCTCCACGACGTCCTCCCCGTCGTCGAGCGGGCTTCCGAAGTCCTCTTCAGCGAACTCGTCCAGCGGGTAGGTCGCGCGGTTGTAGTTGCCGACCTCCGGGAAGACTCCCAGGGGGTCCAACATGCTCCGGAACGCATCGATGTCGTCCGGTCCGATGCTGACGTTCGAGCACGGCGTGCCCCAGGGCGAGCGCGAAGTCGCCGGCCCGATCAGCGGCGGAAGAGGGAAGCCCACGTCGCCAACCCGCCTAGGACTTCAGCACGACCTCGAGCACCGCGGTCACCCGCCCGGTCTCGATACTGGTCCCCGCCTCGTTCTGCGTCTGGATGGAGTAGCGCATGTTCAGGCTGAACTGGTTGTCGGTCGTGAAGTAGTTGCCGACGACCTGACCATCCGCCAACTGACCCGGGAGGATCTCGGAGGGTGCGCTCCAGATCTCTCCGTTGACGCTGTATTCGCTGATCACACGGGCCTGGAAGTTCGTGGAGAAGTTGGACCCCACCCAGTGCACGCGCACCTTCTCGATGAAGGGCCCGAGGCGGGCGAGATCGGCTGGAGCGCGCACCACGACCGTTCGGTAGACCTGGGCTCCGTCCGTCTGCAGTGGCATGTCGTCGGCCAGGACGAAGAGAAGGACCTTGCGGCCGCCCCCGCGCGGGCTGGAGACAAGCCGGTCGACGCCAGCCGCCGGAAGAAGTGAGCATCCACAGTCCATGAGACCTCCGTTGGGAGCGTCATACCTGCAGATTCCCAGCGTCACACGCCGACGACCGCGCGACTCCTTGGCAGGGCAAGCCAGGAGCTGCCCCGCCGCGCGCTCGAGAGTGAGAGAAGGTGAAAGGCGATCGAGGCGCGGTCAGCGCGTCACTCCTTCTCGGCCGGCGCCGTGCCCCCGAAGCCGGTGTCGACCGAGATCTTGCAGCAGCTGTCGCCCACGCACTGGGCGTTGTCGTCGTTGACCTGGATGTTGCAGACCGCGTCGTCGTCGGTGCAGTCGCAGGAGATCTTGACCTCGAGCGGCTCGGTCTCGCCCTTCTTCTTCTTGCGCTTGGCGATGACCTTTCCTTCTTCGTCCTGGGCGATGCGCCAGTACTCGGTGTTGACCTTGACCTTGGTCTCGGAGACCTTCATCCCATCGGGGGCATCGGAGGCGAGAGCGAGCGTGAGCAGTGCATAAAGCATGGTCTCCTCCCTACTTCCGGCCGGTGAGGTCTTCGGGCACGCTCACGACGAGCTCGCAGCAGTCGTTGCGCGCGTCGTAGCACCAGACGTCGGTGTCCGAGATGTGGACGTTGCAGATGCCGTCGTCGCTGGCGCAGTGGCAGTCCAGGTAGAGGACCTCGACCTCGCCCTTCTTCTTCTTCTTCCGCTTGGCGGACACCCCGTCGTCGTCCTCGACGATCTCCCAGAGTTCCGGGTTGACCTTGATGGCGGCGTCTCCGATCTTGACCCCTTCCGGGGTGTCGGAGGCGAGCGCGAGCGCGAACGTTGCAAACCACATGAGCGGGACTCCTCTTGACCCTCTCAACGTAGGAGCAGCCGCCTCGCGACAATGTCGCGCCTGCGTCTCAGCTGTTCAGACGAGGTCCTCGACCTGGTCCCAGAAGTCGCCGAAGTGCACGCGGTTGACCTGCTTGCCCATCTTGATCATCTCCATGCCGACCGCGCGGACGACGTGCTGCTGGCGGACGATGTCGCCCTCGGTCGCGGCCAGGATGCATCCGTTGATCGCCGCGTTCACGATGGGGCCGCCGGAGAGGATGAACTGCTCCGCGATGTAGCGGAGCTCCAGGTCGTCGGCCCGGGGCGCGGCCTTGGGGATGGCGCGCTCCCAGAGCTCCAGGCGCTGCTCCGCGTTCGGCATCGGGAACTCGACCACGGCGCCGAAGCGACGCAGGAAGGCCTCGTCGATGTTCTCCTGCAGGTTCGTCGTCAGGATCGCGGCGCCCTCGAAGACCTCGAGCCGCTGGAGCAGGAAGCTGACCTCCTGGTTCGCGAAGCGGTCCTGGGCCTGCTTGACCTCGCCGCGTGAGCCGAAGAGCGCGTCGGCCTCGTCGAAGAGGATGACCGCGGTGCCGCCCTCGGCGGCGTCGAAGATCTCCTTCAGGTTCTTCTCGGTCTCACCCACCCAGCGAGAGATCACCTGGGAGATGTCGACCTTGAACATGTCCAGGCCGAGCTGGTTGGCGATGACCTCGGCGGCCATGGTCTTGCCGGTACCCGGACCGCCGGAGAAGAGCGCCTTGATGCCGTAGCCGCGGGCGCGGACGTCGCGGGCGCCCCAGCGGTGGAAGACGGTCTCCTGGTGCTCGATGTAGTCGACCAGCCCCTGGAGCTTGCCCTTGACCTTGGGGTCGAGGATCAGGTCGTTCCACTGGTACCGAGGCACCACGTGCTGGGCGAGGCCGCGGAACTCGGGGCGGGCGCCCTCGCGAGCCGCCTGCCAGAGGATCTCCTCCTGGGGCTCCTTGCCGCCCGACTCGGCTTCGGCCCGCTTCATCACGCGGTCGATGGTGGTTCCGCCGATGGCGTAGAAGCGCTCGGCGATCTCGGGGGCCGGCGTGGCATCCCAGCCGCGCTCCTCGAAGGCCTGGGTCCAGGCGTCGATGCGCTCGGGGAAGGTCGACTTGCCGCACAGGATGGTCACGCTGGGGCGGTCCGAGCCCAACAGCGCCTTCACGCTCCGGCGGTCCGCGGCGCCGACCAGCAGCGGGCAGTCCAGGGTCGCGATGGCCGAGCCGAGCGCGATGACCTTGAGCCGCTGGGCGGGGTCGTCCTGGGCCTCGACGAGGTTGATCAGGTAGGGGATCGCCCGGGCCAGCCGGCACTCGCGGACGAGGTCCCAGGGCTGCTCGAGGTACTCGACGCAGCGCTCCAGGTCGACGCGCACCAGCGGGCGCTTCACCTGGCGGGCGATCTCCAGGGCCACGCCCTCGCGGCTGCCCTCGGCCGCGCCGACGATGACGTAGGTGATGGCGCGGTCGAGGCGCTCGAACTCGCCGAGTCGATCGACGGTCGAGCCGGGCACGAAGGGCTTGATGCGCACGTCCAGCGGCACGAAGCCCGCGGAGCTGGGCAGCTCCTCCTCCTCGAGCAGCCAGCGCAACAGCCGCCCGCTCGGGTGGACCCGGCGCGAGGTGTGGGTCTCGGCGCCGTCCGGCGGGTTGAGGAGCAAGAGCCGGTTCTTGACCAGGGGCGACGCCGACATCAGCCGCGACTGGAGCTGCAGGCGCTGGATGCGCTCGGTGCGAAGGACCCGCGTCGCCAGGTCGACGGTGAGGTAGCCCTGGTTCAGGTTGTCGTTCAGGTAGGCAAAGATCTTCGAGTAGCCGGCGCTGATCTCCGGCGCGAGCGCCAACAGGATGAGGTCCGTGTCGTCCCCGCCGAGCTGGAAGGCCTCGCGCAGACGAGGGACGCGGCCGCCGGGGGCGTCGCGCAGGGCCTCGCTCGAGGTGATCGCAGCGCCCAGGCCGTCCGAGGACTCCGGGTAGTCGATCTCGCCGTGGGCCCGAAGGAGCGCGTCGACCTCGTCGTCGGTGATGACCGAGCCCCAGAACTGGCCCTTCGCCCGCATGGCCGGCCGCGCTCGCTGGCGACGCACCGCCCGCAGCAGCAGCAGGTCGGTGCGGCGAAGCCTGCGTGCGAGCTCTTCGTAGACGGTCGACATGCCTGGAGCAGCCTACTGCACCGCCGCGTCGAACTCCTCGATCAGGGGGGCCAGGTCGTCGATCCGCTCGATGTGAGCGAGCTGATCGAAGCCGATGGTGCTGCGCGAGGCCGAGGCGGACCACTGGGCTGCGACGTGCTGCTCGGCGAGCACGATCACGCCCGAGGCGGTGTCCAGGGTGGCGGTCCCGTTGATGCTGACGACCAGGCGCTCGCCCAGACCGTTGTTCACCGAGTGCATCGTCTCGAGCACCCCGTTTCCGGTCTGGCTCAGCGCGATCGAGGTGCCCTCGGTTCCGGTCACGGTGTTCTCGGACTTCACCGAGCCCGAGGCGGCGCCGGCCGGATGACGCATGCCCGCGGCGCTCTTCTGCTTCCACGCCTTGCCGGGGTCGACGCCGTCCTTGGGCATCTCGATGTCCAGCGGCCCGACACCGCGAGCGACGAGGTCCCGCAGGAACTCATGGGTCGTCGCCGCCCGGGAGTCGTCCTTGGGCACCCCCTCCAGGTCCACGGCCTTGATGCGACCGGTCGTGGCGATGCTGAGCTCGACGGTGCCGTTCGACAGGTGCCCGGCGAACTCGTCGAGGATGACCTGGACCTCGCCCTGCTCCCGCTCCTTGCCGTGGCCGGTCAGCATGGCCCGCTCGATGGCGCAGTCGACCTGCTGGTCTCGCTTGCCGGGCTCCTCGCCGGTGCAGGTCATCAACAGCAACATGGTCACGTCGCCGAGCATCGCGTCGATCTGTTCGCGGGCGAAGATCTGGACCATGTCGCCGGTCTTCAGGCCCATCTGGACCCGGTAGTGGACCGGCTCGCCGGCGGGGAAGGACGTGACGAGCTCGCCCGCGGAAGCGAGCGACGCCAAGAGCGGCAGCATGGGAACTCCTAGAAGGTCGACTGGAAGCCGAGGCGCATGCCCGCGGCCAGCAGCGGTCGGTTCGGCGGGTAGCCCTCGAGCTCATCGCCGTACCAACCGTGAAGCGAGAGCTTGAACCAGCTGCCGACGCCCATCGGGATGCCGACCGTGACCCGGCCGCCGTAGCCCATGTGGCCCGGAGAGAACCAGCCGTAGGTGGCGCCCACCAACAACGTCGCCTGCTTGTACTTGTTCGGTCGGATCACGTAGGCGCCGACGCCTCCGTGGGCCTTCAAGTAGACCGGGGTCGTGGAGTTGTCGGCCACCGTGGTTCCGCCCTCGCTGCCATACAGGAGTACTTCGGTGGGCGTGATGTGAACCTCGGCCCCGCCCAGGATGGCGAAGTTGTAGATGCCGAGCTCCAGGTCGAAGGCGCCGTTGGCGGAACCCGCGAAGACCATGGTCGTGTCGGTGTTCGGCCCGTGGCGGTCCGTCGTGAAGCGGTAGTTCGGAGTGGCGACCGTGCCGCCGCCGACCTCGGCGCCCATCGTGACCGTGACCGCCTGCTTCTGGATGATCTCGGCGCCCTCGCTGTAGGGGACGACCTGGACGCGCCCCTTGGCGTCGAGGGCGGCGAGGTAGACCTCGTGCGAGGGGTGCTGGGCGGCGATGAGCTCGATGCCGGTGATCACGTCCTCGGGCAGCCCGTCGAAAGAGCCGACGCCGACGCGGCGATCCGCCTGGGAGAGCTCGCGGTCGTCGACCAGCCGAGGCAGCTCGACGGTGACGCCGGGGCGGATGTCGACCTCGGAGCGGCCCGTGACCAGTCCGTCCCGGTCGAAGTGGACCCAGTAGTGGCCGGGGCCCAGCTCGACCTGGTGTCCGGGGTTCTCCTGGGCCCGCCCGTTGATGACCAGGGTCGTGCCCGGGGGCATCTCGCTCGTGTCGAGGACGCCGCGCGCATAGCCGGCCCAGTCGGCCTGGAGCTGCTCGACGACCTGGGCCGTGGCGGCGGTGGCGACCTCGGCCTTGGTGTACTTCTGCTCGGGGGCCAGGGCGATGGCCTCGATCAGGGCCTTGTTTTCGACGACTCCGGGCATCTCCATGCGGAAGGCCGCTGCGGCCCCGCTGTTCTTGAGGTCGGACTCCACGAAGGCGAGATTGACCGCCGCCCCGATGAGCAGCCAGGCCTCGACGATGGCGTCGCGGTCCTCGTCGGACTCGAGCAGAGCGATCGGTTCGAGCGCGCCCTGGACCTCCTGGGCGATCGAGAGCTCCACGTCGAACTCGTTCCACCGCTCGCGGGAGCGCTGGACGGCTCGGGCGAGGTCCTCGTAGGCCTCGGCGTCGGCGGCACCACGCGGCTGCGGGGGAAAGGCGAGATCCCGCCCGGTGTAGATGTCGATGTCTCCGCCGATGACCTTGGAGGCCTTCTTCTGGAGCTTCTCCTCGGGCAGGTCCTTTTCGACCCACACGAGCACGGAGTTCTTGCCGCGCGTGTCCTGGGCTTCCGCCGGAGAGGACAGCGACAACAGCGCTGCGAGCAACATGATCAGAAGGTCGTCCCGATGCCTGCGGTGATGCCGAAGATCGGCTTGGCGCGTCGCTCTTCGAGCTCGAGCTCGGCGAGGTCGGTCTGGATGGAGTCGGCCAGGCTGACGGCCACGCCGCCGCGCAGGTCGGCCTCGACGAAGGGCCGGACACGCTTGTTGCCCTTGATGGCCTCGATCTCCGGCTCGTAGGCCCAGGCGAAGTGGCCCATGCTGACGAAGGCGTGGGGCAGGTTCGTCCATCCGGTCGACAGGGCGAAGCGGGGTCCGAAGCCGCGCGCGGCGTTCCGTCCCAGCACGACGCCCACGTCGAAGTGGGTGTACCGGTTCCAGGCGGTGTAGTGGTAGACCTCGGGGCCGTTCACCGAGCCGTTCGCGCCCTCCTCGGCGGGTCCCTTTTCGACGACGATGAGCTCGCCGTAGTCGGCCTTGTGCTCGGGGGTCCGGTAGCGCTCGACCCACAGGCCCTGGCTGCCCAGGTTCCAGCCGAACTCCATGCCCACGCCGATCATGAGCCGGTTGTAGTGACCGCGCAGGGTGATGTCGACGGGCAAGTGCGCCGCCTGCAGGTCCGCGTCGCCGCGGCCCTGGGCGTTGCCGACCGGGTCGGTGATGGCGTTGATGTCCGAGTTGTCGACGGTGGTGTCCACGGAGAACGCGGCGCCGTTGTACATGACGCCTGACTTCAACGTGATCGCGAAGCGCACGGGGAACTCGTCCTCGCCGCCTCCGACGAGCTGCAGCGTGGCCGACGGCCGGTCGTAGCGCCAGATCCAGACCTTGTTGGGGTCGCCGTTCTTGGGCACCGCGATGTAGATCTCGGCGTCCTTGCCGGTGCCGGTCTTCTCGGCGGAGTGCATCTTCGCGTAGATCGCGAGGTAGAGCAGGATGTCGCCGTCGAGCGGCGGGGTGCACTCGTTGGGGTGCTCCATCAGCTGCTCGATGAGGTCGTAGCCCATCTTCTTTCGGGCGTCCTCGCGCACGAAGTAGTTCTTGTCCTCGAGCTTGTCGACGATGAGCTTGTCCGACAGGCCGTGGCCGGTGTCGGTGCGCTTCAGGTAGATGTCCCATCGGCCGAGCGGCACCTTGTACTGGGCCTCGTCGTCGTCGATCTCCACGGGCAGGCCGTTGAGGAAGACCTCGTACTCGCCGGCGAACTCTTCGGGGTCGAACTCCTCGCCGTCGAGCTCGAAGTCGAGGGTCAGCTGGGGGAAGCGGCCCTCGGTGATGCCGGAGAGGTAGTAGTTGATCTGCCCGTGGATCTCCTGGTCCGTGACGTTCTTCATCAGCCCGGGCTCCTGCCACGCCAGGGTGGCGGCCCGGTAGTAGTAGTAGTTCACCGACATGCCGCCGATGGACTCGTAGAAGGGCGGCGCGGGGCTGTTCTGGTTCTCGGCCGCGTAGCCGATCATCGTGTAGAGCAAAAAGAGCGACTCGCGCTGCTCGACCTTGTCGGTGAACCAGATGAGCTCCTCGAGCGCCAGCAGCTTGTTGGCCTGGAGGCCCCACTCGCCGGGGCTCATGGCGTCCCAGGGGATCTGCGAGGTCTTTCGGACCTCGTTCATCACGACCTCGAGGTTCTGATCCGGGACCCAGGAGGGCTGGTTGCGCGGGATGACGGTCTTGTCGGGGCTGGCTCGTCCCGACTGGTAGAGGTCGGTCGCCGGGAAGAAGCGGGCGTTGGCCCGGTCGATGCGGGACTTCACGTTCCGCTGGATCGCGGCGTCCTTGTAGTCGGCGCTCGTGTCCGGCCACTTCAGGACCACGACGCGCGCGGCCTTGTCAGCGAGCTTCTGCTGCCGCTCCTTCTCCGCGTCGGAGATCTCCTCCTCCTGCTCCTCCTTGTCCTTGCGCCCGAGGTAGGTCGCCTCGGTCGGCACGGTCGGCGTCGAGGCCTCGGCGGGACCGGAGAGCAGGGCTCCGGTGAAGATCAGGAAGGCGGTCAGCATCTCTCACCCCGAGGACCGGGGGAGCTTATCGCGGCCGGCCCACCCTTAGCGGCAGATGGCCGTCGCGCCGTTGACCGTGCAGGTGATGGAGCGGCCGCCTGAGATGCCCTCGACGTTGACCGGTGGCCCGAAGGACTTGATCGTCAGCTTGCAGCCGGAGCCCACGTTCGTGAGCGTGGCCTTGCCGCCGACCACGCTGGCCTGGGCGCGCGCGCAGCCGCCGCCGATCTCGACCTTGGTCGCCTCGATGCCGACGACCTTGACGTGCAGGGTCCCGCCGGGGATGGCCGGAGGGGCCGCCGCTCCGCCGCCCGAGCTGGTGGAGCCGCCGCTGACCTTCTTCTTCGAGCCGCTGCTCGTGGTCTTGCGCTTGGGCTGCTCCTCGTAGGGCTCGTCCGAGTCGATGCCCCCGGCGACCCCGTCGTCCTTGGAGGCGCCGCCCGAGGCCTTGTCCTTGGTGCTCGCGCCGGCCTCGGCGGACAGGTTCTCGGCGGCCTCGGCCGCGTCGTTGTTCTCCCAGGGCCGCAGCCAGACCGCCGCGAAGACAGAGACGCCGACCAGCAGCATCATCGCGAGCAGGATCGCGAAGACGCGGTTCGACTGGGTGCGCGCGCCGGCGTCGGCCGGCGGGGGCTCGGTGGGGCCGCCCCCGACCTGGAAGGGCGTCGCGGCCTTGCCCGACTCGTAGCTGGCGACCGGACCCTGCTGGGGCTGGCCGTGGACCGGGCCTCGGATTCCACCGGCGGCAGGGCCTTGCGCGACGGGTCCCTGGGCGATGGGGCCCTGGGCGATGGGACCGCCGACCGGGGCAGCCGGCGGCGCGTGACCGTGGCTCGGTGGCGGCGGCGCCTTCGGCCGGGACTCCTTCGGCGCGGGGATCGCGAAGAAGGCGGTGGCGCTGGGATCGGCCTCGGCCTCGGATTCCTCGCCGTCGTCCCGCAGAGGGACCATCTCCAGCATGCCGGTCTCGTCGGGAGCGCGGGCACCGACCTGCTTGGCCTTCGGTTCCCGCTTGGAGGTCGGCTCCCAGGGCTCGGCCTTGGCCGGCTCCCTCTGCCGCTCGGGCTCCTTGCGCCAGGTGCCCGGCTTCTCGGACTGCTTGCGGGCCTCGGCCTCGCGGGCCATCGACGCCCGCAGGCGCTCCTCCATCGACAGCCGCTTCCGCCGCTGGTTTCCCGAGGAGTAGGGCGCCCGACCGACCGCCCCGTCCAGCGTGGGCGCGTCGGGCAGGTCGTAGATCGAGCCGTAGAAGAACTCCGCGAACTCCTGGAGGTACGAGCCACGGTCCCGGTAGAGCTGCTGGCGCAGGTCGACGAGGAGGTCCTGGCCGTTGCGGTAGCGGCTGCCGGGGTTCGGCTGGAGCAGCTTGGCGATGATCGGCCCGACCCCGGGCAGCTTGGCCTGGAGCTCGTCGCACTGGTCGTCGAGG
>Ga0114933_10001389_pt1 | contig 27044 bp, 18 predicted proteins | sample 4SBtaG_FD_89691 | JGI IMG/M metagenome (GOLD analysis project Ga0114933, IMG submission 89691) | Deep subsurface microbial communities from Kolumbo volcano to uncover new lineages of life (NeLLi) - 4SBTROV12_W25 metaG | ecosystem: Environmental > Aquatic > Marine > Volcanic | place: Kolumbo... | reverse complement strand
GCCACACGCTCTGCCATGGGGTCCAGGTTCGGTTGGTCATCATGGCTGGGCACACGTCGACATCGACCGGGTCGAGTCCCGACGCCACCATCTGCAGTCGATCCGTCAGGGTCTGACCCCCCCAGAGGATGCCGATCACGCGGTGCAGGAGCTCGCCGCTCGCGGTGCGCCACTTCTCCACCCGTACGGGCATCGCGGCCTGGTCCATCGCGGCGGGTATGAAGTCGCGGGCCAGGCTGGGCGTTCCGAGCTGGTGGGTTCGGGTCGAGAACTCCAGCATCTGCGACGTCGCGGGCTCGTCATCGTCGACCAGACGAATCGCGTTGACCCACTTGATGCAACTACAGCCGTACCAACCGGGCACATAGAGCCGCACCGGCGCGCCGTGGTCCGGTGGCAGCGGCTCCCCGTTCATCTCCGTGGCGAGAAACGCGCCCGCCTCGGTGAGCTCCGCGAAGGTGAAGATCCACGCGGCCCCGGGCGTCGAGTGTCCACCGACCGAGGGGGTCGAGTGCATGTCGAAGCCTTCGATCAGCACCCGCGTGGCGCTCGGGTCGACGTCCAGTCGGTCGAGCACCGCCGCCATCGGCGCCCCCGCCCACGTGGCTGCGCTCATGAGCCCGAAAGCTCTGCCTCGGGAATTGCCGGAGCACTCCAGGACATGCGCTCCCTGGGGCTCCGAGAGCGCTCCGATCTCATCGATCGTGAGCTCGCGCGGCGTGGCGAGCCCGCTCACGTCGATCGTCCACGGGTCCGCCGGGGTCAGCAGGTCCGGGTAGAAAGTGCGCAGGTAGAAGAGTTCATTGTCGACGACCGCGTCGCTCGATTCGACCTGGGAGAGGTCCGTGTAGAGCCGACCGTCCCAGCCTCCGCCGCGACGGGTCCCGAACGTCACGTCCTCACCGGCAAAGGGCAGCACGCCGAGCAGCGTTCCACCCGCGAAGGGATCGGCGCATGCCGACCCGGCGTCGACGCCCGCGTCGGTCGAGCCCGCATCGAGCGAGCCGGCGTCGCGCAGGCCGGCGTCCGGGGCTGCGCCCGCGTCGGGGAGGGGGGAGGAGGAGTCACAGCCCAGCAACCACGCGCCCGAGGCGCAGAGGGAGCAGTGGATGAAATCGCGTCGCCGCATCGGGCGGCGTACGTATCGGGGCGCCCTTTGGTTACGTCGCCGTCACGATCTGGCCCAGGAGGCGCACAGGTGATAAGCCAGGGCGCTCAAACGCTGGTGCGCGAAACGTCCCGAGAGCGCCCGGCCGCGCCGGTTGCGCAGCATGTCCTCGTCGGCTTGCTCACCGCCACGGTCGCGACTGTGGCGGATGCCATCGTGGTGACCTTCGATGGGTCCGCGAGGCGGGTTGCCTACGGCCCCTTTGCGCTCGCGGTGCTGGTGATGCTGACGATGTACCTGCCCGTCGGCGCGGTGGTCGGGGCGTGCGGCGGTGTGGTGGTCAGGCTGCTGCGCCGGGTGCACTGGTTGAGGGCCCTCGGGAACCGCTTCACGGACCCGGTGGCGCTGAGTCGGCCCGACCCGCGCGCGTTTTCGAACGGGGTGGCGGCGCTGGTCGCGGCGGCGCTCTTCGCGGGGGTCTTGGCGGTGGCCGCCCACGAGGTGTCCGTGCGTTTCAACGAGCCCTGGCTCGCCTCAGGACTCCTCGGGGTCGCGGCGCTCGGAGTCGCCTTCGGTGCGGCCGTGGTCTACGCGGTCGGCGCTTCGCTCGTTTTGCCAGTGGCACGGGCGATGCCGTGGCTCGCGCGCCCGCTCGTGCTGCCGCTCCTGCCGCTCCTGGCACTCGCCGCGGGCTACCCGGCCTTTGTGAGGGCGTACCCGAGCTTCTTCTTCACGTACTCCCCGGTGCGGCTCTTCTGGTTGCCTGGCCTCGCGTTGGCCTACCTGCTCGGAGCGGTCGCGGTCGCCCGGCTGATCGGCTGGCGTCGACCGTCCGCAAGGGCCCAGCGAGGCGTCGCCTTGGCGCTCGTCCTGGCCAGCGCGGGTGGGCTGCTCGCCACTGCCTCGAGCTACGGCGACAACGATGTGCGGGTCGTGGTCGAGGAGCGCAGCGTCGGTGGCCGCATCCTCTTGCGCAGCTATCTGTCCGCGACTGACCGAGACGAGGACGGGGTTTCATTCCTCTTTGGGGCTGGCGACTGCGACGACTCCGATCCGAACGTCTTCCCGGGGGCGCTGGACCCACCGGGCGACGGAGTCGACGCTGACTGCTTCGGCGGCGACGGCTCACCCGAGCTCGGGGTGCTCGCCCGGGCAGGCTATGCGCCCGTGCCAGCCGCTGTGCCGCAGCGCCCGAGCTTCCTCTTGATCACGGTCGACGCGCTTCGCCCCGACCACCTCGGCTGCTTCGGATACGCCAGAGAGACCTCGCCGATCATCGACGCCTTCGCGGAGGACGCGGTGCGCTTCGAGCGGGTGGTCGCGCCGTCTTCGCGCTCCCTGCGCTCGATCCCCTCCATGCTCACGGGCCTCAATCCCTCGCAGATCGCGTTCGGGGATGAGCTGCCACACGTCAACTTGCTCCCCCGGAACGAGTTCGTCTCCGAGACCTTGCAGGCCCAGGGGTACGGCACGGCGGCGGTGATCGGCACCCACTACTTCAACCGAAGCCACGGCTTCTTTCAGGGCTACGACACCGTCATCGAGCGTGGCACCGGGGTTCGTGACCGCTCGGACACTGTCAACCGCGGGCTCGACTCGCTGCGAGAGCTCGCCGCAGAGGAGGATCCCTTCTTCTTGTGGGTGCACCTCTTCAACGTGCATCAGCCCTACCTGCCCGATCACCGCGAGTCTCGCTTCGGCGAGGACGTCACGGCGGAGTACGACGAGGAGATCGCGCTCGCGGACGAGCAGGTCGGGCGATTGCTCGAGGCGGTCGAAAGCCTCGGCCTCGCGGAGTCCACGGTGGTCATCCTCGCCTCCGATCACGGTGAAGCGTTTGGTGAGCACGGCCACTTCGGCCACTCGGAGACCCTCTACGAAGAGGAGACGCTTGCCGTCATGATGATGCGCGTGCCCGGGCTGCCGGGTCGGGCGGTCTCTGAGACGACCACGCTCGCGGACTTCGCGCCCACCGTGCTCAACCTCGCGCGCTTGCCCGAGCCCGCGGACGAGGTTCCGTCGCGGAGCCTGGTGCCGTTGATCGTCGGGGAGGGGCCCTTCGACTCCGAGCGGCCGATCATCAGCGAGCTGCTTCCCGACGGTCACCAGCCCTTTGATCGCAAGGCGCTGACCGTCGGCCCGTGGAAGTTGCAGTGGTGGGTCCGAGAGAACCGCTACGAGCTCTACAACCTGGACGATGACCCGGGCGAGCTGCATGAGCTCTCGAACGAGGAGCCCGAGCGCGCACGTGCTCTGCTCGGCCAGCTGCGCGCGTGGACCGCGAGCTTCGGCCGCCGTGAGAACCAGCGCGCCGCGGTCATCGCGGAGAACCGCCTGGAGCATGCTCCGCGCCGGCTTCAGCACCGCAGCGACGTCGGCTTCCAGAACGTCTTCACGCTCCTCGGCTACGACATCGATGAGTCGGACGTGCGCCCCGGCGGTTCGCTCACCGGCACGTTCTACTATCGCGTCGAGAGCGAGACGACCCGCAACTTTCAGTTCGTCTTCGAGGTCACGCCGCCGAGTGATCACCCGCGACTGCATCACATGCGCTCGGAGCACTATCCGCTCGGCGGGCGCTACTTCACCAACGACTGGCGGGCCGGCGAGATCTTGCGGGACAGGGTCACGATCACGCTCCCGGACGAGCTGCGTCCCGGCACCCGGCTCGGTCTGACGTTCTGGCTCCGAGAAAACGGCAGGCCACAGCGCTTCGAGAACGGTCGACAGACGCTCAGTCTCGGCCCGGTCACCGTGCCGCGACCGAGCGTCGTGCCGGCGCCCGGGCTGGAGTAGTGAACCGTCATCGCGTTTTGCAATAGACGTGGCATGATGCAGCGTGCGTCTGAGAGCCACGTGTCTTGTGTTGAGCCTCGGCGGACTGCTCTGCGGGTGCTACGCAGAGCACGGCACGGTTGATGACGGTGGCTCGCGAATCGATCCGTCCGGCGACGCGGGTCCAGGCGATCGAGGTGGCCCGGACGCGGAGCGACCGCCTCCAGGCCCGCCGCCGCCCTTCGTCTCCCGCGATGTGGACATCCTCCTCGTCATCGAGAACGCAGGCGGCGTCTCTGAGGAGATCGCGGCGCTCCAGGCAGAGATCCCGCGTCTGATGACCATCCTGGCCACCGGCGACTTCGATCAGGATGGTGTGAGCACGGGCCCGGAAGACTTCGCTCCCGTCGCCTCGGTTCAGTTGGGCGTCGTTACAACCGACATGGGCTCGGGCTCGTACGTGGTGCCGACCTGCCGGCGATCTGCTTTCGGCGATGACGGCGTCCTGCGAAGCCGCTCGGGCCCCATCGGAGACGGGTGTGAACGGTTCCCGAGGTTCGTGTTCTTCGAGGGCGGAGGGCCGCCCTCCGAGGAGCAGATGCGAGAGATGACTTGTCTCGCCGGCGTGGGGACGCAGGGCTGTGGATTCGAGCAGCCGCTCGAAGCCGCGCTCAAGGCCGTCAGTCCGCACGCTCCGACGCCCTACACGGCGGACGGCTACGTCCCGCCGACCTTCTTCGGGGACACGGCTGGGCACGCCGAGGGCTCCAACCGGCTCTTCGTCCGGGAAGACTCATTGCTCGTCGTGATGCTCTATGGGGTCGAGGACGACTGCTCTGTGCGCGACCAGGAGCTCTTCAATCTGTCCGCCGGGCCGTACCGCTCAACAGACATCGGCTTGCGGTGCTTCGCGCATCGAGACGAGGCGCTGTACTCGGTCTCACGGTACGTCGACGGGTTGATCGCCCTGCGGCGGCACCCCTCGAGGCTCGTCTTCTCGGTTACCGGCGGGGTGCCGGTGGACCTCCTGCCCGCGGCCGGCGCAGCCATCGATTGGGATCGGCTGATCTCCGACGACCCATCGCTGCGCGACGAGCGCATGGTGGAGCGCGTCGATCCGTCGATGCCCACCCGCATGATGGCCTCGTGCAATGTGCCCGGGCGAGGACCGGCCTATCCCCCAGTGCGGGTCCTGCGCGTCGCGCAGGGGCTCGAAGCCCGAGGCGCCGGGGTCTCGATCGGATCGAGCTGCCAGGAGAGCCTTTCGCACCTGATCAGCGAGATCGTGGCTCGGCTCCGGCCCTGAGCCACCAGCTCCTGCAACTTACGCTGCCGACTTGCCAGGTCGCGGTTCGTCGGATAACCGCTCACCCAGAACTTCGCGTGAACGTTGTTCACGCGGGCGAAGGTGAAGGAGCCAGATGGGACAGCTCAGCGCCACACATCTCAGTGTCGTGACCGGAGGAACGGGTTTCGTCGGACGTCACTTGGTCGACGGGCTGCTCGCGCGGGGCGATGAAGTTCGCCTCATCGACATCGCCGACCCAGGCCGTGACGACGTGACCTTCTTGAAGGCCGATATCACCGACCCGGACGCGATGCGGGCCGCGATCCGAGGCGCTGACGCGGTGTTTCACAACGCGAGCGTCGTGCACACCAAGCAGAACCAGAAGGACTTCGTCTGGAAGGTGAACCTCGGTGGCACCCGCAACGTGCTCGCGGCCTGCCAACAGGAGAACGTGCCCAAGATGGTCTATGTCTCGAGCGGGAGCGTGGTCTACGAAGGCAAGGACATCGAGGCGGGTGACGAGTCGCTGCCGTACTCCTCGATCTCTCAGGCCCCCTACGCCGACAGCAAGATCGCAGCCGAGAAGGAAGTGCTGGCCGCCAACGGTGACGGCGGAGTCGCCACGGTCGCGCTGCGCCCCCACGTCATCTTCGGGCCCGGCGATGTTCGCTTCCTGCCCGCGCTGATCAAGCACAGCAAGGCGGGCCGGCTTCGCTACCAGGTGGGGCGGGGCACGTGGCTCAGCGACTACACCTACGTCTCCAACCTGGTCGACGCACTCTTGGCGGCGGAGGAGCGGCTCAGCCTCGACGCCGCCTGCGCCGGCGAGGCGTACTTCATCACCAACGGTGAGCCGATGCCGTTCTGGGACTTCGTGCGGCGGGTGATCGAGCGGCTGGGGCTGCCGCCCCTGCGGGCGAAGATCCCCCACCAGCTCGTCTACGCCATCGCGGCGGTCAAAGAGGGCATCGACACGTTGCGGGGCGGAACGATCAGCCCGGAGGACGGGCTCACCCGGTTCGCGATTCGTTACATGTGTACCCACCACTACTTCAAGATCGACAAGGCGCGCCGCGATCTGGGCTATGAGCCCAGCGTCAGCGTGGCAGAGGGCATCGAGATCACCTGCCGGGACCTGCTCGACAAGGGCGTGATCTGATCGTGCAGCTCGCCTCCAGCACCATCGCGCTCACCGGGGCGACCGGCTTCATCGGTCGTTACCTCGCGCACGCGCTGCTCGAGCGCGGCGCGACGGTCGTCGGCGCGGTGCGCAGCCCCGACAAGGTTCCTTCTCTCGTCGAGGCGGGCGTGGAGATGCGCCGCGCAGACCTCGGTGATGTGGACTCGCTGACGCGGGCGTTCGAAGGCTGCGATGCGGTGATCGCGAACGCCGGTGTCGTGTCTCTCGGGCGGAAGGGCCGCGAGGAGCTCATGCAGGCGAATGCGCAGGGCACCCGCAACGTCTTCCGTGCGATCGAGCGAGCGGGGATCTCCCGGGCCGTCATGACCTCATCGGTCTCGGTCTATCGGCGTCATCGGGGCGCCTACCAGGAGACCGACGCGTTGATCGCCGAGACCGACTCGGTGCCGCGTCCGCTCTACTACGCGCAGAGCAAGGCGGTCGCCGAGCGTGAGGCCTGGCGCGCAGCGGAGTCAGGGGGCATCGCGCTGACCGTCGCGCGGCCCGGGGGCGTGTACGGCGCCTTCGATGGCACGGGGTTCACGCTCTGGTTGCGTCGACTGCTCTCCGTTCCGCTCGTGACCGTCTTCCCCACGCACATGCGGATCCCGAACGTGTACGGCGCCGACCTCGCGCGAGCGATGGTCCGGATGCTCGAGCGACCCCAGAGCGTGGGGCGGGCCTACAACCTCACCGGCGACAACGACATCACCTTCTGGCAAATGCTCGAGGCCTATCGGGACGCGGGCGGCGCGGTCCCGTCGCTCGTCATCCCGTTTCCCCTGCCCGTTCGCTTCGCCTATTCGAACGAGCGTGCCGTCGAAGATCTCGGCTTCGTGAACCGACCGCCGCTCGACGCCTTCCGGCACATGCTCGAGCTCGAAGCGGCGCCCTCATGAGAGCTGCGTGGCCGTCTCGCTGAGCAGGCCTCGAAACCAGCGGTGCGCGTTCTCGGTGCGCCGATGGGCCGACCAGTAGACGTGCAGCGAGAAGCCCGGCAGCGGGAGCGGGGGCGGCAGCAGCGTGACATCCCAGCGGGCGGCGAGTCGTGCGGCGATCCGGCGGGGAAGGGTGACGACCGCGTCACTCTCCGCGACCAGCGGAACCGGAGAGCTGAACGTGCCGACCTGCAGCCGGACCCGTCGGCGCAACCCGCGCTCGGCGAGGGCTTCATCGACCGCGCCGCCCGGTCGACCGCCCGGGGCGACGAGGATGTGATCGAGCGCGGCGAAGCGCTCGAGGGTCAGGCCGGTCTCGAGGACCGGATGACCGCGACGAACGACGCAACAGAAGGTGTCGGCGAAGAGCCGGCGCGTCACGAGGCCGGGTCCCTCGACCGCTCCCGCGACGTCGAAGATGAAGTCCACGCGCCCCTCCGTCAGTAGATCGGGATCTCGCCAGCGCCCCGCCATCAGGTGTACGTCGACCTCAGGCGCCGCGGCGAAGACCCGTTGGCTCAAGGCGGGCAGGAGGACGTGCTCCGCATAGCCGGCCGAGGAGACCCGAACGGTCCACTCGGAGGTGGCCGGGTCGAACCCACGGCCGGCGACAAAGAGCATGCGGCTGTCGTCGAGGAGGCGCGCGATTGGGCCGCGGAGCTGCAGCGCGATGGGCGTCGCGCGCATGTGTCTGCCGTCGCGCACGAGCAGCGGATCGTCGAAGTGGGTGCGCAGCCGCTTCAGCGCGCGACTCACCCCAGACTGGGTCATGCCGAGCTCCGCCGCCGCCCGGGTGACCCCGAGCGTGCGCAGCAGGACGTCAAAGACCCGCAGCAGGTTCAGGTCGAAATCGCGCAGACTTGGATGACTCTGAGTCATGAAGGTATGCCTCGAATGCCTGTTCCGGATGCCGCTGGCAAGCCCAAGAGTGGAACTCGAACGAGACGAGCCAACCTTTTTGGGAGCACAGACATGTACGTCATCGCAGGAATCACAGGGAACACGGGCAGCGCGGCGGCCGAGGCACTGCTGGCCGGAGGGCACGAGGTCCGCGGACTCACCCGCAGCGTGGCCAAAGCAGAAGCTTGGTCGGGGCGCGCCGACCTGGTGGAGCTGGACCTCTCTGACGCGGGCGCCCTCACCGAGGCGCTGCGCGGGGCTGAAGGGGCCTACCTCTTGATCCCGCCGAGCTGGACGACGCCCGACTACTTTGCGTACGCGCAGCCGATGATCGACGCGATCGGTACCGCGGTGCGCGCATCCGAGGTTCCGCGGGTGGTGATCCTCTCTTCGGTGGGTGCGCAGCACGCGACCGGCAACGGTCCGATCGCGGTCCTGCACCGTCTCGAGGTCGCCCTCCGCGGCGTGCCGGGCGTGACGTTTCTTCGGCCCGCCTACTTTCACGAGAACCTCGCCGGCAGTCTCGCGTCGGCCGGCGAAGGCACGCTACCCGTCTTCGTCGACCCGAATTTCTCGCTCCCGATGGTGGCCGCTCGAGACATCGGGCACGAGGCGGCGCGCCAGCTCCGAGTGCCGGCGGAGGAAGCGTCGCCGGTCGTGCAACTCGCCGGCTCCGAGGACTACACCTTCACCGCCGTAGGCGCCGCGCTGGCGGCCGCGCTGGGTCGTGAGGTGGCCGTTCTGCCCCTACCCTCCGACGCCATCATCGAGCCACTCCGAGAGCTCGGAGCCGGCCACATCGCGGAACTCTACGCGGAGATGAACCGCGGCATGGAGTCCGGCATCGTCGACTTCGAGCCCGGCCTACCCAAGGTGCGTGGTGCGACTCCCTTGAGCCACACCCTGGCCGAGCTCACCGCGAGTTGACGAGCTTGCGGTGCTCGGCGACGCGAGCCTCCGCGCCGACCGCGACCAGGCGCGTCTTGGTGGTGCGTCTCGGCGCGCACGGCTCGGCCATCGCTGTCCGATTGCGGCCGCTCTCCTTGGCTCGATAGAGGGCCTTGTCGGCGCGATCGATGAGCGACTCGACCGACTCCTCCTCGCGCAGCCATGCGATCCCGATCGACGCGGTCACGGGCAGGACGGTCTCGCCGATGTCGATGCCGCCTCGGGCGATGCGCTGCCGCACGCGCTCGGCGACCAGCCTCGCGCCCGGGCCGTTGCAATTCGGGAGCAGTACGACGAACTCCTCTCCGCCGTAGCGGGCGAGCTCATCGCCCCTGCGCAGGCCGCCCGACATGCGGGTACAGGCCTCCTTCAGGACCAGGTCTCCGGTCGCGTGCCCGTGTTCGTCGTTGACCCGCTTGAAGTGGTCGAGGTCGACCATCAGCACCGCCATCGGAGCTTCTGAACGCCGGCATCGGTTCAGCTGTGCTTCGGCGATCTCGTCGAACGCTCGCCGGTTCCATACTTCGGTCAGCGGGTCGCGCATCGCCTGCGTGCGCAGGCTCTCCCGCGCTTCGTGCAGCTGTTGGTGCATCTGGACCACCCGCGCCCCGTTGCGCAGCCGGACCCTCAACTGCACCAGGTTGGCGGGCTTCGTGAGGTAGTCGTCGGCGCCCGCCTCGAGCCCCGCCAGCACGTCCTCGTCCGAGGTGCGCGCCGAAAGAAGATAGATGAACGTGTGCTGTTCCTCCGCCTCCTCGGCTCGGATGCGACGGCAGACGTCGATGCCGTCCATCTCCGGCATGATCCAGTCGAGGATCGCCATGCCCGGCGCGTCATCGGCGCGCAGCGCGTCGTAGGCCTCGCGACCGTCCGCGCACTGCACGACCTCGTAGCCCCAGCTCTCGAGCGTGCGGGACAGGTATTTGCGCGAGGTGCGCGAATCGTCAGCGAGGAGGATCCTCATGTTGAGACAGAACGGATCAACGGTGAGAAACCTGAGCGGAAAACGCGGACGGCTCGCGCGAGGGCCGCGGAGCTGACCCGAATGGCGAGCGGCGCTCGACTACGAGCGCATGATTGCGGAGGTCACCGAGTGGCGTAGAGTCGATGCCGATGCTCCGAGAACGTTGCCTCCTGCTTCTCGCCTCCTGTGCCCTCGCGGCCTGCGACCCGATGGCGGTCCCCGCCGATGGCGGACGCGACGCCGGCGTCGACGCGGGGCCCGCGACGTCGTTCGTCTCGCTCGATGATCTGGTGCGTGAGCTCGGCTCGCTCGACCACCTGGCTCGTGTACCGAGTCCCGGCTACCGCACACTGCAGGCGTCGAGCTGGGATCGGCAATCGACCGACCCCTCGAACCCGAGCGATGTCGACGGTTGGTTCGCCAACCGGGACCTGGCCGCCTTCGAGGATGTGATCGACGTGGCCGGGCGCCGAGAGCTGGTGATGGCTCAGGCGGAGGGAGCGGGCGCGATCACCCGGATCTGGTCGGCGCGGCCGCTCGGCACGATCCGCATCTACATCGACGACCTGGAGACCCCCGCGCTCGAGGGCTCGATGGAGGAGCTGCTCGGGGAGACGCATGCGGCGTTCGGCGCGCCGTTTGGCTACGTGGCCGCTCGTGGCGCGAACCTCTACTTTCCCATCCCATTTTCCGAGCGGATGCGGGTGACGACCGACACCGGTGATGGTGATCCGGGCCTTTACTATCACGTGAACTATCGGCTCTATGACCCACGCGTAGCGGTCGAGCCGTGGTCCGACGTGGCGATGGGCGCCGCGTCGGCGAGCGTCGCGCAGATGCGCTCCGTGCTCACCGATCCCGAGTCGATCGTCACCGGCGAGGCGCAGATGCTCACCCTGCCCGCGACGGTGTCCGCGCCCGCGGCTGCCGGAGGCGTGATCCGGCGCCTCTCGATCAGCGCGCCCGGCGCCAGCGCCGAGGAGCTGCGGGCCGCGGTCCTGGTGCTGCGCTTCGATGGTGAGGAGACCGTGCGCACGCCGGTCGGAGACTTCTTCGGCACCGGACCGGGCGCGAACGACCTGGCGACCTTTGCTCTCGAGGCGAGCGCGGACGGCACGTTTGTCACGCGGTTCCCGATGCCCTTCGCGAGCACGGCGGAGATCAACATCGAGGGCACACTCGATGCGGACGTCGAGGTCGTCGTCGACGACTGGACCTTCGACGCCCAGAGCCAGCACTTCCACGCGGGCTGGCGATCGACGGGGGTCGTGGAGTCGCAGCCCAAGCGCGACATGGACGTGGTGCACCTCGAGGGAGCCGGGACCTACGTCGGCATGCACCTCGTCGTCGTCAACCCCATCAACGAGTGGTGGGGCGAGGGCGATGAGAAGATCTACGTCGACGGAGACACCGCGCCGACCTGGTTCGGCACCGGCACCGAAGACTACTTTGGCTACGCATACACCGATCTGAGCCTCTTCAGCGCGCCCTACCACGCCCAGTCACGGTCCGGGGGCACGAGCCAGGTCGGGCACATCTCGAACCTTCGCGTGCACGTCATCGACGCGATCCCGTTCAGCAGCGAGCTCGACTTCGATCTCGAGCTTTGGGCCTGGGTACCGAGCGAGATCGCCTTTCACTGGGTGACGTACTGGTACGCGGCCGGCGGTACCGATGACCTGGAAGCGTTGAGCGCGGGTGGCGCTCGGGTTTACGACCCGGTCACTTTCCGGCGCTGACAGCCCGTGCGGAATTGACATCGCTTCGGCTCTCCCGTTGGATGGACGGGCGTCGTCTTCTTCGGACACGCCGGAGGTTTGGCGGATGCGGACGAAGTTGAAGACCGGTCGAGGCTGGCGCTGGGGTTCGTGGGTGCTCGCGGCCTCCTTGGCGCTCGCCGCCTGGGGGATGTCTTCAGGCGCCTCCGCCTACCCGAGCTACCGGGACGCGATCCCCAATGCCTACGACTTCACCCACCCGGGTGGGCCTGGCGAGACCTATCAAGGGTGTCTGACCTGCCACGACAACGGCAACGGCGGCTATGGGTGCAGCACGGGGACTGAGCCTTGCCTCAACCCCTTCGGGACCGCGTTCCAAGGCAACACCTACACGTGGGATGCGACGCTTCGCGATCTGGACTCCGACGGCGATGGCCGGACGAATGGCCAGGAGCTGGTCTATTTCGCAAGCACATACAGCAACCCGGGCAATGAGACGTCGACGTATGACGCCTACATCACGCTCCCGGGCTGGGCGCCGGCGGACTCCGCGCCGGGCAGCATCGACGAGGTGCACACCAACGAGTGCTACCTCCAGAGCAACGCGGGCGGCGGTACCACGCACCCCAACAACTACACGAATTGTTCGACCAGCTCGGCGGCCCTCTGCACCAACACGAGCAGCAGCACGGCCAACCCGAGCGGTCGCTACTTCGGCTTCACCTGTAGCTGCAACTCCGGCTACAGCGGCAACGGCCGACGGAACGTCGCCTCGGACGGAGTCGCCGATGGCGGGGCCAACGGCTGCAGCGATATCAACGAGTGCTCCACCAGCAGCACCTGCCTCCAGGGTTATGCAGCCAACTCCTGCTCGAACAGCTCCGGCAGCTACAACTGCAGCTGCGGAGGGGGCTTCAACGAGGTCAACTCGGGAACACTCTCCGAGAACTGTCAGGACATCAACGAGTGCACGGCCAGCAGCACTACCTGCGCCCAGAACTACGCGGCCAACTCCTGCTCGAACTCGACCGGTAGCTACATCTGCTCCTGCGGAGCGGGCTTTGACCTGATCAACTCGGGAACACTCTCCGCGAACTGTCAGGACACCAACGAGTGCTCCACTTCCACGACCTGCAACGCGAACCTCGGGTACGGCAGCTGCACCAACTCGACCGGCGGCTACACGTGCACTTGCGGCTCGGGTTATGAGGGGTCGGGCAGCGGTCTGTCGGCGACCTGCGTGGACACCAACGAGTGCGACACCTCGACGACGTGCGGCGCCAACCTCGGCTACGGCACCTGTACCAACACGACGGGTGGGTACACCTGTTCTTGCAGCCCGGGCTACAGCTTCGATGGGTCGACCTGTGTGCTCGACAACGAGTGCACGGCGGGCGTCGACGACTGCGATGCAAACGCCACCTGCAGCGACACTCCGTCGAGCTACACGTGCACGTGCAACGCCGGCTATTCGGGGGATGGCCACATGGGCGGCACCGGTTGCTCGGACATCAACGAGTGCAGCAACACGAGCACGTGCAACGTCGCCTCGGGCAATGGCACCTGCACGAACACGACGGGCGGCTACACCTGCTCCTGCAACTCGGGCTACCAGATCTCGGGCAGCGGGCTCAGCGCGACCTGCGTGAACATCAACGAGTGCGTCGTGAGCCCGACCATCTGCGGGTCGGGCCTGGGCACCTGCACGGACACCGACGGCTCGTACGCCTGCACCTGCAACGGAGGCTACGAGGCGCCGGCGAGCGGAGGCACCTGCACGGACACCGACGAGTGCGCCACGGCGGCGAGCTGCGGGCGCCTCGACAACGCGCTGAACGTCTGCACCAACTCCACGGGCGGCTATTCGTGCACCTGTACGGGCGGCTATGAGATCTCGGGCAGCGGCCTGTCCGTGACCTGCATCGAGTCGCCATGCGGCAATGGCCGGTTCGACTCGGGCGAAGACTGCGACGAGGGTTTCGCCACCAACGGTCTGGCGACGTCCTGCTGCACGAGCACGTGCATGTACAAGTCGAGCGGAGCGAGCTGCGGCAACAGCGCGATCAACGACTGCGACCTCCAGGACAGCTGCAACGCCACAGGGAGCTGCTTGGACAACGTCGTGTCGAGTGGCACCTCCTGCGGCAGCGCGCCGTCCGGGCTCTGCGATGTTCAGGACACCTGTGACGGCGCGAAGACCTGCGACGCGAACCTGCAGCCGAGCAGCCATGTCTGTCGACCTTCTGCGGGGATCTGCGACGTGGACGACTACTGCACGGGCAGCGCGACCGCGTGCCCGACCGATGTCTTCGAGCCCTCGACGTTGACCTGCCGCGCCCAGGCCGACGTCTGCGATTTGGCTGAGCTCTGCACCGGGTCGTCGGCCGACTGCCCGGCCCAGGCCTACGAGCCGAGCACCACGCTCTGCCGTGGAGAGGCGGGCGATTGCGACATCGAGGAGTACTGCACCGGCAGCTCCTCGGCGTGCCCCACGGACGTGCTCGAGGCCGGCGGTTTCGTCTGCCGGGCGGCGGCAGACCTCTGCGACGCCAACGAGACGTGCAACGGTCGCACGCCCTTCTGTCCGCTCGATGGCGTTTTGCCCGCGACCTCTGTGTGTCGCACGTCGCTCGGTGATTGTGACCTCACCGAGCTCTGTGATGGAACCAGCTTCGCGTGTCCCCCACAGCAGTACGCGAGCGCGGGTACGGTCTGCCGAGCATCCGTCGGTGTCTGTGACGTTTCCGACGCGTGCACCGGACTGAGCCCGTCCTGTCCGGCCGATACGGTCGCGCCTGGCGGCACGCCGTGTCGCGCTTCCGCGGGCGTCTGTGATGTCGCCGAGGTCTGCACGGGAACGGCGAACGCATGTCCGGGTGATGTGTTTGCCCTCGACGGCACGAACTGCGCGGACGCGTTGGTCTGCAACGGCGACGAGATCTGTCGAACGGGCGTCTGCGCCGCTGGCACGCTGCCGAGCTGCGATGACGCCAACCTGTGCACGGTCGACATGTGCGATGAGCCCACGGGCTGCTCGAGCGCCATGATCCCGGGCTGCTGCAACATCGACCGCCACTGCGACGACATGAATGTGTGCACCGCCGATTCCTGCACCGGCCCCGGAGGCATGTGCACGGCGAGCCCGATCACGGACTGCTGCACGATGGACGCGGACTGCGACGACATGAACGCGTGCACCGCAGAGATGTGCAACGTCGTGACCAACCGCTGTGAGCGGAGCCCAGTCGCTGGCTGTTGCATGACGGACGCCGACTGTGCTGACACCAACGCCTGCACCACTGACACCTGCGACGTGGCGACCGGCGCGTGCACCAACGCGGCCATCGCGGGCTGTTGTCAGACCGCAGGTGACTGCGCCGACATGAACACGTGCACCTTGGACGTGTGCGAGGAGGCGACGTCGACGTGCACCAACGACGCCATCGGCGGCTGTTGCCTGACCGACACCGAGTGCGACGACGGCGACATGTGCACCACGGACACGTGCAACGCGGAGACGGCTGCCTGCATCAACACGATGATCATGGGCTGCGGCGTCGACGCCGGGGTGGACGCCGGATTCGGAGATGACGCGGGCATGATGCTCGACGACGGCGGCGTCATGGCCGACGGCGGTGTCATGGTCGAGGACGGCGGGACGATGGTGGGCATGGACGCTGGCCCGGACGCAGGGGCTGGAGGCGATCCGCTCATCGACGGCGGCGGTGGAATGATGCCGGAGGCCGGTTGCACCTGCCGCACCACCGCCAGCGGTGGTGACGCTCCGGCGGCCTGGCTCTTGGTATTCGGGCTCTGGTTCGTGCGTCGCCGCCGCTCCTAGTGCCATGCCCGTGCCCGCTCCGGGGGAGCGGGTCGCGGTTCTCGATGGCGAGGCGAGCGAGCGGTCAGCGCTTCGCACCGCTGAACGAATGACGGCCCGCGACCGGTCGGTCGGGGCCATTCTTCGGCGGCGGATGAGCGGCGTTGATCAGTTGGCGAGGAGCGGGAAGAAGCGACCGCCCTCGAGCACGCGCTTGCCCTCGTCGCCCTCGGGCACGTCGCCGGGCCACACGTCGAGGTGGGCTTCACCGACGATCTGCCCCTTGTCTTTGACCCAGGCGTTGCGCTCTTCCACCCAGGCCAGACAGGCAGCCTTGGCGGCGTCGCTGAGCGGGCGGGTGTCGTCCACGACGGAAAAGCCGCCGTCGACCTCGTAGCGGACGGACATGGGGCGGTTGGGATCGAGGTCCTCGTCCCCATCCGCCGCGGCGGCCTGGAGTTCCTGCATCTCCTGCATCTCCTTGGCGTACTGCTCCATGGCGGCCTTCGTCGCCTTCTGGTCGTACTCCGCTTTGAGCTTCATCTCGGCCTCATCGTAGGGACGCATGGCGTCCTTGAGGCGCTGGCTGTCGGCGGGAGAACACTCGGAGATCAAAGAGACGATCTCGAGGTTCTGCGGCCGCTCTTTGAGCCACGCGATGGCGGTTTCGGCGTCCGGCATGCCCGCGACGAGCATTTCTCCGGTTTCCAGGTTGCGTACCTTCACTTCAAAGTCGGCCATTGCGAGACCATCGCCGAAGCGGGGCGATGAACACAAGTCATCGTTGGGGATAAACTGCGTCGGTGTTACGTCCCATGCCTCTCGTCTTGCTCCTGGCCGGGTGTGTCGGTAGCCATCCGTCTGATCGCCCGCTCGTTTCCGACTGTGAGACTGCGTTCAGTACGGGACAGCACGGCGATCCTTGCCTCTTGGTGGGTGAGTGCGGGACGGCCGTCGCGGGGGGCGAGACACGCCGCGGCGCGGTCTGCGACGGTGGCTCGCTCCTGCTGGCCCGCATCGAGGAGCGTTTCGAGGACGGGATGGGCCCCTGTGCTGGCTCACGCGACGCGCTCAGCGACGCGTTCGTGGCCTTCGACGCCCGCACGCAGGCGTGTGTCGAGGTCACGTTCTGTAACGAGGTCCTCGGGGGCGGCGCGGCGCTGAGGGTCGCGGAGGTCTGTCAGATCGGGGCGGCCTCGGGGGTGGGCCCAGGCACCCTGGTCACGGACTGCGAGATGGCGGTGAACGAAGGTACCGATGGCGGGCCGTGCTCGGGCACCTTCGGCTGTTTCGCAGACCGGACGATCGCACCGGGCGACGTGTTGCCGGTGCTGGCCTGGTGCGACGCCGGCCTTCTGAGGCTGGCCCCGAGCCAGACGCTCATCTTCGGGGAGCCTTGACTCAGCGGCAGTACTCGAGGGCCGCCGCGCGCACCGTGGCCTGGCGCGCCGCCACGGTCTCGTCGTCGAGTCGAACGTCGCGGGCGAAGCGGCTCCGCGCCTGCTCGCCCCGAGCTCCGGGACGAGCTTGGTAGAAGATGCGTGGGTCGCTGGCGATGTCCCAGAGCTCCTCGCCCTCCTGATCGAGGAGCTCGCAGTTGCGACGGCGGAGCTCCTCGACCATGAGCGGGAACGCGTCGACCGAGGCTTCGTGAGTGTCGTGCACGAGGATGATGCCTCCCTGGCCCCGCGGGTGACGCTCCTGCCGGTCGAGCTGGGCGCGGAACGAGTGGAGCATCACCTCGGGATCGCGCGTCCGGGTGTCCATCGAGCTGAGGTTCCAGAGCATCGCGGTGTACCCGCGGCGGGCGAGGAGGTCGTCGACCCGGCGGTCACGCGCTCCGTACGGGGGCCGGAAGAGGTTCGGGCGCGCGCCGAAGGTCGTCTCGAAGACCGCCTCGGTCCGCGTGAGCTGCTCTTCGATCTCCGCGTCACTCAGATCGGTCAGGTTGCTGTGGTCGAACGTGTGTGAGCCGATCGTGTGACCGCGACGCGCCATCTCGCGCAGGAGCGCTCGCTGCTCCGCGTGGCGTCGCCCCTCGAGCTGCTCTCCGACAACGAAGAAGGTCGCCTTGATGCCGTAGTGGTCGAGCTGCTCGAGCAGGCGCCGTGTGGTGCTCGGGCGCGGTCCGTCGTCGAAGGTGAAGTGCACGATCCGGTGGTGGACGAAGCCGCGCGTCCAGCGCCCGTTGGCCATGTCCGCGGCCAGCGCGTCCTGCGTCGACTCCGGCGTCAGCTCGCTGGCCTCGGTGCCCAGGTTCGCCACCGTCTCGTTCGTCGAGCTGAGCGACGGCATCACCCGCGCCTGCGCCTCGGAGGTGTTCCGGGGGGCCAGCGCGGCGAAGAACAACGTCAGGGCGAGGAGGAGGCGGGCGGCGCGTTTCGACATGCCCGCTCCCTGTTCACGCCCTGTGCCAACGCCCAGAAATCCGCGTTCTGCCGATCGGTGCGGGAATAGAGCGTCGGCGGACGTGGCAAGTCGAACACAGGGTCGCGTCTGTGGGGCGGACGAGGGGTGCACCCCGTGAATCGGGTGCGGTCTCGGCCGACAGAATCGGTGCCAAAAACGCTCGTCATTCCGAGCTCGAGTTGAGGCACATCAATGGCCGATTCAACTCTTCCCGCCGAGCCGTCGATAGGGTCAGTTGGGGATGGGCATGGGGAACGTCAGCGCTTCCAGCAGCACCGAACGAGAGCGCGAAGAGCGCCCGCACCGCGGTCGAGCGGGGCAGGTGGTTGGCAGGACGGTCGACGGTGCTGAGCGCGCCTTGCTCGCCCACATCCGAGCCTCCCGGATCGTTCTGAACCTCGCACTCGACGGGACGATCCTCTCGTCCAACGGACGCTTCTCGGAGGTGCTCGGGTTCACTGGGGACGAGGCGCGCGGGCGAGCTCATCATGACCTTCTCGACTGCTTGGACGCCCCCGCTCGAGAAGCTGAGCTCTGGGCCGGGCTCGCGGCTGGCGACGCCCAGGAGCGAGAGGTCAGCGTCATCGCCAAGTGCGGCCGGGAGGTTCGGCTCGAGGCGAGCTACTTCCCTCTCGCGTCGCCCGGACACGCCGTGGAGCGGGTCGTGATGCTCGCGACGGACGTGACGGTGCGTTGGAAGGCGGAGCAGCGATTGCAGTGTGTCGTCGACGCGTCTCGCGATGCGTTGATCACTCTCGCCGCCCCGACCTGGCGGTTTCGGTCCGGGAACGCAGCCGCGCTCGAGATGTTCGGAGCCGGGACCGCTACCGAGTTCGAGAGCCGAGCGCCCTGGGAGTACTCACCCACCAAGCAGCCGGACGGACGCCTCTCCGGGGAGAAGGCCAGAGAGATGATCAACACAGCGCTGGCGCAGGGACGCCATGCGTTTGAATGGACCCACCAGAAGGTCAGTGGCGAGAGGTTCCAGGCCAGCGTGACCCTCACCCGTGTCGGCTCGGTCGACCCACCGGTGCTGCACGCGACGCTGCGGGACGTCACCGCTCACAAGGAAACGGAGGCACGAATCCACCGCCTCGCGCAGGTCGTCGAGCAGGCCTACGAATATGTGGTGATCACCGACGTGCGCGGCTTGATCGAGTACGTCAATCCCGCGTTCGTGGCCGCGACCGGATACAGCCGCGATGAGGCGATCGGCCAGAACCCCCGCATCCTCCAGAGTGGCCTGCACACCGAGGCCTTCTATCGCGACTTCTGGAAGACGTTGAAGACCGGGCTCCCGTGGCGGGGACGCTTCAGCAACCGCCGCAAGAATGGCGAGCTCTACGTCACCGAGACAACCGTCGCGCCCATGGTGGACGCGGCCGGCAAGGTGCACGCGTACGCCGCCACCAGTCGAGAGGTCACCGAGTTGGTGGGCCTCGAGGCACAGCTCAAGGCGACGTTCGAGCAGGGCTTCATCGCGATGGGCCACATCGACTTCGAGGGCCGCGTGCTCCGGGTCAACGAGGGCTTCGCGAAGATCTGCGGCTACGCAGAACCAGACGAGCTCCGCTCCCTTTCCTTCGCAGACCTCGTGCATGTCGACCATCTGGAGGTCTGCGCAGAGTCGATGAACGCGCTGCGATCCGGCGAGCAGGCCTCGTTTCAGAAGGAGACCAGGTTCGCGGGTGCGGGAAAGCGGGAGGTGTGGGCGGAGGTGCTCGTGACCCTCGTGCGAGGGACCGACGGCAAACCGAGCTTCTTCACCGTGGTCTGCCACGACATCTCGGAACGAAAGCGCATGGAGGTCGAGCTGCGTCATGCGCAGAAGCTCGAATCGATCGGGCAGCTCGCGGCTGGCATCGCGCACGAGATCAACACGCCGACCCAGTACGTGTCTGACAATACGGCGTTCCTTCAGACGGCCTTCTCCAAGCTGGCGACGCTCGCCTCTGAGTACCGAGAGACGGTCGGCCGGGTAGCTGCGGGTGAGGCGCTGGATGCGCGAGCGATGAAGCGCCGATTGCGCCGCGCCAAGCTCCCGTTCCTCTTGGAACAGGTGCCTCAGGCCCTTGACCAGTCGATGGATGGGCTGCGCCGCATCTCCAAGATCGTGGGGGCGATGAGGGAGTTCTCCCACCCGAGTCGGGGAGAGAAGCGCCTGGTGGACCTCGGTCGAGCGGTGGAGACGACGCTCGAGGTCACGCGGAACGAGTGGAAGTACGCGGCCAACATCGACAAGTGTTTTGCTCCCGACTTGCCGCTCGTCCCCGTCCTCGCCGACGAGTTCAACCAGGTCGTGCTCAACATTGTCGTCAACGCAGCCCACGCCATCGAGGCGGGCCGACCCGAGGGGTCGAGTGAGAAGGGCACGATCACGGTCACGACATCGGTCCAAGGCGGCTACGCCGTGCTCTCCATTCGAGACACCGGCACGGGCATGCCGGAGGCCGTCTGCGAGCGCATCTTCGATCCCTTCTTCACGACAAAGACGGTCGGTCGCGGCACCGGCCAGGGCCTCGCCATCACCCACTCGATCGTCGTGGACAAACACGGGGGACGGATCGCGGTTCACACCGAGCTGGGAGCGGGCACGGAGTTCCGAATCTCGCTGCCGCTGAAGAGCGACGCATCGGAGCGGGGGGACGAGGCGGCGTGAGGATCCTCTTCGTCGATGATGAGCCAAAGATCCTTCAGGGGATCGAGCGCATGATGTTCGACGTCGCGGACGACTGGGAGATCACGTGCGTCGGCAGCGGCGTCGAGGCTCTCGAGGAGCTGGCGGAGGAGCCCTACGACGTCATCGTGACCGACATGCGCATGCCGGGGATGGGCGGCGCCGAGGTCCTCGAGGCAGTGCACGCCGCGTTCCCCTCGGTCGTGCGCATCGTGCTCTCTGGCTACGCGGACGCCGAGATGTCGCTCCGGACGGTCGCCGTCGCTCATCAGTTCCTCGCCAAACCCTGCAGCGCCGAGGTCATCCGAAACACCGTCGCTCGCGCCTGCGAGCTGCGTCGGCTCTTGGCCGACGACCGACTCCGAGCGCTCGTGGGTGACATCGACTCGCTCCCCTCCGTGCCGCGGATCTATCAGCAGCTCACCCACGTGCTCGCGAGAACGGAGGCGGACGCGTCGGACGTCGCGGAGGTCGTCGTTCAGGATCCCGCGATGTGTGCGAAGCTCCTACAGCTCGTCAACTCGTCGTTCTTCGCGCGCTCCCGGACGCTCTCCGACGTACGGCAAGCGGTCATGCTGCTCGGGATGGAGACCGTGCAGAACCTGGCGCTCTCGTGCGGCGCGTTCTCAGCGGCCGAGTTCTCACACGTGAGCGGGCTGCCTTCCATCGAATCGATTCAACGCCACTCCCTCAAGACCGCGGCCATCGCGAAGAAGATCGCCGGGGGCGGGGCGGCTGGGAACGATGCCTTCATGGCCGGCGTCCTCCACGACGTCGGGCTCCTCGTGCTCGCGGCACGCATGCCCGATCAGCTGGCGGCTTCCCTGGCGCTCTGTGAGCGAGAATCCATCCCCCGGTACGAGGCGGAGCGTCGCGTGCTCGGCGTGACCCACGCGGAGGTCGGCGCGTACCTGCTCGGACTCTGGGGGCTCCCCTATCCCGTGGTCGAGGCGGTGGCGAACCACCACGAGCCGGCCCGCGTGCTCTCCGGATCCCATTTTGGGCTGGTCGAAATGGTGTATTTCGCGAATGTAATTGCGTCGGACGGTGAGCCCGACCTTTCCCTGGCGGAGCGCTGTGGGGTCACGTCTCGCGTCGAGACCTGGGCGCACTTCGCCAGCAAGCTGGAGGCGGCGTGAACGTGCTCGAGCAAAACGAATCGGAAGAGGCCGACGCGGCGGTCAGGATCCTCTTCGTCGACGATGAACCGAACGTGTTGGCTGGTCTTCAGCGCGCGCTCTTCGGGGACTACGAGATCGAGACGGCCACGAGCGGTGAGGAGGCGCTCTCGATCATCGAGGAGGACGGGCCCTTCGCGGTGGTCGTCTCAGACATGCAGATGCCCGGGATGAACGGGGCCACGTTTCTCTCCCAGGTGCGACAGACGACGCCCGACACCGTGCGCATGTTGCTCACCGGATTCGCCGACTTCGACGCGGCCATCGCGGCGGTGAACGACGGGAACATCTTCCGATTTCTCTGCAAACCGTGTCGCCGGGACGTCATGGTCACAGCCCTCGAGGCGGCCGTCCGGCAGCACGACCTGGTGCAGGCCGAGCGCAAGCTTCTCGAGGAGACGCTCGGCGGTGCGGTCGCCGTGCTGACCGACGTGCTCAGCCTCGCCTCACCGTCCGCGTTTGCGCGCGCCAACAACCTCGAGAGCTACGTCGAGCACATGACGGCACAGCTCCATCGCCCCGAGCCTTGGATCTACTCCCTGGCCGCCATGCTCTCGCAGATCGGGTGCGTCGCGCTCCCCCCGGACACCCTGGACAAGATGTACACCGGTCAGCCCTTCTCCGAGGCGGAGCGCGCGATGTTCGATGGACATCCTGCGATCGGGCAGGGGCTTCTGGAGCACATCCCACGCTTGGAGCGGGTCGCGCAGATCGTGGGGCGCCAGAACCAGAAGGACCTCGACGCGCTCGGCGACGAGATCGCCGACGGAGTGCTCATGCTCCGGGTCGGCAAGGCGATCGATGACATCGTGGCCCGCGGCAGCTCGGTTCGAGAGGCCGTCAAAGTCCTGAAGCAGCGAAAGGCGGACCTCCACCCCACGCTGCTCGACATGATGGTCAGCTACCGAGCGCCGCGCGCGCCGAACGGGTCGGTCCAAGCCGTGAAAGTGCGGGACCTGAAGACCTTCATGACCTTGGACCAGGACGTGCTCACCAAGACCGGAACCACGATCGTGCGTAAGGGCAGGCCCGTCAGCGCCGCGCTGATCGCCCGACTCAACAACTTCGCCAACGGGGTCGGGCTGGTCGAGCCGATCCGGGTGCGGATCCAGAGCTGACCCTGCGTTCCCGCTGCGCGGGGCGACCTCTTGCGGTCCGAGGCCACGATGGTAGTGCGTTCTCCAATGCATCGAACCGTGCGTGCAGTGGTCGGGCTCAGTCTCGGCTTTTCGATCGTCCTGACCTCGTGCGGTGACGATGAGGTCGCCTCCCCCGAGGTGGTCGTCGAGCCGGAGAGCGCTGGCGATCTAGCGGTGGCGGCGTTGCCCGAGACCGCGTCCGAAGAGGAGCGGGAGGCGGCGCGCCTGGACGCCGAGTTCCCGATGTACGCGGCGGTGACGGCCATCTCGATCACAGCGCTCACGGAGCCGGATGAGGACTCGCCGATCGTTGGCTGGCTCAGGGTGGGCTCCCGGATTCGGCTCTCCGATGAGTCGCGGCGAGGCCCGGGGTGTCGCGCCTGGCGCAGGGCGCATCCGACGGGGTGGGTGTGTGACGACGACCGGATCGAGGTGCGCGACGCGCCGATCGAGATCGACGCGCCGACGCTCGATGGCTGGCACGAAGACCAGGTCGAGGAGGCGACGGCGAGGGGGGCGCTCGTCTTGCCTCCGCCCGCGCGCGACGAGCCGATGCCTTACGACTACTTCTACGTGCGGGACTCGACGGTCCCCGAGTATCACCGCCTTCCGTCGCGCAACGAACAGCGGTCGGCGATGGCCAAGTCGGATCGCTACCGGGAGCTCTTCGCGCTCGACGAGCGGCGCGCGCGTCGCTACCTGCGCGGGGATAGCGACGACGGGCCTTCGGGCACTGCGGTGACGCACCGCTACCTGGACCGCGGCTTCTACGTGGCCTCGAACGGCGTCGAGGTGCGGGCGTTTCGCCGCTTCGTGCGGACGACGCAGGGACGCTACATCAAGCAAGCGCAGCTGGAGACGCGGAGCGGACACACGTTCCACGGGGTCGAGCTCGACGAGGAGACCACGCTCCCGATCGCGTGGACGGTGCGCGCCGCGCGGCCGATGGTGCGCGCCGAGGACGGCTCCTTTCACAACGAAGAGGACGTGGAGCCGATCGCGCGCCAGACCCAGCTCACCGGCTGGCAGGAGCGCAGCAACCTCGGCGGCCAGGTGATGCACGTGCTCGAGACCGACGCCGGTCCCCGCTACCTCAGGGCGTGGTTCGCCGCCGTCGCCTCGCGGATCGATCGGCCGGAGGAGGTCGCCGAGGACGAGCCGTGGGTTCACGTGGACCTCAGCGAGCAGACACTGGTGCTCTACGAGGGCGACACCCCCACCTACGCGACCCTCGTCTCCACCGGGATGGAAGACAACGCGACCCCCGTCGGCGTCTACGAGATCCGCCGGAAACACATCACCGACACGATGAGCAACATCGGGCCCGACGCCGGGGACGACCGCTACTCGATCGAGGACGTGCCGTGGACGCAGTACTTCGAGGGCGCGTTCGCCCTGCACACAGCGTTCTGGCACACCCGCTTTGGTCTCCCGCGCTCACACGGCTGCGTGAACATGACGCCCGTCGACGCTCACCACGTGTTCTCGCGCACCTGGCCGCAGCTGCCGGACGGTTTTCACGGCGTGTCCACCGAGCAGACGGAGTTGCGCGGTAGTCACGTCGTCGTGACGGAGTGAGCCGCGCGGCGCCGGCTACGGCGCGACCGGGTTGCGCCGCTCTCGGATGAGCTCTCGCAGCCGCTCGATGCGACGCGCGGTCACCGGCTCGGCGCCGGCCTCGAAGCGCAGGAGTACCCGCAGCGCGCCGGTAGGATCACCGAGGGCGCTGAAGCGCAGTTCTGCCGCCTCGACCGCCGCTCGCGCCGCCAGCGCTGGGCCGTAGCCCGCCGCCGCGCTCTCGTAGGCGAGGGTCGCCTCGCCAGGGCGGTCGAGCGCGACGAGCGCGTCCCCCTCGACCATGCGCCACGTCGGCTCGTGACGGTTCGTCGTTTGCAATGCGTTTTGCGCCGCTGCCAGAGCGCGTGCGGGTTGCCCGTCCGCGATCCAGAGCCGAGCAAACGCCGGGCGCGGTGTCGCCGAGCCGGCCGCACCGTTCGTCGAGGCTTCGCCCGGAACGGTCCCTTGGGTGACGGTCCCTTGGGTAACGGTCCCTTGGACGATCGATGGATCTCCGAGCGTCTGCCCGAGCCCGGCCGCGACAGGGTGCGTCGGCCTCGGGTCCTCCTCGGCAACGGCCACGTCCGGCGGGCTCGACCCGGTCGTCGCCTCAGCGACCCTCCGCCCGACCGCTTCGGCGGCCTCGATGGCGAGCGCACGTTCGTTGTCGGTAGGGGGCGGCGGCAGCTCGAACGCACCTTGCCGGAGGGAGATCGATCCTCCCTCTCGGATGCTGCGCTCGTCCGTGCCCGAGCTGACCACCACCTGGCCCTCGTAGACCCGCACGACGGTTCGCTCGTCGTCTACGTCGACCGTGAACACCGTGCCGACGACGTGTACGTCGCCGTGTGGCGTCACGACGCTCAGGTGTGCGCCCCTGGCTCGGTGCGCGGCGTCCACCAGCAGCGCGCCAGCGCGCACCCGCAAGACACGGTCCTGAGGGGTGCCTTCGACCGAGTAGCCCGTCCCGCTCGCGGGAGAGAGTCGGTCGCCGTTCGGCAGCTCCAGCCGCCCCGGTCGGTGCTCCGCGGAGCCGGGCTCGACGTCGGTCGTGACCGGGCCGCGGGCGTGCGGCGCCGTCGCGTGCGGGCGAGCGGCGGGCGCTCCTGCGCTGAAGTGACCCGCGGCAAAGGCGAGACCGATCGCGGCGGCCGCGGCGATCCAGCGGAGCTGCCGGGTGGCCGGTTTCGGGGCCTCAGCCACGGTGGGGGCCCTTTGCAGGTGTCGGGCCGCGACCGCCAGCCCGACCATCCGGTCCAGCTCGGCCGCGGGCAGCGGAGGCGGCTCCGCGTGGTGCGCCAGTTCTGCTGCGTGACTCAGCAGGTCGTCGAGGGGGTCGGTGGCCGGGCTCATGTTGGTCCCCCGTCGCCGGGCTGCGTCTTGCGCCCGCGGCGCGATTTTGCGGCGGCGGGCATGAGCGGGTCGGTCTCGAGTCGCCGTCGGAGCGCCTTGCGCGCTCGATGCACCCGGACCCTCATCGTGGCGGCGGACACGCCACAAGCCTCGGCGGCGTCGCGCGCCGAGAGGCCCTCGATCGCGCAGAGCACAAAGGCGACCCTGCCGTCCGGCTCGAGCTCGTCCAGCGCTGCGTAGAGGCGCTCGACGGCTTCCCGAGAGATCGCCTTCGACTCGGGGTCGATCTCGTTGATGCCCGTCGGGACCAGCGTCAGCGGGGGACGGCGTCGCTCTCGCTTCAGGTGCCGAAACGCAACGCGCAGCGTGATGCGGTAGCAGTAGGTGTCCAAGGCAGAGCTGCCCTCGAAGCGAGGGAGCGCCGTCGAGAGTGCGATGAGCACCTCCTGCGTCGCGTCATCGAGGCTGCCGCGGGGGCCCAGCAAGCGGTTCAGCCAACGCCTCACCCTGGGCACCAAGGTCCGAAGCAGCGTGTCCAGGGCTGCGTCGTCCCCGTCGCGGGCGCTCCGCAGGAGTGATGGCATGCCGGTCTCGGCGTCTTCGGGCTGGGTGGCTCGTCGGTTCACGACTGTCCGGAACAGTGGCGCCTCCACCGCGAACGTTACGAAGAATCGACGTCCGCAGAGATTTCAGTTGGGTCCAAAGCGTCGATGGAACCCGCGGCTGGTGGGAGAGAAGCCTGCGTCCCGCAGGCCCGTGGCGATGCTCGACGTCGCGGGGTCGTCGCCGTCGACGCGCTTGATGAGCACTGCGCGGGCGTTTCGTCCGACGCCGGTCGCCAGCTGCAGCCCCCGGACGAGACCATCGATCGCCCGCTGACGATCGCGCCCCTCTTCGGGCAGGAAGGTCGTGACGCTGTGTCCAGTGCGCCCGACGTACCCGACGAGAACGCCATCGTGAATCACCACTCTCGCGCCCGCGGCGCGTTGCGGGCGAGCCCCGTCGCGCTCGGGCCAGCGGAGCGCAGCTCCATAGACGTTGGCCGGGTCGTCCGCGGCGAGCAGCAGCACGGAGTCGACCTCGGGATCGATC
>Ga0114933_10001388_pt1 | contig 27051 bp, 15 predicted proteins | sample 4SBtaG_FD_89691 | JGI IMG/M metagenome (GOLD analysis project Ga0114933, IMG submission 89691) | Deep subsurface microbial communities from Kolumbo volcano to uncover new lineages of life (NeLLi) - 4SBTROV12_W25 metaG | ecosystem: Environmental > Aquatic > Marine > Volcanic | place: Kolumbo... | reverse complement strand
GAAGTGGAAAAGTTTTGTTTCTGCTTTAAAAAGGCAGAGCAAAGGATTGGCGATAAATTTGGGTTTTTTTGAGGGTGTAACCAGGTATGCGGTACAGGAAGCTATCGGAAAATTTGACGATGCAAAGGCTAAAGCTGAATTGGTCGTAGATATAAAAAAAATTGAAGATGAAGAGACAGTTGCTGATTACGAAATGAAAAATAAGAACTATTGGAAATCCTATGCAAACAAGTGCCGTTTTGAGATGGCAGCTATGATTGATGAAGAATATTTCATTGGTGACAATGGATATAAAAATTATTTTAGAAAATTTATGATGGAAAACGGACCAAAGGGAAAATCCATAAAAAAAATAATGGAGATGGAACAGCAATTTATTATTAAAATTTATTATTTGATTTATTGCAAAGGTTATATTTACGATGAATATATAGATAAATTAATAAGTGGAAAAAGAAAAGAGTATGGTACTATTTGGAGTGATAATTTGGATGGTCAATCTGTTCCTTTGTCACCAGAAGATCAGAGAATCCATGTCTTAGAAAGGCAAATCATGATTAGAGACGACAAGGACAAGACTAAAATAGATTTAATTGGATACAACGATGTAATCGAGGGATTAAATAATCACGAAGAACTCGGTGTAAATCCACAACTGCTTGCAGGATGGAGACATCTTAATAACTTGCGATTAAAGATTCTTAATAAGGTAACGAAAAAAGACATGTACGACAAGCAATTTTTATTAGATGATATTTACAAGTTGATTCATGCATTTACTTTTTACACGTATTTTGAACCTGAAGTGAGAGTAGGCAGAGACAGACCATTGTTGTCGGATGAGATGGGTGTATTGACTCAAAATATAGAACTAGATACTTTATATTGGGGTAAGGATGTAAACCCTGACTTAGGAATAGGGCCCGATGCGCTCCCTTTTCACACGTTTTTCTTGTTGTCTGGCGATGATTTCGAACAAAAAAAGTTAAAAGATGAGCGAATTTTGCGAATTATTAAAAATCAATTGGAGGTAAGAAATTTTACACAAACGTTGAATGAAAATTTACTACAAATTGTAACACAACAAAGCGGTCGCATGCATGAATATGCAAAAAAATATGATTCGATTTTGCACCGACTTTCTAAAGAGAAGATCGAAATGAGGTGGATGCAATTGGAGCGAGAACGACAACTAAAACTTATAAATTCGGCGGATGATGGTGTGCACGTTTATGGAATTGTAATTAGAAAATTGGCACAAGAACCCCAGTCAATGTTAGGGTTTAGAAACCTCAAAGATGCCAAAGACAATTTGGAAGAATGGATTTTTGACAATTTGAAAAAAAGGATTATAGATGTACATCGTGGTGGTAATAATGACTTTACAAGAACAAAAATATATTCAGGCATTAAAGGTTCTTACAAGGATCGGAAAGAGGCTTATGAAATGGATTTTTATGCTCGAACAAACAAATTTAACGAGGAACATAAAGAATATAGATGGAAATATGATCGTTTTTTAACCACTGCTGATGGTATATGGGTTATACATTCAGGTTACTTTATAGATAAACAAGTACGTGATTATATTAAAGAGGAAATAACAAAGAACTTATCTTTTAACAACACTAACGTATGGACAAAAGTAACTCTCGATTATACGTTTCAAGTTGTCAAGGATAGACATAAACGCCTGAAAACACATGAAGAAATAGCAGCGGAAATGGATGTTGTTCGAAAAAAACGAAGAAAAAGATTACACGAGTTGATAAAAAACTTTGATAATTTAAAATTTTAATTCGCTGCTTCACTAAAACCAGAGGCTTGACTCAAGTAATATAATACTAATATAGCATTGATAAAAATAGACACACTTTCCTTTACTGTTTTAATGACGATATTCAATAGTGGTATAGTCATTAATATTATAATGTACAGTATGACCAAAATGCTAATAGGTGTCAATATGTGCAAGTAGAAACAGTTACTTTCCACGCCTGTAACATCTAATCCTCTTTCAGTATCACTTAATAATTTCTGAAACCCATCATTTGAAAAAATATACGGGAATGGCCATGTGTTCAAATTCCCTAAATATTTAAATAGATCAGGGAACGACCATCGAAATAAAAAGACGAAATGATATGCATACCCTAGATCATTAAACGCTGGAAGCAAGTCTCTGCATTCATGGAAGGCCGTTGATAATTCACATGTATCACAAGTTTGCTCTACACATGGTTCTATTGATAAATACGGCACGTAACTGCATGCGCAATCTAGCCATATGTATTCATCAGACCACCATAAAATATCATGCCATAGATAAGCGGGCATGATAGGTGTGCATGTTGGGTTGTACCCATACGTGTTGTATAAAAATAAAAATTGTGCTACTACCAGTGCTGTTGAATATAACGTCAAGGTGAATAAGATATTAAATTCACCAATGAATAAACGAAATGCTTCAAGTATTACAAACAAGATAAGAACAGCAAAAAACCCATCCCCTACATTTTCCTTGTATGATTTCCATTTCCAATCGGCTTCGTCGCATCCTACTTTGAAGGGTAATTCTAGATAATACTGCAAGTCGTTTGAAAAAACAATTTTTGCATCTGGTGGAATTTTCCCCGAGTAGTTGCCCTGTAAAAAATAAGATATACCATTTACTAAATCTTGTATGTTATGTTCTCCGTTGAATATACCGCCAACGAGGGTTGACAATGGTAAATTCACTTCTAGTGTGCCTCCATATTGTTGTTTGGATGTATCTTCTGTTGCTTTTTTATAAGCTTTTGTGTATCTAGCATTGTATGCAGATACATTTTCCCAATATGCTTCAAATTCTGGTACGATTACATCTACAAAATCCTCTTTATAGAATTTACTAGCAGCTTGTATTTGCGTTATTCCATTATACAAAAAGTTATCTAACAGGGCACAATTTACGCATAAAATAGAATCTGCTGGGCATTCTAGATTAGTGAATGCACCGTAAACTTGACCAAAAATCGACGAGTCCATCTTCTCTTGTATTTGGATGAAGTCTCTTACAGTTTCTGAAAAAATGTGTACGTCTTTGTTGACTATATTTTTATCTAATTCAATTTTATTGTAAAATTTCAATATCATTTTTTTCGTTTTTAGCATGGATGCAGTCCATTCTGTTTCTGTAATTTGCGAATGTAATTTTCTAATATTTGTATACACCCTAGTACCCCTTTCATCACCTTCCGCGTTTAACATTTCTTCCATGCTTTGTTTCAAGTGTTTCCACGAAAACAATTCGTTGAATAAATTAGTGAGGTGTTTTTTTGCATTTAGTACATAATTAGGATTGTACCCGTAATTTTCCAATCGTATCTTCAGATCTGATAATGTGGGATTTTTAGAGAAATACCATGAAAGGTATATTAATGAAGAGGCTGTGACATCATATGCTACTGTAAATTTTCGCAACCAGTTGTAAAAAATGTCTTTTGGTATACCTACTTGAAAATTTTCTTCTAATATTTCAGATAAGAAGCGCAGATGCAGACATTCAAGCCATTCAATTTTTTCTAAAGGAATCATTTTATCTATATCATAATCTTGATATGCACGCATGATTTGATCACAACGTGTATTATCATCCCATTTAAAATCGTTTGCGACATCAAATAAGACAGAAGTATTGCTTAATAATTTTCTCCTGAACATCGGCTTTTCATTTAATCTTCTTGCATTGCAAAAACTAGTATCCATATTTGCCCCTAATTCATTCACAAATCCTAAAACGGAACATATCGCACTTTGCACTGCTTTAATTATATCTCCGATCGGACCTAATAACGTATTCATAAGGAATGACAACCATACACTGACATTGCTCACTAATGCTCTGAATACTGATCCTATAACGTTAAACATCTTCAGTATTAATGATTCGAGACCAGCCGCGGTGATGCTGCTGGGTTCTACAATTAATTGTATCACGCGCATACCTAATTCTAATAAATCAAGCATGGTTGGTAGCACAAGGTCATTTGCCAATATCTCAACAATCTCAACAATGATTCTGAAAGGTTTCATCACATCACTTGCACAAATAGCTCCTCTACAAGGAGCCAATGAGTCCAACAGTTGTGAAAAACCATTTAATACTTCTAACAAGTGTCGTGTTAAAATCATTACAAATTTTTGCAACAATTTTAATATGATATTTCGTAAAGTGCTTATCTTGATTGTCTGAAATCCATTTGCATTACCAGTATCGATAATATTAGGATCTCCAGTAATAAACGCGCGAGTTGTCCTTAACCCTAATACACCCCATTCTAGAGGAATGCTTATAACATTAATTAAACTAAATAACAGTTTGGTAAAAGGTTTTTGCAAATTGATATCTTGCGACAACAACAATGCGCTGACCATATTACTAAACGACATCAATGCATTTTGCGCATCGCAAACATTGTCAGCAATTTGTAGATTCATCCTATCTACTCCAAATCCAGAAAACAAAATTAAAAAATTTCTAAATTCTTTTCGTAATAATCTACTTATTGTCAAGTAAACCCGTTGTAATAGCTCGCCAGCTGGGCACATAAAATCCTTGTATGCCAATATGGAGCAAGTTTGGCCAAAAACAGTGGAAATGGTCGAAGTTTGTGTATATTGAAAAGCAGCAGTATCGCAAACGTTGTCTGGCGGGGGAAATCCTTGTTTAAGATTACCTAAACTAAGTGCGGTAATAAAGTTTCTAACCCCATTAAAAGCTCTCGCTAAAAATATGAAATTGAATTCCCAAAAATTGATAGAACACCATTTACTAATTGCCTTTGTCGTGTAGAAGTGTATATTTTCTTTTTCCATTAAATTATAATCACCATTGTGAAATCCTGGATCTTCAATACATCTACATGAAGTTGAATAAGTCAATGTTTGATCATATACGTCACATTGTGGTGCATTCTCTATTACACTACCACTGCTGCAAAACCCCCTGTCTACATTGCTTATATTACCATAATTGTATAAACACCCAATCTCAGTTCGAAAAAGATGAGGATATACTTCCGTGTTATCGGCATTTCCATCTGGACTGACTGTGCTTCCGTTTACAAAAATAGTTCGTCTATCACTAGATAATCCATATCCTTCGGCTTCTAAACGAACTATAATGCGTATTTGTTCAATTGCTAATCGGTAAACATTAAATAATATTTTTCCAAATGTTTCTCTTTCGAATGTTGAAAAGAAGTAATATCCAATTCTATCAAAATGATACAATACATGTTCGTTTAAATTAACTTGTCCTGCTGTGTCATCGTTCCCTTTAATAAAATTTTTATACTCCAGTGCATTGTAAAAGTGATTTTTATCAACTGTTAAATTGAAATTCATAGACGACATCGGTGGTGAATCTCTTGAAAACCACGGGCCTGAGTATGCTCTTAATAAACCTCGAAAATCCTCTCGATTTTTTCTTTTTTTGGTGTTGTATTCATTGTATCCGTTTATTTCGCCTTTAAAATACCCAATAAAATTAAACCAAAAGTAATCCACATAAAAATTGTATGCAATTTGCAACGTTTTCAACGGTGCCAATATCACACTTTCCAACATACAAGCTACCATTGTGTTCAGATCAGGACCTCCGACAGCACCGTATGCTGTTCTCAATTCATTTTTAACAACATCTTTGTAGCAGTTCCTTTTCTTTTCTCTCTGCGAAACAAATGAATATGTCGGTCCACACTTATCTACTATCATTTGTTCTCTTAAAAAAAGATCATCGTAATGTATAGAAAACGTTATCAATGTATCTATTTTGTTGTATTGCATGAATATTCTCTTATCTTCAACAGGTAAAAATTGATTGGTTGAATAAAAATCAGCCTCATTGGTTAATCGTGCACTGACATCTTCAATAATAGTATTGAAAACGCTGCTTTGTCCATCGTATTTATTTTTTGCATTGGATTGAAATAAACATTGGAAATTTATATCATTAATTTGGATGGTGTTTTCATCTAGACAAGATACAGAACATTGACCACTCATATATCTTGCACAAGAAGTGTTAGTGATCCCATACGTTTGTCCAATCACTTGACAACGATTTGTGAATACAGCACTGACTAGCAATTCCATTAATACTTTTAACATCCATGAAATTAAATGCGCGAGTGAATGTGTAAACAGAGACAGGTGCGTGAATGCATCGTCTATTTTAAATAAATTTGCCATAAATTTTGTATTTGTAATAGGTATTGTGTCAAATGGTAAAATGATATGACTACCAGCGTCAATCATTGTTTCGAACACAGAGATAGGTGCCGCGTATAAGTGACTTATTGTTTCGAAAAAAAACACTTTTGGAGTTTCTATAACGATTCCCCCTCCTACATTTGTGGTGTTCAATATTGTATTAATAACAACAAACATCCATTCGTCGTATAACTTGCACAATTCCCAAATTCCTGCTATGAAATGGTAAAATGTATTTTCAAACGAAGGATAGTTCAAGAATGGTGGAATAATTTGTAAAAACGTTTGAGCAAAACTTAACAACAAGTTTAAAAGATGGTGTAAAATCCAATCAATGCGGTCACTCAATATAGAACCATAAAATATTGAATTACTCCAATCACTCGTTGCTTTGCAAAGACAAACAAATGTGTTTGGGATAAAATAAAACATGATTCTAAATTTCTCAACTATTGGATAAATATTAAATGGGTTGAAAAACATATTGCTTTCGCCAAAATTCATGTCATTTAAACCAGTAAAATTTAATATTTCATCAAATATAGTGATGCATAAATTTACAAAATCTTTTTGTAAACGAACGATACTAAAGCTACTTGTCGCACATTTTGTGGTTATGAAAACGGTACCTGTGTACAACTGCCGAGACATTATCACGAAGATATTGTAAATAGGTATGAATGCAGCCCATAACAAATTTAATATGTGTAAGATGGAGAATAGAATATTGTTGACGAACGGAGTGATAGCGCAGCTATAAAACCCGTCTAATTTTTCTAATACCAATGGACCATTTTCAAAGGTTGCAAAAGCAATACTCGAAACAATTGCTGTCACGATAATTACAGTCCTATTTTGCCATACGACAGTGATGGCATAAGTGAATATGCTGGGCAATTCGAAGATTTTGCTGAATATTTCTAAGATAGAGTTGAAAATTTGATTCAAATAAACTATTGCTACCTGTTGGTTCAATTTCTTTGCTAACAATTTTCTTTCCACACGAGCAGTGTACAAAGCTTCTGTTACTGGGTCGTCTGATGGATGCCTGTTAGTTTTAAAGGTGAAGATATTATCAAGTAAAAAACTAGCAACAAAAGCTGCTAGAATGATACTTAATAGTATACTAACACTTATCGCCCAGTCAAATAGCATTTGTTAAGGCAGTGTTTAATTATATACTATTACTGTAAAACATCACTTTCTATAGTTTGATAGGCATTTTTTATATTTAGTGTCAACAAAAAAAATTTACCTTTTTTATTCGTATTTAAAAAATAGTATAAGAGTCGCTATTACCATAACTAACAATGTCTAACTTTGAAGAAAATCCTGATGCTGTCACCTATGGATATACACCTAACGCTTACAATGCTAAAAATTACGAACCATCGAACATCCTGAGTCATCCTGATAATAAATTTGCATTGGCAAACGTTGCGATTGATCAACATTTGGTCTTTTCGGTTCCAGCAACAACGTTTCAAATGGGGTCAAATACACCATATTATTGGCCACCTACGGAAGATAAACCACCCTCGTTTAAACTTCGAATTATTTTATGGCAGTTGTTTGGAAGGGTAGCTGAGCGAGCATTACTTCAAAATTTTAACAAAGTAGTTGGAGGTTCCAATGAAGATGAAGAAGGTGAGTATCAAGCAAACGATGGCTCTGTCGTGAGAAATTTTCCATCAGTTGCTTACGAAAATACTGCTGGTAAATTGCAAAACAATCACTTGCAACACACCACACTTCCGAGGAATTTTAACCGATTATCTCGTCTCGAACAAGATGCTTATAGAGAAAATAATAACCAATTACCAGAAATTGTCTCCCGTCAGGATTATCAAGAGCGAACAAGAGAATGGTTGCAAACACCTGATGACAATGAGGACCAAAATGACGGTGGTGAGTATCATGTTTTGTTGGAATTTTTCCGTGGTGACGCTGATAAAAGACATTGTTCAGGTTATCGTATATGGATATTGAAAGAGGTTGGTGCGCCAGGAGACTTGAATACACTTATGGGGGAAGTAATTGCATCAGCTAGCGCTAAACCTGCAAATGGTAAGAAGGTAAAACCATCGTATGACAATATGTGGAGACAAATTCAGAACAATACCGACTTGAAACATTTTGCTGGGAATGCATTGTACCTGAATCAAAATCACTTTAGCGGCAATGTGAACAACATCCCTCTGTCCGATGAAATAAACCCAGTCCATCCCACCAACGTATTCAGTGTTGGGGGCTGGAGAAGTATATTGTATGGTGTAGACGGAAAAAATTGGTTGCCTAGATTTTATCCTAATTTGGACATTGATTCAGAAAGATTTAAAGCTGAAAATTATTTCCAAATAGATAATTTAAAAAGGTTTGTATTGCCCAATTTTCGCGATAGCATTTATAAATGTACGTTGGCAGATTTGAGTCAAGATCACTACATGAATAAGTATAGATTGGATCAATTTTGCGACAATATATTGCCGATGTTACGAGATACATACAGCCAAATTGGTGAACCTAGAGCTACCAATGCTCTTGTTGAACATCCTGATATTGACGGGGCAACAATCGCGAGTATTCCTGCATTCAAAAAGAGGAGAATACAACCACAAATTGAAAATCAATACACGGGAGGAAGCCTTGATTTTTGTGGTCCATCAGGTCGTAGAAACAGGGATCGTGGTTTAGTTTTTGTTCAAGGAGAAGACGACGCTTTTTTAATTGCAAGGGCGATGACAGCTCAATATGTTGGTCCAGAGGGAAGAAGGGCACTTGAAAATTCGAAATGCAATCAGGATACTTATTTTATCCGAATGAACGGATTGAAAAAATGTATGATGATGGTTCGATCGATCTTTGAAGGGAACGGGAATGCAAACGTTAGTGATGGTTTGTATGGTATTATAAATACTGAATCAAATCTAAAAAAATTAGGTTTCACGGAACGCTACATGAATATCCAACACGTTCCCAATTGCAATTTTCACGATGATTTTGTAGCTTTTATATTTTGGGGATGCGAATATCACCTTTGCATCTCCACCTTGCATTACGATTTATACAACACATTGATAAATGTGGGATGCGCGTACTCCATGGAGAAGACAAAAAATCACTTGATTAAAGAAGGCATGCATGGTTCTGGTAAATCCAACAATATTTTCAACACTGAAATAATCAAGTGTGACGGAGTTGTCCAAACGTTAACAAATGCTAGTATGTTGGCTCACTTTTTTGCAGGACATCAAACATTCAAAATCGAGGCAAATCATGAACCAGATCCAACGACAATGGGAGGTAAAGGAACATCTTCAAACCCTCAAATACAACAAAAAACGGAGCAGAAAAAGAGTAAATTAGCAGAGTGTTTAGGTACACACAATGTGACAATCTATAACAAAGAAAAAAATTGTTATGAAACACAAAAAACAACTACTGTATGGAGCTCATGTAACATTCAAGCACAGAATGCAGGAGGTCACAGTGGATCTATTAATCCTGCTTTACTGAATCGATATCAAACAAACGCAGTGCCTATCAAAACCAGAGACAAAAAGGATATTAATTATCAAAAATCTGCACAGAATGAAATGGATGAGAATCAAACAGCTGACAGGAATATGTTTATTAACAAGTGTAAACGTATTGATTCTAATTTCGCAAAAGTCAGTGCCATGTTTGATCTAGTTGGTGGACTCACATCTCCAGACATGCAAGCATTTAATGATGTTTATGAGCACATGAAAAGTCAAGGTGCATTGGCGAACAACGCTTCCCGATCTGTCAATCGGTGTGCAAATGCTGCGAAAACTCAAATAAAATACGACGCAATTGCTGTTTTATTTTATTATCAACCAAGTAAAAAAGTGATTAATTATTATATTGGAGGTAGAAAAATTGTAGACGAGTCACTTCTTGAAAAAATATCTTACTTATTTGATGACGCTGATAAAAGTTGCAAATTGAACACAAAGATATATCACAATATGTATCGTGACGGTGATAATTTCACTTGTGAAGGAAGTGGCGAGCAAGTAAAATGCAAGATTGATTTAGTAAACAATCAAATATATTCTATCAACGAAAGCAACAAAGAAGTCTTAGAAGCGGTCGAGTTGGAATCAAGATGGGAACATGTCGATTTGTACGACGATTCAACAAAATACGAAAAAGACGAGGAAATGGTATTGTATTTTCAAGGAAAACAAACGAATTACAGAAGTTATTTTATTCGTTTTAAACAAAAAGATAGTTGGACAGGTGTACCAGAAGGCATGAAAATGGAAGACGTCAAGAATGCAATTAAAGTGTTGGATGTTATTCATAGTAGGACAAAAGCTAAGAGATTGAGATCGTACACAGATTTATCATATGATGATATGTACAAAGTGTACGAGTTATTTGGTAAAAGTCCACCGAAGCAAACAAACCAAATGATTAATGCTTTCACGATCATGTACAGGGATGCAGAACGCATATACAACGAGTTTAAGACATATTGGGATGTTGTACCAGAAAATGGTTTTGAGAAAAGAATCGAATCATTACTAGGAAAGTATAAAGGGCAAATGATAACGTATAATCAAAGTGATAAAGATAGATCAATCGAGAAATGGAGAGATTTAGACTTATTGATGTACTGTACAGTAGACACTGCTATTCGAACATTTTGTATTATGCGAGATGAATTTGTTCCTGATTATCAAGACAAAATGAAGATGGTGATTGCTAATATTGCAAAAAAGAAATTAGGCATGTTTAAACCAACGCATCCTTATAAATATTTCTATCCAGTCAATGATATACCAAATCCACAAATGAATGACGTTGATTTAAATTATATATCATTAAGTCAAAAGAGCCAATTTACAATTGAGATACAAGAAGGTTTGAAAGATATTTTAACACCAGGTTTAGAAACACTCACTGATTCAATTATGATCGACCGAATGTTGGTTTCTCTAGACAAACAACTTGTGCAAGTTTATTACGATGAACTGAAGGCCGTGGTGCATACTGTTGTCAATAATTCAGAAGAAAACACAGTTGCGTGGAAACTATATGAAGGAGAAAATAGTAATATTCCATGGAGAGGAAACGAGCCAGGTGCTAATCCATACAAAGCACAGATTATTAAATTTAAAAAGGGTGTTTACTATGTTCATATTGCATGGGTTTACGACATGTTGAGACATGCAAACAATACCAATGTGCTGAAAGATGCATATTTAAGTGCTTTATCAAGTTATAAATATCCAATTCCAAAAGATGACGAAGGCGACAAACAAAAGAAGCGAATTAAAATGTTGACTGGTTCATCGTGGATTGGTAAAATACCAAAACCACGACAAAAAACTCCGTTTGACAAATATGCGTCTATAGATGAAGCGATTGAAGATGAAGTGGAAGAAATTGCTTATTGCTGTCCAGCTGTGAGTCATAGTATTGTAGTTTATGGGGACACGACATTGAATAAAAGTATTCAGAAAAAAAATAGCCATCACCGATATTCTCAAATGATGAGTGGGAGAAAACGACCGCGAGATGCGAAGAAAAGGGATATTATAAAAATGTCGTTTGATCGCCATATAGCTTGTGACCGCGCCAGAAAACTGAACGAACACACTTTATCATTGGAGAACAGAAATCTTTACAAACAATTTAAATATCTTAGTAAAGAGGATTTGTTAAATGAACTTAATACATCTCAACCGAGAGATATGGGAGATTTATTTAATTATCCAGATTCATACGTGAGATCGGAATATTTACACGAGCATGTACGATATCGAGTTAAAGAAAGATATGTCAAGATAGAAAAATTTAAGGCATTTATGCGAGGTTGTAGAGATCGTTTCAGAGTATCTATGTACAAAGACATGAGGAATCATATTCTAAAGACATGTAAGGGAGATGATAAAAAGGACAAATTGAGATTGATTTATAAATACCTTAAAAGTATACTTCCTGGAGAAACAAGTTGGGATTCTGATAAGTTTTGCCAGACGTTCGAGGTCATATATGACAGAACATGGGAGGAGTACATTAAAGAAATAACTAAGTGAATAATATATCGTCTATATTCAACTGTTTCAATGTGAACATATTATACCAATGAAAGATGTATTTAAAAAAACCATCTTTCAATACATATAGCTCTGGAGTTAATCCCAGTGCTTCTAGTTTCCCAATAATAGTGCTATTTTCCTCTTCGTCTAGCAAGAGAACATTCACAAGGTAAATGCAATTTCTTTTATGGGTATAATCAGTAGTAGCTGATGTATAAACAAATTTTTCAAACGGTAACCTTTGTAATGTTTTATTTATATTGATACCAAACATATGAAAAAAATTCTTATGTTTTTTTAGCTTGAGCATAATAGATTTTTCCAACGGATCAATATTGCTATCCAACATCATTATCCGTTTATTTGTCAGTCGCAATATAATTTCAGCAAATGCAGCCCCTCTTTTATTAGCTCCGTGTATTACATACTCAAACATAGTTTATTTTCATATTTAAATCAGGATATAGTGTTTAATAAGATGATTACATTGCATGATCTTGTTTTGTGTGATTTATTCACGAAAGATGATGATATTTTTTTCGATTACAAAAGTATTTATTTTGAAGGTAAGGTCAGCGCATTGGGATGCATATACCAAACGCAAGCAAACGGGAATGTAATATTCCACGACAGACAGGCTTTTGATAACGTGAGTGAATGGGCGGATGCTTGTATACAAAATATAGCAAAGGAGTATGTTACTAGGTTCAGTAGCTGGAAAAGAATAAGCCACAAACAAAGTGGTTTAACTCTGCATACATTGAAACAGTTGTACAACAACTTTGCAACTGGAAAATTACCATTGACAAATCAAACACTGACGACATTGCGCGAGTGCTTGACTACTTCACTGGTTCACATTGCAAAACTGGAAATGATCATACAAAAACAAGAACAATACATTAATGGGATGGTTTCGTACTATGAAAGGACTCCCATAAGTAAACCGAAAAGTTTAATAGCAATAGAGTATATGCACAATAAATATTTATTAGAAAATAATAGTGTTTAAAAATAAAAAAAATGACTTCTATACCTACTATACCCCCTCCTGAAATGCCTGAAATTATAGAGAAGGCAAAGGAAATACACTATAATTTTAGGAAATATTATTACACAAATCCATACTGTATAGTGAATGAATTAATTATTCCTAATTACGGCGTGTTGCTGTATGATAATATTTTATTCTGGAAAGTCGTAGATAAACATGATCCAAGCGAATTTAAACAAGCAAATCATCAGAATATTCATGAATTTTTTCAACGTTTTATTCGAGAAAAGTTGTTCGTAACCAACAATATTTTAACAATTTTGATGGATGCAAAAAGTAAATTGGAAGAAATATACGTCCCTAATTACAAAACGGATACATTTCTCACGAGAACAGAAAAACGGAAAATTGAAATTTCTTACAAACATTACGAGGCGGAGTTACGTATTTGGGAAGTGTTTATTTGTGAACATAATGCCCTTTGCAGTATTATTTCTGCAATGCACGGGCATGTTGTTCTAGAATGGGAATATTCCAAAAAATATTTAAAGGAAAAAATAAAGAAATTCAATAGAAATAAAAAACACCACACAGATTGGATGCAACCCGTGTTTGTCGAAATGGAATTCGCATGGGATGCTATAAATCACCACAAAGATATAGATACATGGATACATGAACTTGAAGAGCTGTTACCATTCGAGAAAAGATTTCGTCCATTTCTCAAGTCACCTATTTGTACCAAAAATAAAGATGAGACAGTTGTATGTTGAACCGATGTATTTAACCCCTTTGCTAGATGATATTTGGTGTGTTCAAAACCACTCGAATTGGATATGTCCACTAATTCCTGATTGGGCCGAAAAAATTAGATTTCAATGCGATAATAGTAGTTGTATAGAGTATTGTTCTTTGCATATGAAGGCGAATCTAGAACATTACCTAGTATATGCAGGCACGCTCATCGTTATGAGTTGTATTGCAGTTTATGTCATAGAAAAATACAGTAAACTTTTGTTAAAAAAAAATTATTAAGATATAGTCTTTAAAAATTTATATAAGTCAGATTGCTTATCAACACTTAAAATATTACCTGTTGGTGCGTTATGCGCAAACACAATATGATCTTTTCTACAGTCTGAAATAGGAAAAAGGATATCACGCCCAACTTGAAAACTTGTATACCCCAATGAATTAAGGAATTGTATGTTTGTATATAACGAATCACCAACAAAAACTTGTATTTTATTGTTTTCCCAAAATATAGATTGAATACGTTTTTCTTTTAGCATTTGTTTTGCCCCGTGTAAAACGCGTCCATCCATACCTTCTGTGTCAATTTTTAAAAAAAAAATATTTTTTTTATTAACGAAAAATGCATCCATGGTTGTAGTTTTAACCGTTGTTAAGACATGTTTAAACAATTCACCACGTTTTATAATAGATGCACCAGCGAATTGTTTAAACTCTTTTCCCCATTTGGAAGCACCTAGTATATTTACAGTTTTATTTTTTATATCAGACACAGCTGCAAGTTTTACAACAGAAGACGGAAACATTCTTCTTAATCTTGCAACAAAAAGTGGAATTACGTCGAAAATATATCTTGGTTCTTTCACGAATATTTTTTTTAACAATTTAGAAAATAGACCTTGATTTGCACCGATATCTACCGATACTGAATCTTTTGTGTCCAAAAACGGAGCTATTTTAACTAGTAACTTTTCTTCAGTAGAGCCTGTCACACCTATTTGCAAATCAATGTTTGACATGCGACTTTTTATTTGTTCGAAGTTTGCACATGCTGCCTGTCGTGTTTCTTTTCGAATAGTTTTTTTTGAATAGTTTTTCAGTGGTTCTATTTTATGAATACAGTTGTTTCGAAAAAAATTCAAATACGCACTGAGTATAAGCACTATAAACAGGTATAATATAATTTTATTCATTATAGTTGTTTAAAAATATTACATGTTTCCGTAACAAGATTTCCAGCAAATAAAATATCTTTCTCGATACCCCCTGAAATAAGGTTATTCGACCATTGCTTAAATACGTGGCGTGCTTCTGAATTGTACAACAAGTTTGCCATTTCTAGACCATATTGGTTGTTTTCTGGATTAACCAGAAATATGTCATAAATATTGTCGTCTTTCATCATCCATGCCCTAATTATTTCTTTGTATTTAGAGTCATCACTAGCTTCCCTAGTTCCTTCTACAACAACAAACGGAACATCAAAATGCGACATAATAACACACCAAACGTGATTTATCTCCTTTCCTTCATGTTTTACACAGCCTTGAAACAATGCTACATCAGAATGATTCAACCACGCTCCAATATGATGCGCTACATGTAATTCTTTAGAGCTCAAATCAAACATATCCGCATTGAAAATCCTTCGGAAAATTCGAATGACATCGTAACCACAAGCTGCAATATCTTCACAATCTGCGTACAGTGTATCATGAAATTTATTCAGACCTACGTAATCAAGACAGCCAGTGGCACTGTAATCTGATTTATATTTAATACGAGTATGAATAAAATGCGAAAAGTAAGCAGCAATCTGGCGCATGATAGAATGCAGCGCAGCTTTATCTTCCTTGATAGCTAATTGACTTGTCTGTATGACACTAGTCACTCTGTAGCCCATTACATCTTTGAAAAATGTTGTGATGTCTTTATAAAAAAAACTTTCATAATTGCGCCACGTATCAACATCGATATTTTGCAATACTTTATGCCCTCTTGTAGCTATGGTAACATATGGAATATCCCATACGCCCATATTAGAGTTAAGTGTATAATTCAATGAATGTTTTAATCGTAGTGATTCCCTTCGCGGTTGGTATTTCGACAACATGCTATATTGCATCTCGGTATATGAGTGAATACGTTTTTTCATTTGAATGATATCCTTCTCTTTAAAAACAATTGGGACAGCACCCTCACTTGTAAATGTGATCTCATAAGTCAACTTATTGTTATCTATTGTAATATCATAAGGAGCATTGAATTTTGGTTGGAAGAGAAATCGTGATTGTAGTTGCGTATTGTTATAATTGTAAATATGAACGACAGCTATACAATGAGTCGTGTCTTTTAATACAAAATCTACTGTTTCATTTAGTTGTAATATGTTTGTAGAATTATATGGTATGTTTTCTTCAGGAAAGGTCAAGTGCAAGGTGCATGTGTTACCTGTAGTGTAGGAAAGTTTATTTAATGAGATTTGTACATTCATATTTCTTTTTACACTATTCTTCTCTGATTCCCCCGATTACTGTGCATATAGGTTTTTCTAATAAATACTTTTCTATTGCCTCATTTACTCCTTCATGTGTCAATGATTTGATATTTTCTTTGATGGTTGTCACTGTCAAATTACCATTTAACAAAGTTTGGTGATGCATCATAAACATGTTGGATGGGTTATCTCCTCTAACTTTTAACGAGTTTAATAAATGTGATTTTTTCTCTTTAAATTCTTGTTCCGTTATACCATCTTGAACGAAGTTATTGTAAATTTCATGCATTTTTTCTTTAGCTTCCATTAATTTATCATATTTAAAGCTTCCAAATATATGAACGTAACTGTCTGAACTATGGTTTCCACCTCGCAATCGACTATAAACACCATAAGACAATCCTTGTTCAACTCTCAGAGGTAAATTTAATCTTGAGTAAATGCCATCACCCAATACATCCATCGCCAAACGGATTGCACTGAATTCTGGATCATTTTTGGATAATGGCACACGTATACCCATGGCTACAACACCATCTTCCCGATGATCCTTTATAAGAGTCACGTTGCTTTTGATTTCTTTTGGTTTGGATGGTATTGGATCAAATGGTATGAATCCATTTTTCTCTGCAATGAACCGTTTGTAGAAGGTATTGACTGCTTTTACAATTTCTTGTGGTTCTTCATCTGTCAATGCTGTTACCAAAAATGGTCGATCTTTATCAAAAAGGTGACTGACAAAGTTTTCCAATTGGTCTTTTGATATAGCATTGACCATTTGTATTTTTTCACTAGCACCCACAATATAATTTGTATCATCGGATGTAAACATGGACTCTGTTATTTTTTGATGCGTAATATAATTTACATCATGGGCCTGTCCACTCCATTCACCCGAAACCATTTTAATTTTGACCAAAATATCGTTTTTAGTTAGACTTGGGATATTCTTGATTGCATGCGACAGACGATCCAAACATTCGTTGCTATCATGCTCTTTATCAAAACTTACAACCAAATTTAACCTACCTTTATTGGAAAATATTTTAAAATCTAAATTTTTTGCAATCTTAAAATTATTAAATGATTTATTTACCGAATTGTTATTGGAGAAGATTAAGTTATGTGCTTCGTGAATTTCGGCTGATTTGTCGATACCTTCAGTGATAATTTTGCATGCAATTTCCCCCAAACTTATGTTTGAATCAACTGCTTTTGTCGAAATCAAATACATCCTTTTTTGCGAACTGTTGTTACGAATATGTTGCAACAAACCGAATTTACTTTTGTATCTCTTTACGTTTGGTGAATTATTCTGTAGATCCATTTGTACAATATTATCGACACCAGACATGCTAGGCTTTACTTCTGTATGGATTGGTATCAACTTGTTTTCGTAATTCGCAGATTGTAGCGAAGGTCTTTCCAGTATATTTGGTGGCGAAGGCGCTAACACACCGATTGTGCACCTAGCATCTTGAAAAATATAACTAGAAACTCGGTTAATATCCCCCATCGTTACCAGTTCTAATAGCTTTTCCCTTTCAAATATGTCAGATACATTTCCTAATGATATTGCCTCTGTCGCCGCTGACCCGATACTTTCGACGCCATTTGAGTATATTTGGTTGTTCCACTTATTTTTTAATTTTTGTTTCGCCATCATCAAAACTTCATTATCAATACTTTGTTTTGAAATACCAGCAAACCACTTCCACAATGCTATTTGTAGAACTTTCACTGCTTGAGGATTTCCTACACCAGCTGTAATTTGGAATAAATGACGGTGTAAATTGCGGTTATTATTCACATTGTACATAGGTATTAAATTAGCTTCCTTCAACACATTTAAAATACCGATTTTTGGATACTGCATCAATTCGGATACTAAATCCAACACAATCGAATCGGGATGCATGCCTTCCATTGCACGGAATGCGACTTGTACAAGTGTATACGGATGTTTACTGTATACAAATGTTTGTCGGGGTCCATTTTGTTTAACTTCTTCGCGATCTAGTCGGACTACTTCGCGTGGTTTGATGGATTTAAAATGTTTGTGCACTTTTGTTAATACGTAAGTTGGGTCTGCGTTCCCTACAATCACCATGGAACAATTATTTGGACCATAAAAGGTATCCCAAAAGTGTTTCAATCTTTTCTGTGTAGTTTGTTTGACATCTTCAATAAAACCACCCGTCATATGATTGTAGCCAGATCTATCGAATGCAACTTGCACCACATTCTCGGTTAATAATTTGAATGGATTATCGTTTCCCATTCGCAATTCGTCTACGACAACAAGTTTCTCTTTTTTATCGCGGTTTTCCACATCGAATGGCACATATTGCATTCTGGCCGCTTCGGCTTGCAACCACACATTTAACACATTTTGAGGGATGACCGCGTAGAAATTTGTCCTCGACTCGCTTGTTGTGGCATTGATGGTGGCACCCCATTTGTCCAGCATCTGGAAAATATTTTTACTGCTACCCTTCAAAGGGTCTTTAAAAAGTAAATGTTCCAATAAATGACATGATCCAGTGTATCCTACACGTTCGTCGTAGGATCCTACATGGTAATTCATTGTACATGAAAGTGTATTGGTAGAACTTTCATAGGGAATAAGAACTACACGTAAACCATTTGGTTTGTACTTAAACTCACTAAATTTTTCAGTGGTACGTATAGTCTCGAAAAAATCTAAAGAATTGAATTCGGTTTTAGACATAATTTAGTTATATTACCTATTTTGTTAATATATATATTAAATTTTTATTACGCAAATATAGTTGGACCGCTTGATGATGGACCACTCGGTTTAGGTACCGCGTTAATTCTAATCGATGTTCTCTTTTTCTTTGCACTAGGGTATACAGGGTGATTATATTTTATTTTACCCATAACTCCTGCTACTTTAACGTCCGTAAAAGAAGCGTGGCTATTTGGATTTGTCTTGTCATATGGTTTCTGCGGATCAAAAATGCTCATTTTAACATCTCCTTCACCTGCCATCACAAACGGTGCTGGTTGTACTAATGGAAATACCTGTGTCCTGTTGTAATTGTTGGGTCCAAAGGTACTGGATCGACGATGGTCTGTGGTTTCGCGAAAAGGATGAGGATTAATGACATTCTCTTCAAGAACAGGGTAACCTCTTTCCTTACTGAGACGCAATAATCGTTCAATTCTAGCTAACCTGCTGCATGCATCTTTTTCGTACGAGGTATTCAAGAAAGCACATTCGGCGTAATTATAACCGTACACTCTATCAAAACGTTTCAAGTGGTCAAATGTTGAATACCACTTACCTGTCCGTAACGATTGCAGGTGTTCATTCGATGCTAAATAATCTCCAGCATGTTTGAATGCTTCTGCCATTTGTGTAGATGATGTCGTCATGGTATGTTTTCTCTTTTTGCCAGGTTCTGCTACTCGTTGGGAGCCACCTTTAGCTGGATCTGGAACATATCCGTATAAACCCCGTTTTAATATCTCATGATCATACAATGTATCAAAACATTCTATAATAGACCCATTGCATATTCTATCGTCTATAGTATGACGTAAAATGGATATTACTTTGTATTCGTAAGGTAACCAATTCCATTGCAAAGGAATTTTCATGTGTTCCCAATCCACTAAATCCATTTTACTGATTCGATCGCAATAGGCATATAACGCCTCAAATGCTTGTAATAAATTTTCACTTTTTTTTACTTTAATTAATTTAAACAAGTCGTAGATAGTTTTGTATTTGCCGTTAATTTTCATTCGGAACGTATCGATATCTTCCATCTTTTGATTCATCATTTGCGATTCATTCAATGGACAGCTGAATGGTCCTTGAAATGTTGTAGGTTCGTCACTTCCTACCATCCACACACGTACGTAAAAATAATCGTCATCGTATATATCTTTAATAATAAATGATTTTCTTCCTCCACTTACAACATCGGATTCAATTACATTTATTTTGTTTCGATTAAATAATTTTACGTTGTATTTAGCAAATTTAGGTGGTCCACGTGTTTGCATTTGCACAGCATCCCATGTGACTCTCAGTTCCCTACCAGTAGTATTACTTTTACAAAAAGCTCGAGCATCCACAACGACTTCTTTTGCTTGTGGTTCTTTCAACGGTATCTCTCGTATGGTAAATTCCTTGTTGTACATAACCAATTTATGTGTGTTTAATTTTTTTTGCAACTGAAACAACAATTCTTCTACCAACTCTGCTTGTTTCGGATCGTCGTAATCTTTGTCAACCAAAGAATTTAAAACGTCACAAAAATCATTGTATTTTTTTAACTGGTGTTGGACATAAGGATCTGTTTTATATTTTTTTGGAATGGCATTGGGTTGGTCTACTGGAAACGGTGCGTTTGGTATTGGGATGGTAACGTTTCTACCACAAAGATTTATGGCATTTTGCGCTTTATTGCTTTCATACAAAACTAATGACTTTACTACCTCTCTTGTTTTGGCACTCAGAAATCTGAATTTGTTTGATACATCGTCAGCTAATCTGGTCCAAATTTCCGTGTCGTTTTCACCTGGTAAGTAAAAAAAATTTTCGTATCGGTTGGTTGTTGACATTGTTTTATATACATTTACCTACGGCCTATATAGGTGTTCTATTTATCTGATAAAGATGCGGCGTGGGAAGGGAAAAAGAAGAAATTTAGATAGCAAAGAAAAATGCAAATCGTATTGTAGATATTGTTATAAAAAGGTGGACATCGCAAAAAAAGATATGTTTATGAACGCAGTGACAATGAAAGATATAAAAAAGATGAAATGCAGACGCTGTTTATTCAATACATTCATCTTTTTTTTCTTCCTATTGATTATAAAAATATTTTACGATTTCCAACCTGATCATTTTCAATTGAAGTTGCCTGAAGAAATAGATTTGGCAAATTCACCGAATTTACGAAAATTTCAAACTACTATAGAACATTATCATGTAAGAGAACGAGTACATGAGCTACTAACAATGCATTGCGATCAACACAGTGATTTCGATATATTATTTTGTCATAATGTTCACTTAAACAACAATCCGATTTTTTCGCCGTGTTTCATGTTGTGTAAGAATAATAATTTTTTTTATAATTTAGAAATAATTGAAACAGACAACAAAGAAGTAGTCAAATGTTTAGAGCAATATTCAACCTTACATAAAAAAATGGAAAGGTACAAACAAGTGTTAATACGTGGAGAAAGGGGCATGGACTTAGAATCATTTACCATGATACCGAACAGCACACTGATGTCGTGCACCATGCAACATGCGAATGCATTAAGTAGGGGGTATTGGATATAGTATATTAACAAGTTAACAAATAAGTAATATGGATGCAAATTTAAAATACGTCGTCAACAAAAAAAATAATGCACCTGTTTTATTGAAAAAATACAACAATTTAAAAAGGAATGCCAAATCAAAAAAGGAGTGCATTTCTAACTATAATAAATATAAGGTAGTTATTATGAATGATATACCCAGAACATATCCAGATAGTAAATGGATGAATCATTTCCCTAATCAGATGAAAGTGATCGAATTAATACGAGTTTTTTTGGTGTATTCTAACATAGGTTATCTTCAAGGCATGATGTTTATTGCTGTTCCATTATTAAAAATGTTCGAAAATCAAGAGTACCTTGCATTTTGGAGTTTTGCAGATATAACAGGGATGTTAAAACCTTTTTACATACCTATAATGATACAACAGGATCATACAAATCAACACGTTGAACAAATTTTATGTATGTGGAAACAGATTCAACAAATTACCATAACAACAGCTCAAGAAGATATGATTAAGATTGTATTGCATTGGAAATTAATAGGTACATTATTTTTTTCTGTCTGTGGAAATAATTTAAATAATATTAATATATTGTTGGATTATTTTATGATAAATTTAGGATCGAAAAAGAAGTTTGTAACAAAGATAAAAGCTTTTGCATTTGCTTTGTTGTTGAGTTTTTTTCCAAAAAAAATTGAACCTAAACGCATCGAATTATGGAGTACATGCACGTTATCTGGCGATGCTTTAACATCTGTTTTAAAAACAGCACATCAATCAGAGTTTGTTTTTGCATAAGGGTCAATGAATGGCCTATCAATACAATATTTTCTAGTGGCAAAATATGGCGTTACATGATTTTCCCATGGACCTTTTTTTGAGTATTTCATTTTAAAATTAAACCAATAACGAGCAAATACTGACCATGGAACACCTCTACTATTATCTGTATTTTTCATTCTAAATAAATCAACGACATCAATAAATTCTTTCCAAAATACCTCGTGAAATTTCAGTTTCCATACCCTCAACTTCTCATTTCCATTTTTTTGATGCCAACATATAAAATACGCTTCGTTGATATTAAATGCTGCCATTTCACTATGCAATTGGCAGTAATAATAATACGGAATTTGACTGTACAATTTGCTGGCAGGGCACTTAATTTCAATTACAGAATAACGCCCAGCATACACCTTCACCAAAGGTGCATCAGGGTATTTCTCTTTTCCAATTTCTATCAACCTGTCACATTTTGCCTTCATAAAGTCGTTTAATTCCATTGCCTTTTCCTTTGATAAATTAAACTTTTCATCTCCTCGAATAACAAATGTATCCATTTCACCAAATTCATTATAATATAGGATAGTGTAATCTTTTTCGTTCTCGTGTTGATAAGACGGCTTCTCATCAATTACAACCCCTGGAAAAAATTCAGTCACCAGACCATCTGGAGAAGATCCCAGATAATTAATTTCTGTATTTCGTTGGAATCCAGTCTCAAACACGTATGCATTTGAATCGATACCTTTCGTTAAATACTCGATAAAACATTCTTGTGCATGATCTTCGTACTTTGTACCATAATTCATGCGTTTGATAGCTTCAGGTGTAAATTGTTTCTTCACTCCTAAATGCACATAGCTTAGGTGTTCTCGATACGTATCGTTGCTGCGTATATCAAAATACCAACCAGCTGGTTTTGATCCGCTAATCGTAGATTCTACCTTCTCCCTTGCTGCAAACCATTCTTTGCTACGCTGTGTTGGGAATTTAACACCTTCCTGTGATTTTAATGGAATAAACCTTTCTTTTATTAAATTAGTATACAAATCTTCTATTTTAACATTGTTTGTCACGGCTGTCTTTATCTCATTCTCTAAAGCAAACGGTTTGAACACTCGATAAAAACGGCGTATATTATTTTCAGCACTATTAAGCATCGTCGTCTGAGAAAACTCCTGACATATCAGATGTGTGGATACTGTCTTCGTCGGTTTCTCTTTCGGAGAATTCGTCTGCTGCATCGTCTTCTTCCGCTTCAACGGGAACAGTAGCATCTTCTTCGTCGGATACAATGAAATCTTCTAAGCTTCCAGCACTTTTAGATTCTTCAGACCTTTTTTCAATACCTTCGCTACAGTCTGATTTATCGTCAACTATATCTACAGTAAGTTCAACGTAATCGTCTTGGACTTGTACGTTTTGTTGGTATTCTTCTTCGTATGTTTTGATCTTCTTACGTTCACGTTTAGGTACAACGGGACGCTTGCGCTTATTGTTTTCGTTGTGCGCTGATAGGTTCTCTTCTGTTAACGGTAAATTAGGCAATGGCGTTGTTTTTTTGGCACTATTTTTGTCTGTTGACATATACTTTTTGTTATCTTTCGTAACATAGTTTATACTACTTTTGTTTAAACTGGTCTTTTTCATGTGCATTAGATACATTTCTACGCTTAAATGCATCCTGCGGAACAATCTACGGTTGTAAGGAGCCCAGTCTTTCACGTAACAATGCAGTATTTTACGCAAAACCCTAGGAGCCCGCTTACGTAAATAGAAAATTAAAAGACTCATGCTAGCTTCATTGTTTGTAAAATAACTATTTTCTACAACATATTCTTTCTGCTTCACACCATGCTTTAACATGTACTTGTATTTTTCAAGCATGCAATTCTTTAATAAATTGGTTTGTAATCGGTTATTGATATATACATAATAGTCATCCACGCCCTTCTTATTCATATCAACTACTGGCTTTGTTCCAACATCCACACATATCCTAAACCCCCTACTTACACGCCTCAATCGAATTAAGTCTATGGTTGCCAAATATGGCACCATACAATATGCCAACACTTCAAATTGCCATCTAATTTCTGAAATATTCGGAGAATACGTTTTCTTCTTTGGTATCACTATTAACGGTAAGTTGCTTTCTATTTCGTTCATTTAATTCTAAGTCTTTTGTACATTCTTTCCCGAAATAGGTATTCCCTATATTTATATCACAATACGATTTTTCACGATGACAATTCGGACAAAGAGCTTGCAACACCTCATCACTATGCCGTAAACACCACTCTTCCACGTGGTCCACCTCAAATGTTGCTGGCAACAAATTTTTACATCGAGCACATTTCCATTGCTGTGACGCTGCAACTCGAATTTTGTCAGTTTTCGACAAATTACGACTCACGTCATCTTTCCGAACTTCTATCAACCACCTATCATACACCTTTTTTTCACAATTCTCTTTGAGGATACGGCCGAACGCCATCTGTTCTATGTACACGTATTTATTTTTTATCAGTGTATACGGTATAGTTGTATTTTTTAACCATTGTAAATAATGTTCCGTCTTTTCTCCAATTATAGGCAACATGAAATTTATATTGACGAACGCTTTATTGTATGCCCGTATCATTTTTTCTTATTTTTTTATTTTTTCCCACTATATAATAATTTATTTTGATCTAGTAAGCAATAACCAAGACACTATGTCAAACGAATTAGAGGAAAGAATTAAAAAAATATTAGCAGAAAATGAAGACCTTAGAAACAGGGCAGAAGCTGCCAGAGCAGCTACCAAAAAAGAGTCAGAAGTGAGAAAAATAACCGATGCTGATGGGAAAGAACAAAAGCAATTTACTGTTGAAAAGATACTCGATACTGATCCAGAGATGATAAAATTTAAAGCAGAACTTAAAGACAGACAACTTATTAAAGAATACAAAAAACAACAACAAGCAGCGAAAGTTGCCCGTGCTAAAGCATCATTACCTATGAAAAAAGATCCATTTAGAACATTTGATTACACCCCGAAAAAAGTTATAGATTTAACGAAACCAACAGACGATAGAAGCACTGCAAGAAAAGTAGGTTCTGCCGTAGTTGGTGGAGTAGCTAGTGGAGCAGGTGCTGTAGCTAGTGGTGTCGGTACTGTAGCAAGTGGTATAAGCAGCGGATTATCTGCTGGAGTTAGTTGGTTGGTGGGTTCGAAGGATGCTGAAACAGCAGCACTAGAAAAGAAGAGAAAAGCGGATGACAAGAGGGACAAAGAAAAAGCAGAACAACGTGCACTAGAACAAAAATTGGCAAAGACAAAAGCTGATGGAGAGGCACGAAGAAAGGTTGAAGCAGAATTAAAAGCACAGCGAGAAAGAACACGTAAAGCTGAACAGGACGCTAAAGCTTCTGCGGATGCAGCAGCAGAAGAAACACGAAAAAAGGAGCAAAAGAAAAGGGAAGTGGCGCTGGCAGCAGCTGAAGAACAACGAAAACAAGAAGAGTTAACACGCAAAGCAGCAGCAGATGCCGAAAGAAAGAGGATAGCAGATGAAGCCGAAAGAAAGAGGATAGCAGATGAAGCAGAAAGGAAGAAAATGCTGGATGAGCAAGCAGAACTTGCTAAAAAAGCAGCAGCAGCCAAATCAGCTCCTGTACCTCCAGATGTACAACAAACTGCTAACTTGATTGTTGACTTGTACGGGAAAAATTCAGACATCGCAAATAATGCTTGGATGGGGGTTGACTACCCACTGAGAAGGTTACTTGATAATTACACTGCAACAAATTCGGACCCTAAGAAACCAATAAAAGAACCACCAACAAATGATATGGAAGCCGCAATAAGGGTTGCCAATGCTGTCAATCCAGCAACAAAAACTCATGCAAAGGGTGGCTTGAATGCCGATGATATTTTTGTATTTTTGTATGGATACAAGGGTAATACAGGTTTCTACATGGGGGCAATTATGCAAAATGATGGAACACCATTTACAAATGACTCGTATTTGAAAGAAGCAGATACATCAAGTAATGCAGTGAGAGAAAAATTAAGATTACTAGTGATTGACGCACGAGCAGGTAGAACGAATAGAGCACTAGCATCAGCAGCACCAGCGCCAGCAGTAACCCCAAAGAAGAAAAAAGCAGCCCCAGTAGTACCACCTGCACCGAAGAAAGCGCCAGCACCAGCGCCAGCACCAGCGTCTGGATCATCGGCTTTAAGAGCAAGGTATAATAAAATATTGAAGACAAAAAGTAAAAAAAACAAACTCAAAGCAATTAAGAATCTAGCTAAAGAATTAGGCATCGATATATTAAGAAGGAAGACAGACGACATAAAAGCAGATATTGAAGCTAAGCTTGGCAACG
>Ga0114933_10001387_pt1 | contig 27067 bp, 27 predicted proteins | sample 4SBtaG_FD_89691 | JGI IMG/M metagenome (GOLD analysis project Ga0114933, IMG submission 89691) | Deep subsurface microbial communities from Kolumbo volcano to uncover new lineages of life (NeLLi) - 4SBTROV12_W25 metaG | ecosystem: Environmental > Aquatic > Marine > Volcanic | place: Kolumbo... | reverse complement strand
GCCAAAAATGGCTATTTCAGGCAGTTAAAGTGGTAAAAATCATTTAAAAACAGGAGGAGGGAGCGTTTTTAGGTTTTTTTTTAATTCTGAATCCAGGAAAAACTCCTTAATCAGGGATTCCTTTAGATGGGGCGATAGAATCGGCTTCGACCATAAAGTTATTTAATTGCTGTGTGACTGATAATGTTACTGACATGGTTTTATCTCCTCTTTAATAAAGAATATTTTAACATATAATTAAATTAATTACTAGTGAATTATAACTGTTATAAGAGGTTTGAGGAGTTGGTTATGTTAAAAGGATCTAGTAAGGGGGCTGAAAATAGAGTTAACGATTTCTATATAAGGTCTTTAAGAGGTGCAAATTAATTATTTAAAGCGTTCTAGACAAGGTGGAGGCATCTTTTAAGCTGGGAAGAGTTGCTAGAAATTCTGCAATAAGGGTTAAGTCATACTCTTTAAGAGCCTCATCCATTTTCCACCTGCGAATGCATGGCATAACCTCTTGAATATTAAAAGCCTCTCCCTCTTCAGAGAGGCCAAGAGCATTGATTATTTGTATGACCCCTCTTTTATGGAGCTCATGCATAAGAAATACCCTGTCAATGGGAGCTACGGTATGGTTGTAGGTATAGAGTAGAGTTTCAATTTCTCTAAAATCATCTGCTTTCCAAGTGACATTGTCCTTTAGGAAGTCGAGTATGAGGCCGGGATCGATCTCTCTATTCTGAATTGCCATAGCTATCCTTGCAGCTATTTCTGCGGGGGAGTAAAGAACTAGGAATTCATTTTTGATAAGATCTGTAGGTAGGGTTTCTTCGGATACATATTCATCATCAGACAGTGGGTCGGGGTTTATTCCCATATCAGAGAGGGCCTGTTGAACGCGCGCTCTTACATGCTCGACCATTGAATTTTCACCTGCTTCATCTACCAAATTGCTATAACCAAGATAGATTACAAAGTGATCAACGAGTCTTTGTATAAGTGCATTTCTATAATCTAGGGTGATTTGATCAATTTTATCAGAAGGGGAAAGAGCTTGAGGTTTATTTGTGACCATTGCTAGACACATTTCAGCTGCTTGCCGGTACCTTCTGCCGCACCAACCAGATGCTTCGGATAAAATTAAAATGATATTTTTTTGAAGATCTTCATTTGGCCTATCTTCTAGTCTTTTTATGACATGACGTAAAATATGAGTTAAATTCTGATACCAAACCTTTCTTTCGTCTGGATCTTCAGGAGTAGCTGTAATTCTAGTATTATTTCGGATGTGATCCAAGATTTTTTTGATAGAAGATCTTTGAGATACGTCTGCCCAATTATCTAGCTTGCTTAGAGGGTATTTTCCCTCTTCAAGGGGATGCAAATCGTCTCTTCTTTTAGTTTTGAGCTGCCTGGATGTCTCTTTAAGAAGTTCAAAGTTAATTTCAAAATTCACGGCAAGATATGCTCGCTGATAGTGGGCATTTGTTTCAAGGAGGCTTAGTTTTTTAAGAGTTACATTTCTAGCTTCAGGTGAGGCTTTTGTTTTAAGCCAAGTATCTGCAAGGTTTGCCCTCCCGTAAAGAGTTAGAAGAATGTAGAGATCATTTGGGTGACACTCTTGAAAATTACCCCTGATTATAACTTCAGCTACCTTTTCGGCGGAGGTCTGTCTAATTAAAAAGGCTTTTAAGAAGGGTTTAATGAGCTCTACTCTTTCAGGATTGGGGACGGTATAACAGGAAAAAAGTGGTGTTTGAGTGCGAGCATTACGAGATAGGCAGTTTGCCCCTGCAAGGATTAGAAGTTCAACAGATTCTGAGTCTCCCATTTGAATAGAAATATTAAGGGCGCTATTACCATCTTTGTTCTTAGCCTGAACATCCGCTTTATTTTGTAGAAGTAAAGAGATGAGCTCCCTCTTTTTTCTTTTTGAAGCTAGATGAAGAGGTGTATTGCCTGAGCTATCTTTTGCGTTAACATCTGCTCCCTTTTCAATTAGGGCTTTTGCAATTTTTAAACTTCCAGATAGAGCTGTAAAATGAAGAGGGGTCATTCCATCTGGTTTAAACGATCCAAGATTTGCTCCCTGATGGATAAATAGCTTTGCAATTTCTTCATTATTTTCGAAAATTGCATAACATATGGGGGTGTCATTGGAAGCATCTTGAGTTTCCATATCAGCTCCGCACTCTAGAAGGGTCTTTACTGCATTTACTGATCTATTTTTTACTGCTACAAAAAGGGGCGTTTCACCGCTTAAGTTTCTCCCCTCAAAATTAGCGCCCCTTTTCTTTAGGAGTTCTATCGCTTCATTTTGTCCATTTTTCGTAGCAAAAAAGAGGGCCGTCTCATGACAGTATGTCTTCTTATCAATCTCAGCCCCATGATCAATAAGGATGTTCATCATAGCAACATTATTTTGGGCGGCAGATAGCATCAGGGGTGTCTGTGTTCCCACAGAGGTAGCGTTTGGATCTGCTCCCTTTTTTAGAAAGTTTCGCGCAGCATTTAGAAACCTTTTTCTTACCGTTTCAATAAAAATTGTAGAGCCATTAGATAATAAAGTATTGGGAGGCACTATTTTTGATAAAAAGTATAAGGTCTCTTCATCTCTATATTTTAGCGCTCGTAAATAAGCTAACAATGTCCCTTGCAGCTCTCTAATTTTAGTCTGCGATGTGTGATAGTTGGTCTCTTCTAAATGCTCTGCAACCTTCCAATTTCTCCTTTGTAAAGCCTTGTTAAATTCTCTTAACATGAACGCATCCCTTTCTAATTCTGTATCAAATGAAAGGAGAGGAAGAAGAAGTCTTGCTTTAGCAAAAGAAAGAGAGTAGATGGAGAAGGAATCGTAATTATCAAGAGATTCGATATACAGGTGAATATCTCGCTGAGTGATAATGGCAAGTAAAAAATCTTCCTGATCTTCATGAAGAGCGTAGTGTAGAAGAGCGCTCTGCACTTCATTTGGAAGGTCTTTTAACGATGTAAGAGGAATAAGCAGCTTTTGCAAAAATTGGGTTTTCTTCCTGGCTATTGCATCTAAAATTAAACTGCTTAGGAGCTGAGAAGGGGGAGAGCTATTTGAAAATGATGCTACAAAGCCTATAAGGGCATCTTCTGTTGTTAAGGCCCCTTTTTCTCTTACTCGAAGACTTCTTCGAAAGGGCACGCTTGCAGCTACAAAAGCTGCATTTCTATCCCACTCTGAGACTAGTCTTCGCGTTAAATCTCTCATTATATTCGAGAACCCGGCGGGTAGTTTCGCCCCCTCGGAACGAATAAGCGCCTTTAGTGATGCAGAGGCTCGTTTAGCGGGTTGGCTGGATCCTTCCCCGCTCAAGTAACGTTTATGAGTATTATTAATTGCTGCGCACATTTGAACAAAATATTATAAAAGAGAGAGAGTATAATAATATAAAGGCAAAAAAGATAGCAATTTTAAAATAAATAGTTTAGTGGAGATTTGATTGAACCCGGATCAGGTCGTTCCATGAGGTGGTGTATTTGGGGGTGGAATGAGATTTTCTAAAATTCTTGGAGAGGCCCTCTGCTGCAAAAAATAGGGCCTCTTTGTCATATTTGGCGTTGATCTTATCGAGCATTCTCATCGCCTCTTTTTTTCGGGGATCCTTCTCAACACTTGAAAACAGATCCGTCTGCAACCCCTTAATAGATGAGAAGTCTGCAAGGATCACACCTGCTCTTTTGTACCTTTTGCTCTCTTTGAAGATGCGGGCCAAACCCTTTTTCATAAGATCTAGGAATTTAGGCGTATAATCAGACGGCAGAGGAAGTGTGATCGTACAAGAGTTTGCGTAGTAGGTACTCTCTTCAAAGGGAGAGGTTGCAATAAAGATGGAAATCGATGCCGCGTGCATCTTTTGTTTGCGCAATTTTATCAGTGCATTTGCGGTGTACTTTGAAAGTCTTTCTTCTAGAGTCTTTAGATCTAGAATGGGATCTTTGAAAGACCTGGAGCAGAGGATCGATTTTTTAGGCTCGGGCGCATCTTCTAAAGAGAAAGAGGGAGTGCCCCTAAGCTCGAGTGCTGTTTTGAGACCTGTTACGCCTAGCTTCTTTCGGATCCAGAGGTCCTCTTTTTCTATAAAGGCCTTTGCGGTAAGTACGGAGCTTTTAGATAAGCGAAGAGCACATCTTTTCCCGATTCCCCAAATATCTGTAAGAGGGGTTTTAGCTAGAATCTCATCGGTATTATCTGTGAGTACAAATGTGCCAGCTCCTTTTTTAGCAATGCGGTTTGCAAGCTTTGCAAGCGTCTTAGTATTTGCCACGCCGACTGAGACGGGAATGCCCGTCCATTTTAAGATGCGCGATCTAATTTCCTCAGCTACTTTTTCAGCCTCAAATTCCGGAAAAGGTAGATGCAAAAAAGCCTCATCGATGGAATAAATCTCCATATCGAATCCAAAATCTCTCAGCGTTTGCATAACTCGGTCCGACATATCGCCGTAGAGAGTAAAGTTGGAGGAGAGGAGGGTAAGCTGTTTTGTCCGAACGAGCTCTTTTAGCTGAAAGGCGGGCTGCCCCATCTTGATGCCCATTTTCTTTGCCTCGTTTGATCTAGCAATCACGCAGCCATCATTATTGGAGAGAACGCATATGGCTTTGTTTTTCAATTTGGGATTAAAGACGCGCTCACAAGATGCATAGAAATTATTACAATCAATTAAAGCAAACATCAGGTGGCCTTGTGAATGACATAGGTAACAATGCCCCAGATTTGAAAATCCCACTCGGGATCGATCTGAATAAGGGGGAAATCATTATTTTCCGGCTCAAGAAAAATATTGCCATCACGGATTCGGATGCGCTTGACTGTGAACTCTCCATTGATGAGGGCTATTACGATTTTCTTGTCGGAGGGTTCTTTTGATCTGTCTACGACTAGGATGTCATCCTGATAGATTCTAGCTCCTTTCATCGAGTCGCCGTCGACCCGGACGAAAAAAGTTGCTGCCGGGTGATCTATCAAATGTTCATTTAAATCGAGCTTGCCATCTAGAAAGTCGTCTGCGGGGGAGGGGAATCCCGCTTTTACTGTCGCCAAATAGAGGGGTAATGGGCTTTTTTGAGACTTTTTTGGAAGAAAAAAGGAGAGTTCTTTGGTCATGGTATACTCATTTAATTCGGGATATTGTAACCTGTTTAACATGTTACATAAAAAACATCGAGAATCTTGGAAGTCTAAGATAGGCTTTATCTTTGCGGCACTGGGCTCTGCAGTGGGCCTTGGCAGCATCTGGCGTTTTCCCTATGTTGTGGGCGAAAATGGCGGCGCCATCTTTATCGTCCTCTATTTGATCTGTCTTGTGCTCATTGGTTTTCCTGTTCTGATTGCCGAAATTCTGATTGGAAGGACGACTCAAATGAGTCCGTTTGGTGCCTTTGATATCATCGGTAAGGCCAAGAGATGGGCCTTTAGCGGTAAGATGACTATTGTCACAGGGTTTATCATTAGTTCTTTCTACAGCGTGATTGCTGGCTGGATGCTGGGCTATTTGATCCAGGCATTTCAAGGTAATCTCAATCAGTTTCAAAATCCGTCTGAGGCACTCTCTTACTTTCAGGTCTTAAGCTCCTCGCCCCTTTGGACTATTGGCTTTCACTTTCTCTTTATCCTGCTCTCTGTCTGTGTTCTCTTTTCAGGTGTTCGAAATGGGATTGAAGCGGGCTCAAAAGTGATGATGCCGCTTCTCATCATCGTTCTTCTCTTTCTCGTTTTCAAGGGACTGACTATGGAAGGTGCAAAAGAGGGTCTTACCTTTCTCTTTTCGCCCGACTGGAATGAGATTACTCCTAAAGCGATCTTGATGGCGCTAGGACAGGCATTTTTTACCCTCAGTCTCGGACAAGGCACAATGGTCACCTACGGAAGCTATCTTTCGAAAAAAGAAGATATTACAGGCTCCTGTATTCCCGTTGTCTTTTTGAATACTGTCATTGCAATTCTGATGGGTGTTGCCATCTTTACAATTGTATTTTCTGTAGGAATGACACCAGAGTCGGGAACGGCGCTAATTTTTGAGACGCTGCCCATTGTCTTTTCTCAAGTTTCGTGGGGATGGGCGTTATCGATTCTCTTTTTCTTCCTCATCGTTTTAGCCGCTCTTACATCGGAAATATCAGCCCTCGAGCCTGCGATCTCCTATCTGATCGATGAGAAAAATATGAGCCGTAAAAAAGCGACATTACTTATAGCATCAGGCGCATTTATTCTGGGAATTCCAACCTGCCTCTCTTTTAGCCTGATCAAAGATAATACCCTTTTTGGAGCCAACTTCTTTGATATCGTCTCTTTTGTCTCCATTAACATTCTAGTGCCTGTTGGCGGTCTCTTAGCTGTGCTACTTGTTAGCTGGCGTTGGGGTATGAAGAATGCTTTTAAGAATTTGGGCGAAAAGTTCACTCAAAAGCGCCCGATTCTAGCTAAGTACTTTTTCATAAGCATGAAGTATACAGCACCTGCCTTGATTCTCTTAATTTTACTCGATCTGATAAGGAATGCTTTCTAAGCTCAAACCTTAGAAAATGTTTACTTGGAAGGGGGGCTATCCATTTGGGGATAGAGTGCTTCAAATCTAGCTAAATTACTTATAGCTATGTCGTCGCCCGTATCAGCTGCTATTTTATATAATCTATGGGCTTCCTCTAGATTTTTTGGCCCTCCTTTTCCCTCGAAATGCATACAAGCTAAATCATTTATAGCTCTGATGTTGCCCGCATGAACTGCCTCTTCAAACCATTCACGGGCTTTCTCTAGATTTTTTGGCCCTCCTTTTCCAGCTTCAATCATTCGGGCTAAATTATGCATAGCGCTGCTATTTTTGGCTTTAGCTTCTTCTTTATATAATCTGCGGGCCTCTTTTAGATCTTGCGCTCCTCCTATCCCTTTTTCAAACATCCGAGCTAAATAAAACTTAGCATCGGTATTCCCAATCGATGCTGCATGTGTATATACTATGCGGGCAATTTTTGGATCATTTAGACTTTTATGCAGTACATAGGCAATTGCTGGATCATTTAGATTTCTATATATTACCTTGGCAATTGCTGGATATTTTAGAGCAGTCCTTAATGAACGGGCAATTGCTTGATCTAGATCGTTTTTATTAGTACAAAGACCATGAGCTAAAAAATTAGGTGTATGGGTTGTAAAAAGGGATGGGAATTTTTCTTTAATATCCATGATCAATCTAATTATAGGATTAGAAGAATAGTTAGGCGATGTCTGGGTGAATGCTGGTTTAATTCTCAGGGCAGGTGGTTCAGCTCCTGCAGCTTGGGCCGCTCCTCCAGGAAGCTCAAACACTTCAGGTTCAGTTATAGAGGGACGTCTAGGTCCTCCTTTTTCAGCATGATTCATAAGACCTAACGCACAGAGAGCGTCGGTATTGCCATTATGAGCTGCTTCTGCAAACCACTTACGGGCTTCTGATAGCCTGTTGGATTCATCTAGATTTTCTAGACCCCCTTCTCCATATTTATACATGTGACCTAGGTAGTATTGGGCTTTAGCGTGGTTTTGATAAGCTGCCTGTCTAAATAATTCGAGAGCTCTATTTAGGTTCTGTGGAGCTCCTTCTCCGTTGTAGTGCATAAGAGCTAAACTAAACTGAGCATTGGTATGATCCTTCTCAGCTGCCATCTTAAGAAGTCTACGGGCTCTCAATAGATGTTGAGGTCCTCCCTTTCCAGCATGATTCATAAGACCTAACATATAGAGAGAGTCGGTACTGCCATTACGAGCTGCTTCTGCAAACCATTTACGGGATCTTACTAGATCTATTGGACTCTCGTTAGAGTGTATCAATTGGCCCATCTCATATAGGCCAGCTGCATCTCTTTCTGAGGCTAAACGTGCAAATAATATATTCTGTGCAACTTCAGTTGTAGCGTTCCTTTCATCAGGAACAAAAGCAAGCTCACGTAGTTCTTGGGTATCTAAGAGGGCATACGGTTGAGGTCTTTTTATACAACAGAATATATTTCCCATAATGGTTCCTAATATTTCACAAAATGATAACCAATTATACGTTTATTGGTGTTTAATTGTAATTAATATATTTTTTATTTAAAAATTGGGTTATTTTTTTTACTGCTAGTTTTATCGAAATATTTACGATCCAATCCTATCAACTAAAATTTTCATTGAATTTAGAGAAGAAAAACAGGGAAGTCCTAACTAGGTTTTATAAAACCCTAGGAGGGTAATTAAAAAAAAATTGACGTAGCTTTAGTAGCTGACGTATAAGGGGGTTATGAATAAAGTACTTCTTTTTTTCTTAGAATGGCTAGGCGCTTTTGTTGTTATTTTTGGACTCAACTACGGGGCCAAGTGGCTCTTATCCAAAAGATATAATCCCGTAACAACTGCAATTTTTGCCTTTGTTAGCGTGGGTTTTTTAGTCTTTATTACGGCGCACTATTTCATCTCAAGCGTAGATCCTGCGATTATCTTTCTGCCTTTTTTGATTCTCTTTCTCATTTTAGATCTTCGAAAAGCAAATAACGATATGAAATAGCTATTTGAAGAGGTCATCGAAACTCTTTTTGGGTGGAGGTGCTTTCTCATCGTTAAAGAGCTTATCAAAACTGTCGCTGTTGGATGCCTTTGGCACCTTTTTCTCTTTCAAAGAAAAATCTTCGCAAAAGTTATATTTCGTACGGTCCCTTACAAATAGAGTGTCGGGAACTCTACAATCATTGGGCTTGCCAGGTGAATAATGAGTGCAATTTTCACAGGTGTGAAGGTCTCTATCACAAGAGGGACAGGTTGCTCTAAAAGGAATTTTTTTTAGAGCGAACTCGAGAGTAGTTTTACAGTTTGGGCATTTCATGACGAGTTAAATTCTATCAGGATTTACCTTTGGGATCCAGGATTTGCATGGTTAGCGGAATCTGTGGGGGTTGCAGCTGGCATATTTGACCAAAGAGAAGGTATTAGAAGCATCGCAGCGTCTGAGATGTAGTGATAGACTCTAGCTCCCGATAAACCGGGCAGAGAGTGCATATCCTCGGCGAGAAAGCGGAGGGTTGTGAAAGAAGCTCTGATTCCAGGTAAGAACTGGACGGATGAGACGCTGACGCTGAGCTCTGAAAAACCCAAGAGATCTAAAAATACTGCTGTAGAAGTTTTGAAGATACTTACCGACAAAAAGCAAAAAATTGTAATCGCCTTGATAGATACTTTTGCTGCAATTTCAAACATCCGGCCATAAAAGAAGGGATGCTGATAGGCATAAGTGAGTGCTTTTAAAACTGTAGGGGAGACGGCCATAATAACACCTTAGTTTAACTGGGTTGCTCTTACATATTTATAGGTCTCAACATTAATGAGAATGAACTCATATGATGATAACCATCCACTATTTGCTCCAATCATAATGGTATTATTTAGGAGCCAGTCGCCTAAAACATAGGTGTCAAGTTGGGATACTACCCAGATAGATCCATCTTCAAGCTGAATCTCTCTTCGATTTCTGTCGATTGCGGTGATCCAGTGAGTATATTCCCCGCCAAGTAGAGGACCTAAACTCATATCTATTGCAATAGATGCGCCCGTGTCACGGTTTACGATGCGGTAGTTGTATTTTGAGAACCAGCTGGGGTTTTGTGTAATGATAACAGGCTCTGAGAGAATCCAATCATAGAGACTTTTCCTGTCCTCGGGCTTTACTGACCACTGTGATCCATCTTCCAGTTTGATGATATCTCCCAAAATAGAGGGCTCTAAAATCCAGTGAAAAGATTCTGGATAGTAAATGTCTTTAACCCATAGACCTTTTGAGGTTTCATCTTGAGGAAAAATATCAGTGCTTGGATTGGGCACATTTGCATTGATATGTAGCGTAAGGCACAAAAGGAGAGTGGCTAGTGGTTTTACGATTCTGGTCATGATCACCTCAAATTCCGCATTATAAATGTATGATTAAGAATGGCCCAATAAACTATCAAGAAATTATTTTTTTCGTAAATGAAAAAGGGGGATTTTTTGTCCTTTCTCACCTGATTTTTTTTTCTTCTCTATTCAGGGCTCATTCGCTATTCTGTTGTGTGAGGGAAATGCTTTGAAAAAGATATTAATTCTACTTTTTTTACCTTTTGCTTTAGTTGCAAATGAGCCTGGTCTAATCTCATTTGGCGGCGGGATCTATGAGGTTGTTCGCAATAATCATAACACTACAGCAGAGTTTCGCGTAGAGTGGAGGCCATCTGCTGTCTGGCACACCATTCGTCCAACCTTGGGCTTTATGATGACTGTGAGAGGCTCTACCTATCTCTATCTAGGCTTTGGATTTGATTGGATTTTGAAAAAACATTTTATCCTCTCGCCAAATTTTGCAGCAGGGTGGTATTCAAAAGGGGGAGGGAAAGATTTGGGATTTCCTCTCGAATTTAGATCGGGAATTGAGATGGCTTGGCGTTTTAAAAACGCATCTAGGGCAGGTGTTCATTTTTATCATCTTTCAAACGCAAGTATGGGATGGAAAAACCCCGGCGAAGAGTCGCTTGTTTTTTTCTTTTCTCTGCCAATATAGAGGAGTAAATTATGTTTGAAGAACTTCCTTTTGAGGAGCATCGATTTTTTACGGGGGCCAATTTTCAAACAATAATGGGCAGTTTTTTCCATTTTGCAGGTGAGCCGCTCTCTCAGACGAAACTTTTGACACTGCCAGATGGTGACAAGATGTCTTTAGAGATCACAACACCTAATGGGTGGACTGATAGTGATAAGACGGTTGTTCTTGTGCACGGGCTTTGCGGCTCTCATAAATCAACTTACATGATCCGGCTGGCAAACCATTTTCAGAAAGTGAATGTTCGCACAGTTAGGTTGAATATGAGGGGGTGCGGCTCCTCCAGCGGCTTAGCTAAAAAGCCCTATCATATGGGAAGATCAGACGATGTTCTTTTTGCGCTTAAATATTTGATAAAAGAGGCACCAAACTCCTCAATTACTTTGATCGGTTTTTCAATGGGTGCAAATGTGGTGCTTAAGTTAGGGGGAGAGCTAGGGGCTCAGTCAAAGGGTTTATTGAATCAGATTATCTCAATCTCACCGCCTGCAGATATCATTGCTAATATGAAAAAATTCCGTCAGCCATCAGGCAGATTCTATGAAAAATTCTTCCTTCGATCTCTTTTGAAAGAGGTGATCGCAAGAAAAAAACTCTTTCCTGATTTGCCTGATGTTGAATTTCCCAAAAATCTTACTTTTAATCATTTTGATGATCTATACACAGCCCCGTTAAGCGGGTTTGATGGAGCTACAGACTACTATACGAAGAGTTCGTCGAAAAAGTATGTTCCTGAAATAGCTGTAAAGTGCCGTATTCTCTTTGCAAAAGATGATCCTGTGGTAGATCCGCATCTTCTAGATGACCTTACCCTTCCTAAAAATGTAAAGCTCTACAAAACGGAGAAGGGCGGGCATTTAGGATTCTTTTCTAGAAAAAAACATGGACTGCATGGAAACAGGTGGATGGATCATATTCTAGACCAGTGGATTTTCGAAGAGGCGTAATCTACGCGCCTTCTTTTTGTGGTTCGGTCTCATCTGCCCTCTCTTGTTCTCCGGTCTTCTCAAGAAACTGCTTATTAAGCGATTTGATCGAAGTTATCCAGAAAAAGACAGTGATAGTCATAAAGGGAAGTAAGAAATGGGAAATAGATAAGACAGAGCCTGTTCCTACCATCTGAATCAGCGCAAGTTGAATCCAAGCAGATCCTGATTTCCCCAGTCTTGACCCTACAACATCGATAGCAGCCTTTCCTTTAACTTTTGATTCCTGATCAAGAGGAATATAGGACATCTCTTTAGTCGGGTCAAAGAAGGAGTATTTGACTACTTTACTCGAGATGTTTTGGACTGTGCCAAAAATGACGATGAGGAGAAGTGGACTGATTCCAAACATCGCTGTCAGCGGCTCAATGATATGCTGAGTTTGTAGAAGTAGGAAAAAGAGAATGCCTGTTACACCTACTACGATAGGTGTGATTTGTGCGCTAAAGTGCCAGCCAAAGAAGCGTATGATGCCCCCTCCTAAGAAAAAGGCAGTAAAGAGCGAAACTGCGCCCACAATAGATGTGACCATTCCCATAAAGGCTTGATAATCGGAAGCGTTTGGAAATTGCAGTTTTAGGTTTGCTTTCCAAGAGACTTCAACGAGGTTGATAGCCAGGCCATACCCTAGTACCATAATCGCGATATTTCGAAGGTATTTGGAGGAAGCGATTAATTTGAGTCCTTGGAAGAGCGACAATTTTGTCTTTGTCTTTTCTTGGGATCTAATTGTTTCAGGATTGTGGAGCTTGGGATCGGTCAAAACATATTTTGTCACCCACCAATGCAGGGCCATTACAACGAGACCAAAGAAGGTAATACATAAAGATAGGGATTGGATCGTAAATAGAAAATGGGTGTGTGCATATTTGTGTGCATAATAGCCAACTAAAGGGCCAGTACAAAGCGCAGCTAAGTCTCCTGCAGCAATAAAAAGGGTATAGTATCTTTTGGCATCACCGATAACATTGATCTGATTGCAAAATCCCCAAAATAGCATGAAGATGACCAAAGGCGCCCAAAGTTCGGCTACGACAAAGAAGATGGTTTGCATCCAGTTGCGAAAAATTGCAACCCAGTGAGAGTATTCAGCTCCATAATTAGCGATAAGAAGGTCTGCTGTATGATGAGGGCTTAAGAGGTCCTTTTGAGGGTAGAGAATAAAGCTGTAGACGAGAAAGAAAATGAGGAAACAGCTGATAATTCCATAGAATAGAGTCGATCTCTTAAAATGGTTAGAGAGTTTTGAATAGAGAAGGGTTACAAGGAGTGCTACGGGCAGGACAATCCAGCCTTTCAATACAGGTATTACTTCAGCACCGGATCCTTTTCCAGTTACAATAAAGGTGTCTTTCATTGAATACAAAATCCCGTAGATAAACGAGATAAAGAATTTTATGAAAAGAAGAGGAATGAGCTTTTTATGCTCGTAGCGCTCGATTGGCCATAATCTTCTACGCCACTTTCCAAAAGATTGTTCAGACATTATTTTAAATACTACCGGTTTGGCATCGCCTGTTAAAAATAGGTATTTTAAAGGAATCTCTGATTAATAGCTATCATCGATCTTCACTAAAATTTTCTAATTGGGCCTCTCAGGGGAGGTTGTTTAATTAACTGTCAGTTAATGACATATAAAGTGCTCCAAGAAAAGAACAGAGGGGCGCACTCTTAGAGTATGTAAAATATTTAATGGGGTAAGTGTACAGTTTGTCAAAATTATATCAACTCCAATCTGCAAGAAGAGGGACGCAGACTCCCTTTTTATTTAAATAAACAATTGACAACTATTGAGGGTTTTTTCTCTAATGAGGTAAGACTGAAATGTAAAACCTTAAGGGTATGATTATGGCCAAGAAGCCCCGAAAAAAAACCTCCTCAAAAACGACCTCCCGAAAAAAGACGACGGCTCGCAAAAAGACTGCAGCTAGAAAGAAAACTACAGCTCGCAAAAAGACGACAGCCCGTAAAAAGGTGGCCGCTAAAAAGACTACAGGACGTAAGAAGGTAGCAGTTAAAAAGACTGCTCGTAAAAAGAAGGTGGCGGTTAAAAAAACCACTGCTAGAAAGAGCGTCCGCAAGAAGGCTACAGCACGTAAAAAAACATCCGGCACTAAAAGTATTAAAGCGAATGATAAAAAAGCTCTTAATAAAGTCATCGATAATATTCTTAAATTGACAACGAAGATCGAAAAAAAAGAGAGCGAAATTCAAAAATCTGTCGATAAGACTCAGAAGACAATGTTTTCAACTAAAGATAAGCTAAAAAGATTTGAGTGCGTCCTTAAAATGGAAGGCTTGAAGATGGAAGGGTTCAAATATGTCGAAAAAGAGTACCAGACAATGAGTCCTCTCTTCAATCAAGCTTATAAATACGCATTTAGAATGGGCGGACTTATTCAAGATGATTTTCTTAACATCTGTCAAGATCTAGCAAAAGGCCTCAATCTTCCTTTGATTGTCAAAAATTTGAAGAAGATGAAAAGAGATTTGAAATAGGGGCTATTTCTCCCAGACAGCTGCATTAAAAGTATCTAAGTTCTCGGTTACAGAGTAATCGGGAACATCGTTTTGCCTGATCGCAAAGTAGTTTGCGTGGGATAAATTTTCTAATGAATCTGTCCACTTGCCAATATGGATTAGCCCCTTCGGAGTAATCTTAAAAAGCACATAGTCATTATTCGTAAGGTATCGGACCACCTCCTTAAGTGTGGTGCCCGCGTCTTGATAGGGAGAGTCATATTCAAACTGGATTGCGCGGATTCGCTGATCTTTGATCATGTTTTCTGCCCCGAGAAGAATCTTGATCTCAGAGCCTTCCGTATCGATTTTCAAGAGATCAATTTCACAGATATCCTTGTTAAAACAAAAATGGTCGAGCGTGTCTTGCTCGACCTTGATTGTTATCGGTTCGACTGTCTGCTTTTTGAGGGTGACCTCTCGTTTATAGAGCCCGCTTAGCTTGGTGGTAAACCAATTTTGATTATAGAAGAAAAAGGGGGTTTGGCCGATCCGGTCAGTAATCGCTATGTTATGGAGCGAGTAGGCTTTCTTGCCAATATCCTTCCGGAGTCTCGCAAAAACTTCGGGAATAGGCTCAAAGGCAATGAGTGTGAGGTTTGGCTCGATAGCAAGGGCATTTTTGCTCCAGGTACCAACATTGGCTCCGATGTCAAATACGATATAGCTGGGCTTGAGGAAGTGACGGAGAAGAAAAGATTCGCCATTTACCCTTTCATCATAGTCATTATAGATGCGTGAAGTATTTTCTTCACATTCAGGAATTATAGGCAGGCAGGAGGAAAGAGAGCAGTCTCGATTACTGCATCCTACAAGTGCCACAAGGATGATTAAAACAACAATATGTCTCAAAAAGCATGTCTCTTACGTAAAAAGAGTATTCGAGTCCAACTATTCTAAGGCCGCCCCTTGTTTGCTGTAAACCACTTTTTTATTTATCTAATCAAATTCAGGTGTTAATAGGAGGGGATGAAGTATCAATCAAAGCTCTATCTTAGTTTTCTAGCTATTGCTATCACCAGCGTGACGCTGGGGCTGTCAATTATTTATTTTGAGGGAAAGAAATTACTCTTTAATGAGATCTCAGAAAAGGTCCTTTCGGTGGCAGCTTCTGCTGGAGCTGTCGTTGATGGAGATCTCTTAAAAGAGATTAAAACAGCAAATGATATGGATTCAAGCGCATATAGAGAGATTCAGGAAAAGATCACTCTTGTGCGAGAGTCAAACCAGAGAGAAGATACCCATATCCGGTTTATCTATATCATTCGTCCAGTTGTAGGGGAGCCTGGGTACTTCAAGACAGTTGTCGACTCAAAAGTAGGGGCAGAGCCGGTCTCAAAAACAGGGAATATTCATACTTCAGATACGCTCATGGAGCTTCAAAACCATTTGGATGAATATTTTCGTCCCAAGGAGCTTATTTATGATGAGGATGGCACTTGGCTTATAGCCTATTCTCCCATTGTTGATTCTTCGGGTGAATACTCGGCTACTTTAGGTGCTGTTGTTTCAGCAAAAGTTGTTTTCGGTGAATACTCAGCTCTTTTCTATTACGGAATGATTAGTTTTGTCGTAACCATTTTAATAGCTCTACTAGCTGCTCACATACTTTCGAAAAAGATGTCTCAGTCTCTTGGCACTCTATGCAAAGCAGTCAAACAAATTGGTAAGGGGGATCTAGAACAAGAGGTTCACCTCCCTGTCAAAGATGAGTTTATGAGTTTAGGCTTTGCCATCAATAGGATGTGTAAGGGATTGCGTGAAATGGAGAGGCTCAAGATGAGCTTTTCAAGGTATGTTTCGAGGCACGTACTTGAAAAAATCTTAAAGTCAGATAAGCCGCTGCATTTGGAAGGTGAGAGAAAGAAAATTACCGTTCTTTTTTCTGACATTCGCCAGTTTACGCTTCTAGCGGAGAGCCTTCCTCCGGAAGAGGTTGTCTCTCTTCTCAACGAGTACTTTGAATTTATGCTAGATCCAATCTTTGAGAACAATGGGACGCTTGATAAGTTTATCGGAGATGGCATCATGGTTGAATTTGGATCACCACTCGAAGACGAAGATCAGGAGAAACATGCAGTGAAGGCTGCCATTGATATGCAGAACTCTTTGAAGAAGTTGCTATCAAAATGGGAAGAAGAAGGTAAGCCCAAAATTTCCATTGGAATAGGCATCCATACAGGGGAGGCTGTGGTCGGAAATATTGGGACAATGAGGCGGATGGAATTTACAGCTATCGGCGACACTGTCAACATTGCAGCTCGAATTGAGCAAGAGACAAAGCGTTTAAAAGATCCCATTTTGGTGAGTGAATCTACCTGGAAAAAAGTCAAAGATGATTATGACTATGAAGAGTATGGAGAGGTGGAGCTTGAAGGTAGAATCAGCAAAATTAAGATCTATGCCATCTCTCAGAAAGTATAGGTGACAGTTACGACACCGCTTGCAAAAGCGGTTGTATTTCTCCCAAAAATTGTAAGCCACGCCCCGCAAACAAGCCCCAATGAATCGGTAAAGTTATATTCAAAAGAAGGTGTCATCGTAAAAGAGTCACTAGAAGGCACTTTATTAATACCAGGCATACCTTCTCGCCCTTTAAATGAACCTTTAAATTGGTGGTTGTAGATCAAATCGGTCGTAATGACCCACTTTTGAGTTAGGGTGATTTCGGGAGAGAAAAGAAGGAGAATATTATAACCTGGAAAGATTTTTCCCTTCGTTTCTCTATCCCCGCCATAATGATGAAATCCTGACACACTTACTTTAGATGGAATAGAGAGTTTTGCATTGAAGCGAAAGCGGACAGGATGCTGAACATTCCAGTAGTAAGTTTTTTGCGCGTTGAAACCAAAGATTGTTCGAAAGGATCCAGAGCCTGTGTCATCAGTACCTAATTTTCTTGGGTCTAGATCATCATACTTTCCTGTGGGAAAGATCTCAGATATTGTGATGCGAATAAAGGGAACAGGGTCGCCCCTTTTTGATCGATAAGCTTGAAAGCCTAGTCCTAGAGTGGTATCACCTATGAAAGTGCTCCAAGCGCCCTTTCTAGTCTTTGTGAAAGATTGGACTGTGAAAGCAGTGTCCATGAAAGAGGTCAGCCCAATTTGTCCAAAAAAGAGGGGGCTAATCGAGGTTAAGTTGGGAGAGCTTTTTAACGAGTAGTTGTCCTGATAGTTTGCATAATTCGTTGTCACAAAGACGAAGGGTTGAATGTTGTAGAAGCCTGGCTCTACGATGTGACCTGCTGTGGATAGGAGAGATCCTGCATACCAAGGATCAAAACTTCCCTCTCCCTTTTCGTAGGGAAAGTCAGCGAATAGTACAGATGCGAAAAATGTTAAAAGTAGAATCCTTTTCATGGAAAAGATTATATCTTGCTTCTGATTTTAAAAAAAGTCGTAGATGTGCTACTGGTAGAGTTAAAGAGTTATAGAATGAGCTTGATGCAATACCAAGGAGAATAAAATGAATGAGGCCTTACAAAACCTCACTGCTTTTGCAAAGAGTGTCCCTCAAATTGTAGAGGAGCTCAGCTCCCTAGAAAAAGAATCCGAGCTATTGAATGAGAAGATCCACGCCGTTTTATCAAAATTCGACTTTAACCATCTCTTGAGAGATGCAGAGAGTTTAGCTGGAAGCACAGAGGGAAATAAATGGCTCGAGACGAGCCAACTCATTGCATTTATTAGCTCATTTGCAGAGCCTGAATACAAGATCAACCCTGAGATGAACCCTTTGAAAGAACTCAGCACAGCACTTCAAAAATTAGCAAAAGATATTGATACAGAAAAATAATGTCGGGAGAGGGGCTTCAAGATCTATTCTCTTTGCGCCCCTCCGCGCCTCTGCGTTAAAAACTACTAAGATTTATCCTTCAAGCATTCTTTGATCGGTCTCGTAAAATTTTTTAACGCAGAGCCGCAGAGGCGCAGAGGGAGCTTTTTCAGCATGAAAATTCTCCGATATCACTTTAAATGAGGTCGGGGAACTCCGATTTTGTAAGGAGATTCTTCTCACCTTCAGTTGAGGCCACTAGAACCGCGCAAGTGCTATCACTAAAGATATTGACTGTAGTGCGCATCATGTCCATGAGTCTATCAACAGCTAGGAAAAGTCCAATGCCTTCAGCAGGAAGGCCAATCGCTTTCATGATAATGATCGTAGCAACAAGTGATCCAGCTGGAATGCCAGCTACTCCCATTGAAGCGAAAAGCGCGAGCAGAATGACTGCAAACTGCTTCATCATGGGTAGGTCTATGCCATATGCTTGAGCTACAAAGAGAGCAGCTACGCATTCATAGAGTCCTGAGCCCGACAGGTTAATCGTCGTTCCAAGGGGAACTACAAGACTGGCAATCTTATTCGAAACACCTGCTCTTTTTTCTACACATTCTAGCGTGATGGGGATAGATGCTGAGGAGGAGCTAGTTGAAAAGGCGGTAACAAGAGCCGGCATCATCGCCTTAAAGTGTCTGAAGGGTTTGACACCCGCCACAAGCTTTAGAAGAATGGGAAGTGCAATAAACATAAAGACGGCAAGGCCAAGGGTCACAGTAAGTGAGAATAGGAAGAGTGGCTTGATCGTACTAAATCCTGTTTTTGCAAATGATTTCGCAACGAGGCAAAAGACCCCGATAGGTAGCAATTTCAAGATAATCTGAGCTATCTTGATCATCGATTGAAAGATTCCTCTGAAGAAGCTAAGAACTGTCGTGGAAGACTCATTCTGAATTTTTGAGAGTGCAAATCCAAAGAGAAGACTGAAGAAGATGAGCCCTAGCATCTCTCCCTTAGCAAATGCTTCTAGAACATTTGAGGGCACGATGGATAGGATAAACTGGGAGAAACTGAAAGTTCCATGTTCTTGCATGGTGGTTTTAATCTCTGCCATTTCATGGCCTGTAATTTGAGCTGTATCAGCACCGCTAAAGTAATGGCCTGGTTGGATCATATTGACAAAGACCACGCCGATAATAACGGCAATAAGAGTTGTCCCCAAATAGAAACCGATAGTTTTAAGCCCCAGTCTTCCAAAGGATGTCTCATTTCCAATGCGAGCAACCCCTGTGATGATAGAGGAGGATACAAGAGGAACGACTACAAGAGTAAGAGCATTGATGAAAAGGGTCCCAATGAGATCGAATAGGGAGTAGAAGGTGGTTCCAAATATATTTTTGTCGACGCCTACTATAGGGCCTATGATCATGGCCAAAATGATTGCAATAATTACGGACCAAGGAGCTACAGTTCTTCTTTTTGTCATAGAGATTCTCGCTGTTAAAAACTTTGAATCTTAGCTAGATATCTCTTTTTTTTCAATTGCTGTTTTAAGAATTGTAAGTAAAAATTTGAATTTTAGGAGTAAAAAAAGAGCTAAATTAGATTTAGCTCTTTTCTTTGTTATTGATCAGACTGAGTGATGGCTGTCTGGGCCTGTTCGATAAGTAGAGTAGTCTCTGATTTCACATCAGATGAGCCCTTTATGTCATCTACGTGACCTCTTACGATTTCACCGAAGCTGTCTTTAAGGTCTTTCATATTGGCTTTTTCAGGGGTAATTGTTTGGTGAGTTAGAGCTGCTATCAATGTCTCTTTATCATATATACCACCTTCGTGAATTAGGTATTGAGCAGCAGTCAAAGCATTGATAAGGTATTGGTTGTCCTCGTCGCCATTTTTGTGGAATTCTGCAGCAAAGGAAGCGCCTTCAATGATCTGATGGATATCACCTTCATTCAATTTTTTTTCTGATAGTAGGCCGTTTTTTAATGATTTCATCAGACGATCAAATGAAATAAGGACCTCGGTGCTATCTTTCATGATGATCTCTTCTCTAACTTCCAAAATATGTTTATTAATGCGGCTAAGAGAAGTTGGGGCGTGGCTTGTAACTTCAGTGGTTTTAGCCAAAATAGGCCTTAGAGGGGCCGTATTCATCGAGGCTGCTAGGGGGAAAGCTGCAATTAATGCATATACTACGGGATTTTTCCAGATTTTATTCATGTTAATGTCTCCTTTTAAAAACTCCGTATATTATCTAATCTTTATTATTTAATGTAAATTGCAAAAATTGATTTGATTATTAATTAAAATAAATCCTATTGTCATATTATAAAGAAGAATATATATAGTCAGAGATGGGAACTCAGCTTGGTAAGTGGCTTATATTCGTAGGTGGAGGAATTGTCCTCTTTGGACTCATTCTCCTAATTCTTTCAAAGTTGGGGATTCCTATGGGAAAGCTGCCGGGGGACATTTCTGTAAAAAGAGAGAGGGTCTCTTTTCATTTTCCTATAGCTACATCGATTATCATCAGTATTATTCTGACGATCTTCTTAAATTTGATTTTATGGATCTTTAGGAGATACTGAACAACTCATATTTTCAATCTCTTGCTAAACTTTTGCATAAATCATTTTTTCGACCTTTCCTAACCGTCAAAGGTTTAGGCCGGTCTCCAAAAAAGATTTTTGCTAAAAGTTTGATCAAGACCTTAAAAATAGCAGTTATTAAGTGTCTCCTTTAGAAAATAAAGGTGAATTGCCCAGGAAGGGACTCGAACCCCCACGCATCGCTGCACCAGAACCTAAATCTGGCGTGTCTACCAATTTCACCACCTGGGCAAATAAGAATGACGTAAGATTACTGATTTTTGGGGTTTTAAGTCAACTGGGATCAAATAAAATTTTCGTCTCTCTCTTTCAAAATATCCTGGGATCAGGTAATAATAAATTTAAGGGGTGATGAAATTTGAGAGCTAAGGTGATTTTTTAGAGGTTTTCTTTGGATTTCTTCTTTTTTGTAAATTCACATACTCAGGTGAGAGTAGAGGATTTACGAAAAACGAGAAAGGCGAAGAATAGATCAGAAAAGCATCCAGCTCTCAAATTTTTTCGCCCCTTTTAAGGGGGGAGAATGAGACGGCTTCTTTGTCTTATATTTATTGTTTCTAAGCTATCAGCTGTTTGTCCCGTATCTTCGGAGAAGATGGACGTGGAGGTCTTTTCTCAAATTGGAAAAACCATCGATCAGCTGGAGAGAATTGTCTGTGATTTGGATCAATCTACAGGGGAAACCCTCCCTATTCAGAACCATTTTGTCCAATTGGTGATCCAGAAAAATAGCGTTTGTGATGATCTCTCGAAGACTTTTATGAGCTATTTTATGCAGAAAAGACTTGAGAGAAGCGATCCTTTTCTCGAAAGAAAGCTAGTGGCTCTCCACGGTATTATCTATCTAATCGGACAAATCAAAGAGACGCCAGAAAGAGCTCTATTGATGAAGCTCAAAAGAGAGGTCGCCGGGTACAAAAAGCTGATCATATCAGCGAGACCAAACCTTAAATTGGACTACAAAAAAGCGCCTAGAAGAGCAAAACCTAGATATCAAAGCTATTAATTTCCGAAGTAGCGGTCTCCAAAATCACCAAGACCTGGTGAAATCGATTGATTTTGATCGAGTTCAGGGTCAGTGGCTACACTGATAATTTTTACGTTAGGATAGTTTTGTTGGATTCGAGTAATTCCGGGCTCTGAAGAGATAAAGTTAACAATCCTTACCTTTGAAAGATCCGCACCTATCTCTTTTAGTTTTTCAAGGGTGAGTGTAAGCGTGCCGCCCGTTGCGATCATGGGCTCTAAGATGATCACATTACAATTTTTTATCTCGGGAATGTTTTGGAAATAGAGTCTCGGGGTTTTCGTTCTATCATCTCTTTCAAGCCCGATAAAGCCTACTCTAGCCTCATGAAAAGTCTCCAAAAATGAAGGGAGTAGTGCGATCCCTGCTCTTAGTATGGGTAGCAATAAAATATCGCCTTCAATTTCATCTCTGACATCATCTGCTAATTTTTTTGAGAGCTGATGAGAAATAGATCTAAACTCTTTAATGTTTAGTTTTAAATCTCTTAGGTCGTCTAACAGTTTTCTATTCATATAAATTATTTTAAATTAAAATTAATTCTATAATGTAATCGGTGTTTAAATTATTTGTCTAATATGTTATAATATGTATAAAAAAATTAAGGGAAGGTTCAGATGGCGTCAGCTGTAGGTTCTTGGATATATAACAAAGTTTGGGGTAATGCTGAGCCTAAAGGGGTCCTGTTTGGTATTAATAGACCTCGAGGTAGTAACGATTGCTTCCTTCACTCCTTTTTTCAAGCAACCGTTGCTCAATTTTCGTGTATTAGGAATGCCTTAGGCCGCGGTCATCAGTTAAATAATTTTTATCGAGATTATGCAGCTGGTAGAGCTGTCGTTCTAACTCCCTTAAGAGATGAAATTCCAGAGCATGCGCTAGGTGTTAATGCTCAAGGAGATCCTGACCTATTAAGAGAGACCTTTTTAGAAGGTATTGGCTTAGGTGTTCCTGCCCGCGAGCAAACTTTTTATAGATCTTCCCTTTCAAAAAAGCGTCTTCGAGAGGTTGATCAGGTATTTTCTAAAGCGGATATTTCTCATAATGATTTAAGCCTTCTTGGAAAGAATCATAGATTTTTTATTGAACCAGAACCCGAGCGAGAGCTAGGCGTTGTTAGAGCTAATGGTTTGAGATATATTGAAAGACGCACTCCCGATGGACAGCTATTGGATCGCGAATATCGACAAAATGATCATCGTTTGATTGTTAGAAGTAAAGTTTTGGCGCCTTCTTGTAATATTCGCCTTTCTAAGTACAATCGTGGTGTTAAGGATATTCAGCAATTACTAGATCTCAATTTTTTAAGGGGCCTAGATGCAACATCACTTCGAATGGAGCTTGCTAATGAAGATGGATTGCCAATAGATGTCAATGTTCCTAGGATTCAGACAAAGAAATTCTACCGCGATGCTCCTCCTCTTTTAATGATCACGATGCCCAGATTTCAAGGCGGAGCGGGGTTTGGAAATGATGAAGTAAAAAATGATGGTGGTAAGGACCATACTGTGTTCAATGTACCCTCACAGATAAAGTTAAAGGCAAAATTTGTTGATTCTAGAAAAGAAGATACAAGTTATAAATTGCGCTCTTTTACTTTGCAAAATGGTGATATTCGAGGTGGTCACTTTGTTGCTTATCGCTTAGTTTCCAAAGGTAATGGAAGCTATCAGTGGTATAAGTGTGATGATGGAATCACGGAAGAGGTTACGGATGAAGAAGCTCTCTTGAAAGCCGGTAGCGCCTATCAACTCTTTTACGAGCGTAGATCCGATAGTTTATGCGATAGAGTTACTCGTCTTGTAAAGAGACATAAGGGAAAAGTAGCTCTTGTTGCTACTGCAGCTTTAGCTTATGGATTTCAAAGACTTAGAAACTACTTCGGTGAAAGCTGAGCCAAGCCCCTCATTATTCCGATTCATAGATCGGGCTTACCTGAAATCCAATCTCTTTAATTGCGAAAATTGCTTTTGCAATCGGCTCCCAAGGAGCGCTCTTATCGATGTGTAAGAGAACTTCTGTCTGGGACTTATCTTTTGGAAGCAGTCCCATTTCATATTGTCGGACGATCTCCTGTTGAAGAGCTGTGATATCATCGATAGAGTAGCTATTGAGATCTGTCATCCACCGGTATTCACCCGTCTGATTGATGCTCAGATTAATGCTCTCTCGGTCAGAATTAGAAATATTCTTTTCACCCTCCCTTGGACTTTTCCCCTGAACAAGAGCAATCTCAGAATCAAAAAGCGATGATCTCGACAGGGCAAGTGTCGCAAACAGTGCCAGCATTAAAAAGAGAAAGTCGATCATGGGAGCAAAGCTAAAGTTCGTCTTAGACTTGATCTCCTCTTCTGATAATAGGTCCATCTCTATCCTCTTGCTTTGATAAGGCGGCTAAGTGTGAGAGCTTCATTCTCAACCACGCTGAGAGTTTTTACCAGTCTAAATTTGAGCGTGGTATAAAACGCCATAGCTAATATTGCAACAATTAGGCCGACTACGGTTGTACCAACAGCGATTCCCAGACCATCGAATAGGGAGTTGATGCTATCGATCGAGCGGTTAATGTCATAGAAGGCGTAGAACATGCCAATCACGGTTCCCAGTAGACCAAACATGGGAGCGATGACCGCAATATCATTTAATAGAGACAGCCTTTGCCAAAAGGAGGCAGAGACTCTCTTGCCCTGCGACTTCATGGCATCTAGCATGACATCCGTACCGTGCTTTCTAGAGCTGATGCCCGATGCAATGATGCTTGCAAAGAAGTGGTTTTGACTCTCGCAGAGTTCCATCGCTTTGTCATAGTTTTTGTCTTCAAGATAGGATTTGACATCTTCTACAAAAGTTAGGGGCACCACATCTTTCTGCCTAAATGTGACGAGGGAGTAGAGCCAGATTCCAAGTGCTGATGTAGACATGAGAAATAAAATGGAATAGATTAAAGGGGAGGCTGAAAAGACCTCTTTTAGGTCTACATGGGCCGCACCATCCGCAAATAAGCTGCTTGAAAATAGGAGAGTAAATAGCCAAATCGATCTTTTCATAAGTGTGTAACCTCAATATCTTTCCCTACTTGAATAATATAAATGCCTCAAAAGTGCAATCATTATATAATCGTTAGCTATGAAAGTGAAAGATTTCTTGATTCCCTACTCTTTTAAAGAGAGACGGCCTTATCTGAGTGAGAGTTTGCTCTCTGTGCCAAGACATTATTTTGAGCATGACAGCTTTGACTTTGATCTTGATTCCATCTTCCCTAAAAAACAGGAGGTTCAAATTGAATACTGCTCAGGAAATGGCGATTGGATTATTGAGAAAGCAGAAACAATGCCGCATGTAAACTTCATAGCAGTTGAAAGACGTCTTGATCGCATCCGAAAAATTTGGAAGAAGGCAAGAGTAAGAGATCTCAAAAATTTATTTATCGTCTTTGGAGATGCAGAGCCATTTACGGAGAGCTATCTGCCCGAGGAATCGCTTTCGAAAAGCTATATTAATTTCCCCGATCCATGGCCGAAAAAAAAGCATGCAAAAAATCGGATCGTCAGACCTGATTTTATCAATACTCTTTTGAGCAGATTGAAACCGGGGGGCGAAGCTATCTTTGTAACGGATGATGCTGTCTATAAAGATCAGATGATTGAAGTAATGCTTGCAAATCCTTTCTTTGAGTCAAAATTTTCCGATCCCTACTATACAACCAATTGGCCGGACTACGGGGGATCCTACTTCCAAGATCTCTTTATACAAAAAGGCTTACATATCCACTACCTATGCTTTATCAAGAAATAGCCCCTCCCGAAATCACCTTTAACGAGCATCTCTATATCGATGGCAAAAAGAGAAGGCTCAAAATCTTTGATGGCCCGAATCCTCCCGATTCTTATGATGCAGGGATCATCAAACTCTCTGCCAGACCTGAGAGCACTCTAAATTGGGAAGAAGAGATTAAAGCAGCTAGAGTCCTTCTAGAGAAGAATAAGTATATTATTTGGGAGATGGATCTAGGGCTCTTTGAAGAGGGCTTTTCATTTGATGACGGGCTGGCTCACAATTCACGAATGGTTGCGATTACCCAGTTTAAGGAAGAGGTTTATCCTCATTTCAAATCGAATACGGGTGGATTGATTCCTTTTAGAGGCGCTCCCATTCAGGATGCAGACGCTCTCTCTTATCATTTAACACTCTATGCCCATCAGTTAGATGATGATCTTTCAATTATTCTTCTTTTGGATTTCTCTGGGCTATCTCCCACAAAGTCTGCGCATCTCCTTCATCCAAAAAGGTTTTCACACTACCTTCTTGGAATAAAAGGCAGTGAAATTCCCTTCAATGCATTTGGCTATGGGAAAGAAGGGAAGTTTGGTCTTATAGGAGATGGGGATCTAGGAGAGATAGAAGAGGAAAAAGTGGGTGTCTTAGTACCGGATGGTAATTTTGATGACCTACTATCTGAAATCGATGTTCCTTACAGGCTACTTTATGAGGATTTTGCCAATACCTCTTGGGACGGACTCGATGTAATTATTGCTCATGCAGAATTTGTAAACGTGAAAGCAAAACGCGTTCTACAGGGATTTGCTGCGGCGGGAGGAGACATTGTTGCCTTTGGGGGCAGCATTGGTCTTGATGGGGAAATTCTATTTCAAGATTTTAACGCAAAGACGCAAAGACGCAAAGAAACGCAAAGGGGACTAGACCATCAACAGGAAAAAGTTCTGTATTCTTAAAAAAATGGTCCTTGAAAAGGATTATTTTTCTTTGCGTTGAAAAATTTTTCGAGCGTTTATTTATAAAGATCGTTTAGGTGGAATCAGTTTCCAGCCATACTTGTCTTTCATCATTTGGGGAGTTACACTAGATGTGCAATGCGTAACTTCTGGTTCATGATGCCTTTGATTTTTTCGATGTAAGCGTGCATTTTTTTTGAAAACTTGATGCATAAAATGAAAGGATTTAGCAGAAGGATAATTTTGAGCAGCTGCACCCTTGATCAAATTTAAAGAGTACTTCTGATTACCCCTGACACCTTTTCTAAAAACATGCATCAACGCTATATTAAATAAAGCTGGAGTATACCCACGTTTTGCTGCATGTGTATACATTTCATAAGCCTTTTTCAGATCAACAGGTCCGCCTTTTCCGTTTTCGCACATCATTCCAAAAAAATATTGAGATTGAGGGTCACCTTGCTCGGCTTCACGTTCTAACAACCTACGAGTTTCTCTGAAACCAACCCTGCTATCTTCTTCTTCTTGTTGGATCATCTCTAAAGCATCATAATCTTGTGTAGGTTGATACACCTCTCTTGGAGTGCTTCCAGATCCTGAAGCTAATACGCTCATTTTAATTCCTTTATTTGACAATAGTTTTAGGTGTAAATTATATACACATGAACTGTTATTTAAAAGGCTGTATCTATAAGGAATCTCTGATTAACTCAGGTGAGGCCGCAGATTTTAAGCTGGCTTCGCCAGCTTAAAAGCCGCGTTAGAGACAGGCGAGCACAGCTCGCCTGTCTATATCCGAAAGCAATGCGGCTCT